>Ga0126342_10012649_pt1:10000-15031 | contig 15031 bp, 13 predicted proteins | sample Cyp1metagenome_FD_92528 | JGI IMG/M metagenome (GOLD analysis project Ga0126342, IMG submission 92528) | Coral microbial communities from Lord Howe Island, Old Settlement Bay, Australia - Cyphastrea 1 metagenome | ecosystem: Host-associated > Invertebrates > Cnidaria > Coral ...
ACATATCCGTGATACTGTGTGTGTATATATATATGTGTGTGTGTGTATGTGCGACTGTATGCATATCCAGCCACTGTCAGTTGCATTGGCAAAGCTGCTTAAGTTGATGCAGCCAGGACAGAGAATGGGTGTGGGCGCGCTACGGCACCACGTATCGAGCCATGTACACCCTGTATGAATCTTGGCGCAACACGGAAGATTAGTGTTTATTTTCCTTGTGGGAAACCCATCGAAATCCACCACTTGCTTAGGAATCTATACGTGAGTATGCTGCAATATGCTGTAATGATATGTAATGATGGGAGTTTATATCCCAATTTATGGTGATATGACGATGACTATACCCTTTCATAACCCCAACTAGGCCCGTAGCAAATGCGGCGTTCCTCAGGAAATCACTTTCGCAGGTGCTCCGAATCGACGGGCAAAAACTTGGTCTTCCAACGCCAGTTGGACACGAGTTCATCAAGCTGAATACTGTGGTACCAATTTCAGATCTATAATTTGTTTGTATCCACACATATGTATAATATATATATATATATATTTACACAATATGTTTATTATGTATATATATATACATATTACATATACACAAGGCTGCGTTAGACCATGTTTGATTGATCTCGGGCTAGTTCGTGGTTTCAAGCTGCCAGCAACGTGTGGTGAAGCCGCCCATAAACTGTTTCAATATTGATTTGGGCCTCGCAGAAATGCCCAGGTTGTAGCACTCTCAGGATAGTGCATCCTATCCATCAATGAAGCCTTTTTTTTTCTGTCCATGTTTCGTTGGTAGGACTGCCAAACTGCTTGGATTCGTAAATCATTAAAGCATATCATTTACAACGTCCATCACCCATGCTACTCCGTTTTGGACAATGTGAATATTAATGGTTGAAATTCAAAATACCACTTGAACAGTAAGCAAGTGATCGCTGTTGATTGTTATATTAACTTTTTTTACGGCATGTTACACAGGTTTGAGATTTCAATGGTCCACGTTTGTGCCCCATTCCATCCCGTTCCCAACACTTTCAGCGAACCAGTGAAACGAAAACAACAAAAACAATGGTCACATTATATGTGTTGGTTATTGGTAGTCTATATGTGTTTGCATTGTTTATGATTCATGATGTCGTGCTCTTGTTCTTTGTGTGTGTGTATCTATTGTGGATCTTCCCAAAACATTCCCCCTCTTTTCGGATGCGGCAGGTAATTGGCCCACGAACGCGCGACCTGTCCCTTGGATTTGTTGATCAGGTCGCATCAGCTCGCCAAACCCAACAAATGCAGGTTGATCACATCCATTTCATTCAAAACATGTCCTAAGTATCCATTAGTATACATTTCTATTTGCTTGTTGCTTAGCATGGTTACCAGTTCAATGACACAACATTTGTGATTTCACACGTTTTTAACATCAAACATTGCCACATGATGTGGCTACCTGAAGCCCAGGTTTTAGACAAGGTCAGCCAGATGTTCGTGATCTTTTATTTGTGCCTTGGCATTTCGGGTTTGCCCATTGGGAGGGCATGTGCCCAGTACCAATCTCACACGTGAAAACATATTATCCCATCTCTAGAACATTATTTCAAACATACTGGTGTGGGCCCGCAAAGTGAACAAATCAGAAAAGAGGCAATACTAAACCATGGTCTCCAAGTGAGCATTTATTGTTGTGGGATGGACCTATATAACCCAATTATAAAACCCCAGATTCTTGTAATTTCTTGTAGATACATAGACATGAACCCGCAAGAAGTGTACCATTCGCCTGGCTGAAATAAGCCCTGGGAATGGCGATTTTTTTGGGGGGAGTAGTCTTCCACCCCCTGTTTGGCAGGTTCCACGTCTGTCCGGTGAATCGGTATGCATATATCATATATATATATGTATGTTTTTTTTTTTAAGTGTGTGTGTGTGTGTTTTATTTGTTTATCTAAATTAACCAAGAACGATATCCAACTGGGATGAATTCTACAGACTGAAAGTGTTTTTCTCCGAAAACCGGGTACAACAGAAATCCTACGGTTCATCATCGTTTCGCACTATCATGATCTATCATGTGTATAAATGTGTATAAGATGTTTATTATTTATTTATACATACATATGCATATGATTACTTCTATTTGTAGCAACATTTGGGTTATCCCTCTTTTTCATATGATTTGAGGCTCTATGTAACAATCATCGTCTTCGCGGTCATCCGTGTGATTTCGGCCATTTTTCTCAAGGCACGGTGGCGTTGATGACGTCATTTTGATCATTTATCGTCCTCAGCCCGTGCAGTTTCTATCCAAAACACGGGTTTCTCAGAAGTCAGCTTATGTCACTTGTTTACCTTCTGCACAGGGTTCATGCACTGTCGGCATCCTTTCTGTATTTCTATGGGCCATCTGCATAATATATCCATAGCAAACTGTTGAATAGCCGGTACGGCATGGAAATTTCGAGAATATACGTTAAGAGGTAGACAAAAGAACGAAATGACCGTTGAGAGGTACACGCTGTATCTGTATTGTGCCATCCCCAGCCTTGGATAGGGGTAGTTTAATCGTTTAGTCTTTTGCTATAAAATGCTCTAAATGGAGAATCTAATCATTGCACATGTTTGGTGAAGTTTGCTTACCAGATAGTGCGTGGCCTGCGCCGGGGCGGAAGTTTCGAAAATAGGAGATGGCTATAAGAAATCAATAAATAGCCTATAGGAACGTTTTGGAGATGCAGAAGCCATGAGCGGTTGAAGTTGTGAGCTGCACCATCGAATGAGGAAATGGTGGCTGAGATGCCAATGAAGGGACATGAAAGAATACGTGCACGACTGAGTGAGTTAACCAATAAACCAACGAATCGATGAAACAGTGAGTCAATCTACTTATTGAATCAACGAATCAAAGAAGCAGCGAAACAATGACTCAATGAAGCAACCAACCAGTGAACCAATGAAAAATCAGTGAATCAATAAATCAGTGCAACAATGAGTCAATGAATCATTCAATCATTGAATCAGAGATTCTAAGACACAGTGAGCTTGTGATTCAGTGAATCAATGAATGAAGGAAGCAATGCACGAGTGAAATAGTTAATCAGTGAATCGATGAATCAAAGAGCCAGTGAACCAATGACCAATGAATCACTGAGTCAATGACTAATGAATCACTGATTCAGTGAACCAGTGGATCAATGGATCAATGAACCAATCAGTGAATCCATGAATCAATGAACCCATGAATGAAGGTATGGGTGGATAGATGGATGGGTGGGTTGGTGGGTGGGTGGGTGGATGGATGAACAGATGGATGGCCAGCTACATTCTTTGTTGAGCTACTTCTTCACTGAGCGACCTCTTTGCTTATGCACCTCTTCTCTCAGCTACTTCTTCTCTAAGCAGCCCCTTATCCGGGCTACTTCTGCTCTGAGCTGCCGCCCAGCTGGCTCACTTTTGTAGCTCCTGCAGCCCAAGTCTTTTCTCCCCGCAGCTGATAAAATGCGTTTAGCAGCCTCCAGCTGCAATCCTGCATCGCACAAGAGTAGCACTATGGTCAAAAACTACTGTGCCCGCATCCATGCGTTTTCTCACAGCCGGTTGCCTTAGTTCTTTTAACATGCATATCAAGCCTTCGCCACAGTCCTGTGCACTTTTTGCCGGAAATTTTTGCAGATCGAGGCCCGAAACCGCAAAACAGAGACCCTATACTTCGGCGACCCCAGAAGCCACGTTACCCGAAAAAACAAGGTTTTACTTGATGATGGATGGTTAACATGATGGTGTGGTTGACACGGTGGTGGAAATGCCGACCATGACAACCGTCCATAATTCGGAAGTTTCTAGCTAATTTTCCTTTGATAAGTTGTTTATTGATTTTTCACCGGTCTGCAGGAGGAAAACAAAAAAGGCAGACCCACCAGAGGTGGAAATCCGACAGAAGGATCGGGCCGTGGCAGGACACATTGGACGAGGCGAACAACGATGCCCAGCAGTTGGTTCCTGGGCGAATCGTAGTGCCGAGATTGGTTGGTGGTCATATTACTATACAATATCTTTTGTGGGACTACAATATCCGGGTAGAGCTTCGAACATGTTTGTAAGGGTTACTGCAAGACACAACCTCACTTCAGCTTGGTGAAGTGCAAATCATCGATATTCGTGCAAACGAAAATGCCAACACTGCCAGCATTTTGAGGATTGCTAAAGGCCACATTTTGCAGGAAACCCTTATACAATACTTTGTGTTGCGCAGCTTTTCTATCCAAACCAACACCTAAGCATCAAAAAACCATAGAACGGTCGGTCGCATCGTTCAAACTGCAGCAGCTGATGTTCGGCCTTCAGCCAGCAATCAGGTCTTGGACAGGATGCGCAAGAAGGCGGAATATGTGGAAACTTGGCCAGTTTATTCCATCCCGCTGCGGTTGGATGATGGTGAGCTGGAGAAAAAACTGGTGGATTTATATAGTCCGAAATAACTGACGTGGTTTGTTGGCGATTCTAGGCGGTCGAGAGAAAATCTGATAGTGGATGATCAGTTTCCATTTGAATGTTGCCATTTTGGGGTACCCTTTTTGACAAATCAAAATATGATCTATTTGACTGCTGGGAACATATGGTCCATCCGGGAACTTGACGAAGAGAACACTTTGAGGAACCCTTTTGTTCGAAGGTAACAAAACATGCAAAAAAACAACAACAAATGAATAAGGTTCCCTTCAATTTTTTGACCTGGAATTGTTTGTTGCTTGGTGCCTCTTGACTTCTACATCGGTTCATCCACGGGGACAGGATTTTACCGTATTGGATTGTTCCCCACCTGCCAGGTGAGGGTTGTTAGATTTTATCAGAGCTGTCCTTCTCCTCCTTCTCCTCCTCCGCCTCCTCCTCTTCTCTCTCCTCCTCTCCTCCTCCTCCGCCTTGCCAACTCGTCGCCAATCTCTTCGCCAACTTCCGCGCGCAGTGGGCACTGCTGGACCTCAACTGCCGGCTTCCGATCTGAGTGGGCACGGCTGGACCTCAACCGCCAGGTTCTGA
>Ga0126342_10012650_pt1 | contig 15030 bp, 14 predicted proteins | sample Cyp1metagenome_FD_92528 | JGI IMG/M metagenome (GOLD analysis project Ga0126342, IMG submission 92528) | Coral microbial communities from Lord Howe Island, Old Settlement Bay, Australia - Cyphastrea 1 metagenome | ecosystem: Host-associated > Invertebrates > Cnidaria > Coral ...
CAAAACCTCTGGTCTCTCTGGTGCTCCGTTTGTGGTCTCTGATTGTACTTTCTGGTGCTTCATTTGTGCTCTCTGATTGGACTTGCTGGTGCTCCGTTTTGGCAAAACTTCTGGTCTCTCTGGTGCTCCATTTGTGGTCTCTGATTGTACTTTCTGGTGCTTCATTTGTGCTCTCTGATTGGACTTGCTGGTGCTCCGTTCTTGGCAAAACCTCTGGTCTCTCTGGTGCTCCTGTTGTGGTCTCTGGTTTACTTTCTGGTGCTTCATTTGTGCTCTCTGATTGGACTTGCTGGCGCTCCGTTTTGGCAAAACCTCTGGTCTCTCTGGTGCTCCTTTTGTGGTCTCTAATTGTACTTTCTGGTGCTTCATTTGTGCTCTCTGACTTGCTGGTGCTCCGTTTTGGCAAAACCTCTGGTCTCTCTGGTGCTCCTTTTGTGTTTTTTTTGCAAAGCGCACACGGCGACAAGGACAGCCGAAATTGGCCAACTTTGCCGTGGACAGGCTGTCTCCCAAAGGTGTTTTTCGGCACCTCTCCTGGTGCTTCGTTTGGTCCTTTCTGGTGCCTCTGCCGGTGCTCCGTTTGTGGCCTCTCCTTGTGCTTTTTTTTGGATGTTTACCTTGCATTGTTGCATCAATCAACGGTAAACTATGCCCGATTTTCTGGCATGAGTTTAGGGTTTAGGGTTTAGGATTTTGCATGGCCGACCATACCGTGTGACCGACCGCAACATATCATAGAATCATATCCATGCGGCCCATGGCCCAAATCATTGTTGAATTCACATGATCGCACAACACAACCTATGTCACATGTCATATTATGAGTCATGAGTCATATGACTTACTGCGTCAATTGAAAAAATATACGAACATGTGATTCATACTAATATCATATCACTGTCACTGACATCGTGTTTCAAATTGCAATTGCCGATGCTGCCAATACTGTATCAAACAAGAAAGCTTCATTGCTTGTGGTATATTTTTTGCTAAGCAATGATTGAATTGAATGGGATGTCAAAGCAATGCGATGTCAAAGCAATATAGGGGATCCCAGTCTGGAAACTTTGTGGGGGGAGACCAATGAGACAGAATTGGAGACAGGACAGCACCTCAGAGAATGACATGTGATATGGTGGTAGGATTCTTGGAGGGAGAACCATGGAAAGAAAGATGAGCTGGACACCAACTCCAAGCCACCTGATAAAACAAATGTCAAGGAAAAGAGGACCAAGACATAAAGGGTTAGAAAACACCAAATGGAATGATGAAATTTCTTACCCAGGCTCCGAAAAGTTAATGTCATTCTGGGCTATTTTTCCTGGTGCTTCATTTTGCTTCTCTCATATGTGGAAATCCATTGCAAGGGGGGGCACATCCAAAATTATACCCATTAAACTTAAGACATTGAAAAATACGAGGAAAAACGTAAACTATATCAAACTATTAACAAACAAAATGCCCATGCTGAAGTCAAAAATCAGCCCCCCCTCATCAATTCAAGTTGATTTTTCTGCTGTTGCTTTTGGCAGGGTCTGACATGTCTTCGTCGATAAAGTCTTGCGAATATAGTCTATATTCGTCTTATGCGCCGTCAATAAAGACCCGGACCAACTGCGCTTGCCAGGTGCTGCTAAGCTATGTTTGCGAGGGCTTGGTGTTTCCGCATATGTTTGAAAACATCTGAAACCTGGACCTTTGTTTTTGGCAGTTTCCAGGAGAATCAACCCGGTCTGTGTTTATTGCAAAACTGGTTCCAAAGCTTTTCAGCCGTTTGTTCGAAGCTCCTAGTTCGCACGAAAGAAACTATGACAAAACTGTTCGAGGATATCGCAAGGATCCGGCAACGACATTTTGTTGTTGCATCATGCTGCCGGCGGCCTGGATCTAACCTTTTTGTGAAGAAAGTAGATGAAATCGCGGCCACCACCAGGATCCGGCAACGACAAAAAGTCGTTGCTGCGAAAACAACGACGCATTGCTTCCCGCGTGTGCATGAGCTGCGGAGCCGAGTTGGACACAGCAACATGTTCCTCAGGCACCCTGGTCGAAGTCGATCGTCTTCTTATATTTCTTGTCTTCTTTGGGTCGGTCCAAATCTTCAATTAATATACATCATTTACAAACTTCAAACAACGTAGAACGCCAGGCCAAGAACTGTGATATCTATCCCCTTGTATTACGATAAAAATACCTTTATATTTGTCCAGGTCAAACCCAGGTCAAACACATTTTTTGAATAGTAGCAGGTGGCGTACTCCCCACCGCGTCATTCAATTTTTAGGAATGGGGATACAAACAAAACAAGCAATGTGGTGCCAGAGTGCTTTGCAATGTACTTACCCCAATGAAAATTCATCTCCATCCCCTTCGCTCCCGACCTTGGCAATGTCAATAGCCGTCAGGTGCCTGCAGCGGTTCACATGCCCCGACCATTTTGGTGTACCCAAACTGGAAATCCAACGTGGCTTGCAATGTAAATGTTTGATACTTGTCCACAGGTTGTGGATGATCTTGCTGCGAAATATGCTTTGTTCCCATTGCCATGCTTGATGACAGAAGGGTACTCAAACTGAAGGTACCTGGTTGATGTGAAACCCATGTAAGGCCTGCGTATGTCCTTGCAAAGGCCATATCGTATCCTCCTAAGAAATTGCCTTGTATAGTATGGGCACTGTACAGTGCCTCCGTACCTCCTCGATATCTGAATGGGTGTGCCGCCAGAAAAACAATTGAAATGATGAAAAATGGCTTAGAGCATGTGGTTGGGAAACTCTTAGCGCCGCTCCGCTCCCCACTTAGGGAATATGGATCCGCTCAGCTCACCCCTCCGTTCACCACTGGATATCAACGGATTTCCGTTCTGAATCAATGGCGGTCTCCGAATTTTGTCGTTTTTTTTATTTTTGGTTTACCTGCCCTGATTGGTGGTTGTTCCACCCATACTGAAAGTTACTGGGTAGGAAACAAACAAGCTGAAACGAACCACCAACCTGTTGACCGCATTGCCTTAGATATCCTGAAGAAAACCGCAGTTTCTAGCGGTTTGGACTTGTATTCCTCCACTTCTTTACAGCCAAAAGGGCCAAGCCACTACTTTCACCTACCCAACCAATTGGTCTACCAAGAGATGGCTACAACGTGGAAGTTTATCCAGCTAGAAATGTGTGTTTATCAATAGTTACTGTATATAATTGTATATATATATATATTGGCTTACAGCGTTTTATTGCAATCATGGGTTGATATTATTATGTACATTGTAAGTTGCTTATGAATCGGTGATACTTTCACAAGATGCCCACTAGCAGAAGCGACTACTTTTTTCGTTACACCTACCCTCTGGTAACTCATCGAACTAAAAGGACCATGGCTTCCATAGCCATGTTGGTTTACTGGAGGCTAAGCCCTTTGGTCCAAGACATTCCGCCGGTGAAACCATCCCCAATTTGGGTTCATTATTGCTCATTATTGCTATGCCCCTATTTGGGATGATGCAATTTTGGACCACCAAGTGGTTGATTACTGGAATGATTTAGTATTGGCTTTACCAAATTACAGTAGTCATCAGGGATTGATTGCTCAAACCACCGATCACCGAGCAACTAAATATCGGTTTGTCGGAAAATTGAGTACACCCAAGAATCCCCAGAATGGCCACTTTTATGGTTCCAATCAACATAATCGATAAACCATCAATTTTGCACATGTTCCCCCACATTGTCAGACAAACCCATATCTAATGTTGTTGGTTGTATATTCCATCAAGATTCCATACACCCGTATCTTAATGAAACCATGTGTATCCCACCATGATGAATCGCCACTTTCTATTTTTTTTTTTTTAACGTAAGTACATTTATCTATATATATATATATATATATATATTATATATATATATGTGAATAGATGAATATATGACTATACAAATATACCGTTGTATACCTATCACCCCATCGCTGTTTCGATTTGGATTTTTCGAGGATTTCTCCCACCTTGCGATCTCTGTGGCCGTGATGTTCTCCTCCTCACTCTTGATGCGATCCAGGAAGGCTGGGATACCTGGGGAAGTGGCGAATGGGCCCGAGATGGGCATGGAACCATGGGAAAAGCCATGTGATGTGGGTAAAACATGGTTCACCATAAATGGTGGTATAAACCATAAATGGTGGTATAAAACATGGTTATAAATGTTTATACCATCCCCCAACTCACCATAAATGGTGGTAACATGCATAAACCATTCCCAAATGGCTGGTTTATTGTTGTTTTACCCACATTAATGTGGTAAACATAGAACCCATAAGAATGGTATAAGAATGGTGATGCCTTGGGGATGGTTTTGCTGAAATTCGGTTTACTACATTCTGAGTGATTTTGCCATACGAGTCATGGAAAAAACCGCCACTTTAGGGTGGCTTCCTCAAAAATATTCATGACAAATGGTGGATTTTCCAGCAAGCCATGTTTGATATACGGGTAGATGAAGTGAATGCTGATATGATGGGTATAAGAAATGATGAATGCTGATTTCATGGTGGCATGATGGTAACATGATGGTGACTTAATGGTGATATGATTAGGTGATAATTAGCTGAATGATTGGGATTTCAACGGGATTCAACAACCATCAGTTTTGGGTTAACCATCAAATTTCAATGCGGATATATATATATATATATATCAAATATACTGATTCTCCACGAAACATGGATTTGAAAGGACCCCCAAACGGTTCATTGGCGATTTTCGAGGATACCATCGGGTGCCCTCATCCACCTGGCTTGCTGGAATCCATGACCATAAATGGAGCTTCCAATGTGAAAATATAACCTATGATGAAATGGATTGTCCAGCAAGCCATGTTTGATTACCAGAGGATATACAGTCGGATGGGTGTATTGAAACCAACTTACAACTTGGGGTCCTGGCAGAACCCAAAAAGAATTAGGCCAAAACTTGATGATTTCAATGTATCCTTTGAAAGAGGAGTTCAGCAAAAATGACGACTTGAGCGGAAACGTGAAAGGTTTTTCAGCAACAAAAACCATGGAACTTGACAAAACTGGGAATGTTTTGAGATTGATCTCCAAAAAAAAATGGCTCGCGCATCCCAATCTTTAGAAACGGCGATTGAACCAACAGAAATGGTGTAGCGACCCCACTAGTCACTAGAATCACTAGAAGCTGGTGCCCCCCCAGTTCTGTAATTTGATTACCATTTAAAACTATAGATATAATATATATATATATATATCATGACGTAATATGATATATCTACCATGAATCCTATAGCCATGTCAATGACCCAACCTGAAACCAATACCTTTCCCATCTTGGCCTCGGGGGCCTCGTAGAATCTGGCTTAAAATTCTCTATATGTTTTTTAATGTGTTATTTTTCAGATGTTTACCATGAAAAATCTCCATATTTCATAGATGACTTTTCTATACAAATTTCTCAGACCTCCACGAGAAGTTCGGGGATTTCCATGGATTTCCCAGCTTGCCATGTTGAAAATTACTGGAGGGTGTATCAAGCTATAAAGATGTGCGGCTGGGAGGCCCTCAATTCGTAGCTCCGCTTGCGAAAAACCCAAAATGGCTTTTGTTGAACAAACCGCTTCGTCCAAAGTAACAGTTGGCAATTTATATCAGTATGTCAGTTATATGTCAGTTATATGTCATGTATATCAGTATGTGTCAGTTATATAGTTATGATCCAGATTGAACTGCAGCCATAGGACTTCTCTAAAAAAAAAAAGACGACTGGTGGGTCCCAGTGAGGGGTCGTCCCAACCTAGGGTTTTTCACATGGTTGAAATACCCTGGGCCAACCAGCAAGCAAACTACCCGAGAAATGGTGGATTTGTTTTCCCTTTTTTATGGGTGGTATCTTTTTGCTGCTTACATATATCATCATACATCCCCCTCGTATTGGGATATTTGGGTGGAATCAGCAAGCAGAAACGTTGAAGGTTTGGGTTTGTCGAAGAATTGGGTCCGAAATCCCTCCACTCCTCAACTAGTCATCATGTTCCCCATTAAACTGGCATAAAACTGACCATTATCCGGGGAAGATGTTTAAAAAGAATGGTGGAACCACAATCACCGGGTACTGACCCGGTACTGCCGAGGCTCATTGCGGGCACTCCTCAATGAAGATCTTCAAGGATCCAGCAGTAGGCTGCACGAGTTCAATGGGTCAGAGGGCTAAGTGGTGGTTGAGCTTCGAAACAGATTTGCTATTTGGATCATCCCAAATGACCAGGAATGCTGCATAGAATAGTTGAATACATTTTAAACCACCAGCTAGATTGTGAGCGTAATTCGAAAATATGCTTAACTGGCAAATGAATCGACACAAAATTACAGAATGGCAACGATCTTTCCAGCTTGGAAGGAATGAAGCGTGGCAATGGAAAATCCCCTATGTTCAGCAAGGAAATCATCAATGTCTCATCTTGCATTGCCAGGTTCGGGTTCAATGACTGGAGGGTAGAAGCGGTGGTTTTGTGCAAAGTATTCACCATTGAAGTACCAAAAAAGCCAAAATTGGGGTTGGTTTCCTCTACTCATCAGCATTTTATTGCGCAAATTATAAGGCCTTTCACTAACCGGAATTAAGGCCTTTCACCTTTAGGCGATTTGGGGATGATTTCTAGTGAGGTCGTAGTGAGATTGGATCAATTGAAGCACACCCAAAACTTCAGGAAAAGCATATTGTTTGATGGTATATAATACATGGTAATTCCCAACCTTATGTGTGGCACAATCATGGCTGCCACGAGTGGCTTCGCTGAACATCCCAGGGATCTCAAACGGTCACTACTGGTGTTACAATGTACAGTGGGACCAGCTTATTGACAGGTTACAAACTGGCTGTGACCTACAGTGTCTAGGCTTACAGTGATTACTCACCACTTAATGATATCATAAGATCATATCATATCCTTTTTCCCCCCAGGCAGCAAGGATCTTGAACCCTGCCAAAAATCAGGGAATCGAGGGAAATGTATACATGGATGACGGAATCGTTGAAAAAGCTGTTTGAAGTGGGAAACCGAAACCGGTGTACTCTTGAGTGCCTGCGCCATTTCGCTGAGCAAATCCTCAGACATCTGTCCTCGTGGGAATCAAATATGGCGATAATTATGAATAATGTGTGATGGTTCACTATTGCTTTAACATTATCATGGTTCATTGCAAAATCATTTCTAAATGGGGTTTGGTTTAAACGGAGCCCATCATGGGAAACGAAGCTATGTAAATGGATGTAAATGGATGTAAATGGATGCAAATGCTGGATTGTCCATTGCTTAGGGTACCTGGGTGGTTCTTAAAATGGTGGATCCCCAGTCGTCACCATGGGTTTCAAAACACGTTTCAACACGTTTCAATACTAAGTCATGGTCCCATCGTTTCAAACTGGATGATGCAGTTTGGGTACCCCCATGACTTCGCAAACCGCCATAAACAGAACTTTGATGTAGCCCCATAATCCCCCCGCAGGCCCCGCAGTAGCCCCGCAGGCCCCGTCTCCGGTCGTCTCCTCCGAGAATTCCGAAGGACAGTGGCTGCTGGACCCCCGTGTCCTGCGTGACTGCTGGGACTGGAAGCTGGTGCTTCATCTTAGTGTCCCATGGGCTAGTCTGAAAATGGGGTGATGGGGTACCTCCAACATCCTCCAACTAATCCATGGATTAGAAAATAATGTATAACAATTGTCCCATATTTTGGCTATGAAAATGGCCATTTTCATAGCGGTATCCTGGGTATCCCCTAGTTTCAGACAGTCACCCACTCGGCATCCGATTTTTCTCCAAAGGATTCCCATTGCAAGTGACAGTGGGGAAGATTCGCAATCAGAGTTATTACCTACTGACCGTGACCCGTTAGTACCTGAATTCAATATCATTTTCATGAGAGGATTTCACTCAATTGCTGACAAGTATATAAGAGTTCATCTATGTTCATCTGGTCCCCTCGGGCGATTTAGCAGATTTAGCAGAACCATCGAAAATCGTCATTATTAATATGTAAATAATTTACGGTAAATCACCTATAAATGGGTCATGTTCTATAGCTATAGCAAATTACCAAAGGGTACGCACCTTAAAATGACAATTTTCACTTTGAAATAATCTCCGGGGGACCTCCATGATATCAAGGTGTCTTCTTGAATTTCAAGGTTTTTTGTTACAACTCGGGGTTGTCCTGGAAAGGTCAGCTGCTTCAAAACTAAGCGCAGGCTAAATGTGTTGTTTGTTTTAAACCGATCTATGGAGGTCCCAACCTTGTGCGAACCCAAAACCACCGGAACTTTCCGTGTTTGTCTCATCAAGATCAAGGAACTTACGCAGCAAGACAACGGAGGTTTTCACCAACCAAAACATGGAAAACTTCAACCAATGTAGCTACGTAAGCCACCTCAGGTGTTTGCTCCAATTAGGGGAAAAACTAATTCCGCCAATTGATTTATCATAATTTTCCCCATTGAAATTCACGTTCCCATCTTTAGACACACCCAGATATCGTATTGTTTGTGGTAGGGGAACCCCACCAAGATCGGGACCCGGTCCAGTGTGTTATCTGATTGTTGCGGTGTTTGGGGAGCTTCGGGGGGAAACGGGTCGATGTTTGCACCCGGCTTCCCTGCGGTTCAAACATCAGTTGGTCATGGACTCAGCTTGTTCAAATTACCGGGACACCCACGATTTTCATGGCAACAATGTTGGCAAAACCACTAGTCACTATAGGGGATAGTGTGTAATATGATGTAATATGTGCAATCGACATAGTTGCCAAAGTGTTTCAGCACTGAGAAAAAGGGCGCTGCGCGGATCTGGGTAGGATCGCAGGGATTGGTGAACTATATCAAACTATATCCTAATTATCACCGCTAGATCCCCATGTTTGACAAAAAAACATGTTGATACATTTTGGGGATAAGCCCATCGGAAAATGACCCCATGGCCCATTGCGGCTCCAATTGTTCTCGGGGCGTCTGCCGGAAGCTGTGCATGTGCTTCAGATCTGGCAGGACGACCGGAGCAGGAAAGATGGGACATTGATGATTCACCAGTGGAATGGGGTACCTGATTTTGGAAAATCTCGCCATTCTTGGTGTGGTTTTCTCATCGGCCGGAAGCTTCTGAAGGCCTTCCGACCCATGGAATCCACTGAGTATCAAAATAGCTGGAATTTCTGGATGTTCATTACCCCAAAATAGTAATGAGCTAGTCACTCTCCGTTTGCCTGGCGGCGTGTTTTGTGGTCGTTTTTTTTACCTCCTGCGCAGATTTTTGCCTCACGTTGCTCTGGCTTCTTGCACCTTCCGTTAAGTCCACGCTCTAGATTGTTTTATACAAAGCTAAGATCTCCTAGTTTGGGCTCGTTCTTTATAGATTTTTGTAGAGTTTCAGGGGAACCCTTCATTTCCCATCTTGGGCATGTTCTGTAGGTCTCCCAGCCTAGCTTGTGTTGTTGCTTTAACTTGTTCCGTAGTTTGTTCTATAGATATCCTAGCGCTAGTTTCTTCTAGCTTCAGATTGAAATGTGATTGTAGCTGTGGCTTGATCTCAAGTTTGCTCTAGTTTGAGATGAACTCTAGCCGTAGCTATAGCGTATAGTTTGATCTTTAGATCTCCTTCTGGATGCTTTTGTGCTTTGGCTGACATACCCCCCTCTTGTGTTCCGCTGCTCCGGCCAAGGACGCTTCATTTTTCCGTGTGTTTTCGATGTTTTACTGCGTGCGCCAGGCAATATAGGCCACAGTTTTTACCAGTTTTTACATCATGTGCCTCTACACAACCTCGTTGTTTAACACCAACTATGTGTTAAAGACACATCTAGCTTTTACACAAACAAGTCTTAAATTCTTAATACAAACTAGATCACAAACGCATGTTTACATCAAGTATGTTTTACATGTTTTTACACCAAACAGTTTTTCAACAAATGAGCTTTCACACCCTTACGGCCGGCCCAGCCAGCGGAATGCCCAAAAAATCGTCCAAGGCAGCTGGAGCAACCCATCATTGGATTTTTTTGGGAGTATTTTCAGACAAAACCAACTAGAACACAAATAGAACTTACCTGAAATCTTGGCCCTTCGGGCTTTTCGCATGGAGAAAGGCCGTTGCGTTTCATCCCACAGAATCGAGTCGCCGCGTAGTCCATTCCACAGGTGAATCGCCTGAATTCCGCGAACGGAGATACTCAATGATCTCCCGCGATCCTTGGCGATGGATGGGTAATTTCATGGTGATTTCATAAAATTTAATGGTGGTTCATAGGGTTTGAATGGGATTTAATGCTGATTTACTGGGATATGATATTAATGGATTTTATGTTTTAATGGTGATTAATAGGGTTTTAATGGGATTTAATGCTGAATTCATGGATTTCAATAGTGATTCATAGGGTTTTAAGGTGATTTAACGGTGATTTAAAGGGTATTTAATGGGATTTAATGAGATATGATATGACATAATCCCTTCTCCCGTTCATGTTAAACATTCCTCAGAGTCACCATGTTTTTAGGGGGTGATATATGATGACATCACGTATTTGGGACCATATAATGGGGGTACGTATATATTTATATATATAGATATATATATATATACAGTGGGATGGATTAACCGGGATTAACCATCCATGCCCACACTTTGTGATACCCTCTGGTACTTTAACATAGCTATTGAACATGGTTACTTATAGTTGATTTACCTGTAAAAAATTGTGATTTTCCACAGCTATGTTAGTTTACCAAAGTGTATCCTTTAACCCATGCCTTGCTTGCCACCGAGAGGCCAGTTAGGAAGGCGATATGGATCAAGGACCTGGCCGCCACATGGATGGGTTTTCTGACCAAAAAAAACTGGGGACTCCCCTGTGTGACAGGGAAACTGTGTGAATGAGAGGAACTAAGGCCCTCACCTGGATAACCAATGTTTAATGCTTGGTTAAGCAGTGGGACAGCGACATGGGAAAACTCCCAAGTTTTGTGTTGATTAAAAGTGTTCATGGGATTCATGGAATCTGTGTTTTGATTGGCTGAACTCCCATGTTTCACCAGATTTCTGCAGGTTGAATCCAAACTTTGGTCACTAACCCAAATAATAACTTAAACCCACAGTTTTTCATTTTTTCTATTTTTGTTAGGTAATTTGACATGTTTGTTGGTGACATCCAACTCTTTTCCACCCAAGAGTGTTGGGTTTATTGCATGCCATTCATCCGCGCCTGCCCTCAGAGTCCACGCTGGGGCTGGTGACGCCGTAAAGGAAGTCCACCATATCTACGCCTCGGGAAAAATGCAACATCTCATGGTTGGTCGTCATTTTCCTGATTCAATTGTTGTTTGATTACCCTCTGGTTATGTCAAAATAGCTATTGAAAATGGCCAGTTATAGTGGATTTACCCATTGAAAATGGTGATTTTCAATAGCTATGTTAAATTACCAGAGGGTAAATGTGATGAATGTTGATGATATGTTATGGCTATCCCCCATGTTCAGACCCATATAAACCCTTAGCTAAGTATGTTTTGATATGCTGATTTGATAGAGAAATGATGGATAGAATGGGGATAATATTATAATATTAATGGGATATGAATGGTGCCCCCAAACCTGACGTGTGGCCGCAGAATAATAGACTAGCTAGGCCTAGGGTTTATTATATAGACTGTATAGTTCATGGGTTTATAACATAGTATAAACCTATCTAAGTACAGTTAAAATACAGTTACTTCATCACCGTGGTGACCCGACAGATAATCTAGTGATATATTTCACCAAAACAGGAGTTCCCCCGGATCCAATGGGACCCCCTACTGTAGGACAGATCCAGAACCCCACAAAAAAAGGCTCGGGATTGGGGGTTGAAAATCTTAAAGTTAGGGAGAGAATTGTCCCTTCCTCAGCCAATGGTTGAAGATTGGTTTTGCTCAAATAGGGGTTGCGGTTAACAACTGTGCTTTCTAATGTGTTTTTTTGATCTGCAAATGAAGTTGTACAAAAATGATGTATACCCAAAACATGAAAAAGAAAATAATCGTCATTTGTTACAAATGGGTATTTACCCCAAAAATGTCATAAAAATCTGGCAGAAACCAGCTGGATTTTGAGACAAGCCCACCTGGGTTTACCTTTTTGGAACCACATTTAGGGTATAACGGTATAACTGTTATTAGAACATAATATTCAACATATCTGTGGTAAAATGGTGGTTTTATATGAAAAACCATCCATTTTGGTGGTCAAATACTTTTGACACAAACAAACGTGCCCTTTTGTGTGCGTGTTGGTGAAATGTGGATGTTGATGTTGTAACATCTACGGAGCCCCGAAAAGGAACCTGTCTCTGGGTTCCCCAGACGACCGCCGCGGCCCTCACCAAGCACTGCGGCATGAAGTACCTGGCAGGCGGCGAACTATTGCAGGTTAACCGAAAATGTGGTGGAAAACGAATGGTCAACCAATGTTTGTGGTGGAAAATTGTGGTGCAAACAAAAGCCTATGTTTGTTTGGGGATTCAAATACCTATTACAAGAATATGTTCAATTTTGGAGCTCAATCTACCCATGGGAGTTGGGCTGGAAGGAAGCAGCAAAAATGTTCAATTTTCAACCAGAAGAGTCGAATTTTGAGTAACCAATATGAACCATAAATACTGACTAAGTCGAATGGTATCAATGAACTCTTACTAAATCCAACTACCTTCTGGTATTTTAACGTAGCGATGGAACATCACCATTCCTAATAGGTAAATCAAGTATAAATGGCCATGTTCAATAGCTATGTTAAATTATGCTGGGATTCTACTAGCAAATATTGACATTTGACGAACCAGCATTCGGATTTTGAACAAGTAAATCATCTAGGAATTGTGGTTTGTTCCAGCCAGTGCGATTACCCTCTGGTTATTTAACATAGCTGTGGAAAATGGCCCATTGATAGCTGATTTATGGTGATTTACATTCAACATTGTGATTTTCCATAGCTACGTTGAAATTACCAAACATTACCAACCCCCCAACTAACCAATCATAGATGATCATCTACCTATTGGTTGTTCAATGGGGGGAACCCTCCATTAATAAACCAACCAGTAGTCTTCCAACCCCCCGCTGATGGCATGGTCTATGTTGCTTGAGCGGATGGCAACTAGCAATGGTAACAATGAATAAAGAGAGAATAATAATTAATAACATAGATAATGGAAATTAATAGATAATGGGAAGTAATAAATAGTAACTACCAATAATAATTAATAGATAATGGAAAAATGAAGCTTGGTAATTAAGTGGTGTAATTAATACTCATAACATAGTAATAATCAATGGAAACTTTGTCAATAATGATGGCAATAATTGATAATAGCAATAGCTTATAGAAACTTGGGAATCAATAGTGAACAGCATAGCAACAATTCATAGTAATAGCAATTGTTAGAATCTCAGAAACTGATAATGGTCATAATCATCATTAACAATAATAACCAACGGAAACCGTGGATGCATAGGTATGTAATATGATTATTCATATTTGGATATTCACCACGGCAATGTTTCTGGACATTTGAATTTCCCAATCTTGGGACATTTGAACGCAAGGTCCAAACCGCAAGTGCAAATTCCATGTGCCTTCAAAAGGCCAAGAATGAGGAACGATTTACCTCCATTTTAGGTACATGAAAACGGAAATTCTCACAGTTGGCTTTCGAAATAAAAAGGATCTGGCTGCTTTCCATACTTTCACCAAGCCACAATCGAGGGATTTGGGGGTCCCATGGGTTCCCTAAGCCCTAAACATCACGTGAATTGGAGGCCCCCAAGGGCGCTAGTCACCGCTTTCGATCTGAGATGACGGCCTGAGATACTTCACCAATCAGGATATGTGTACTTGAAATTATATATCAACTATATTCTAGACAGATGATGTATAGAAAAATATTCTTGAAAATATCTGAGTTACGCTGACCGTCACTGACCATCTTTTATGTTGCCGCTTGCCTATAACTAGATACAGACATCCATTCGAAAAGAGTCGTGTCAGCATCATGCGCCCATGGCGCACGTCATACTTGGGCCGACCACTGACCACTACCTGCAAGAAAACCGGCATGACCCAAAAAGGTGGCCGGTGGTTTTTCAACCTGAAAATCACCCTGCAGTCATGGAAAAAAACCATTATCAACCATTAGTAGTTGGTTTATAAACCCCATGAAAGCATCCATGAAAACTAGTTCGTTAAATATCTACCATAAACCCAATCAGCCATTCAGCCACTTTTTTGAGGCAAAAAAGAGAACCCCTTCGCCCTTCGCTCGACTTTTTTGGCAGAAACCCTATGGGGATCATCTGTGAAACAAGACCCACAGGATGATTAGCTGTTGTTCATATTTATTGTGATAAACTATGGTTTATAGGTGATATATCTATCAATAACTATGGTTTATAGGTGATATATCTATATCTGGTTGGTGGTGACTTAACCATCTTGAAAAATCTGACTTCGTCAATGGGAATGATGACATCCCATATATGAAATGGAAAATACTTGTAGGCTACTTGACCCATCTCCTTTTTTTTCTGAGAATTTCCTCAACATATACATATCAGCTACACCCAACATGTCCTTGAGGTTTCCACTCCAATATGCTACGTTTGGTTAGTTGGCACCTTGGAAAATTACGGCATCCTCAAGGACCTCACTGGGACCACTGGCATTTCTGAGACCCTGCGGGCTGAAATATCTGAGTCATTGGGGATCATATGTGATCACCATCCCAACAAAACGATGTAGAATGAAAAGATTTGAAACCGCAAACCCGATAATCTATCCATATCTATCTAGTTATATATATATGTATGTATATATATATATGTGTATATATGTATATATGTATATATGTATATGTGTATATATGTATATGTATATATGTATATATGTATATATGTATATATGTATATATATGTATATATATGTATATATATGTATATATATATATATATATATG
>Ga0126342_10012651_pt1 | contig 15030 bp, 19 predicted proteins | sample Cyp1metagenome_FD_92528 | JGI IMG/M metagenome (GOLD analysis project Ga0126342, IMG submission 92528) | Coral microbial communities from Lord Howe Island, Old Settlement Bay, Australia - Cyphastrea 1 metagenome | ecosystem: Host-associated > Invertebrates > Cnidaria > Coral ...
ATTGCAAGTCGGTAAAACGTGGGGGTACATAATTGCAATCTACGAACCTATCAAAATGCAATCTTGCAATAAAGACGATGAAAAAAAAATAATTGTAAGCATACATTTTCATAGGTCCCCCCCCAAAACAACGTCTTATTGCAAGCTTGCATTTTGAGCGTCCCCCCTCCTCAAAAGGGTGGTGATTATATATATATATACATGTGTGTGCTGAAACGGAAGCATGTAGTGAAAACCTTGTTGATGAGGGGTGAGTGAATGTGCAATGTGCATCATACACACGTCTGAACGCGCGGCCCTTGATTAAGCCTCCAGGGTTGTTGGATTTCCCGGATAGACCCAAAAGACCTCATTGTCACCCACGTTCATGTGTGGTTGGCGGAGGAAGTCTAGCAGCATGCACCATTCCCCGATAAAGCGGGCTTGGTCGATGGTGGTGAAGAAACTAGCGGCGAGGTCTTGGTTGATCAGGATGAGGCCACCGTCGATTGGAGCTGCTTGCAGAACTGTGAGGAGTGTATAGAATTGTATAGACATCTCCTGATGCGAAATGGTCAGGACATGCAACTGGGATAAGTTGGAAAAGGTGAGTCCACAAATTGAGATGATGGGACGGCCACTTTGAAAGGCTTTCTTTTTCTTGGCCAAAATATATCCTGCTGGGAGTTGGCAACCCTTGCCAATGGCCCAGGGGTATGATTTTCCATAGTCCCGTTGAAGAGTGGAGACCAAAGAAGAGACAATCATTTGTGGGTCTTGATTGACCGTCTCAAAGACAGAGGTGTCCATGAAGGTTGCCTGGATGGCTTGAAAGCAGAGACATGGACAATATATTCGAAGGGACGAGGCCTGTTCGTCCTCACAATGGAAGGCAGCGCCGTCGAAAGTATGTTGAAGGCCAACGATGGACGATTTGGCGATGTGACAGGTGACCTGTTGAGTATGTTGTTGCCAAAGTGTCTGTGTAAGTTCGGAAATGATATTGATGTGCATGGATGGTAGCCCATTTCGCTTGTCCAACTGCGGAGACCAAGGAGGAGAGTGGAATGGTAGTCTTGCTTGGAAGGGAGCACCTTGTTCAGGAGCGAGCCTTGTGCAATGACGGTAGAGTCCTGAGAGAGAAGACCGGTGAGGAGCGAGCCTGGTAAAACCCAGTGCGGGTCCTCAGGGTTCATGGCTGCCTTCTTGTATTGGGACCAGGTTTTGCAACAAAACTGGGCGTTGGGATCCGTTGACGACTGGGTGATGGCTTGTTTATGGTTGCAAAGTTGGTCCAACACTGACGCGTGCTTGATGAAGACAGTCTTGAATGACGAGTGTGGCATGGAACTTGATGAGCCAGTAGTTGGAGATGCCACTTGCGAAGGAACTGTTTGAGAGACTTGTGTAAGTCCGGACTCAGGGACTAGGGTGCTTTTAATGCAGAAGCGCGCAGTGCTAGTTTTCCATGCCACCAGCGAATGGAAGCATCGATGGCCTGGAGGGACAGTGTTAGGTAAGGTTCCTGGATATTGTTGCCCAATCGACGCAGCGCGTAGCACAAGGTGAGACCGCCTGAACTCGAGCTCAACATTTTGGTTTGTTCGAACCGTGCTTTCGTGTTGGACCCGATGGCAGTAATGGTCCACGGTTCAAGACGGTTTTGAAACCGGTCAGAGACCAAAATGTCTTTGACCACTTGCGCTGTGAATTTGTGCTTGGCACGTCGCCAGAGTGTAGCCAGGCCGAACTGTGCATCTGTGTTCATGGCCGGTCTTTTTAAAATGCCCTTTCAGGGATGGAAGAACTGGCGAATGAAAGGGTAATTGAGTCCGGGCTGCCACTCTTGGACGAGGGCCAGTTCAAGGCAACGATAGTCAGCGCGCCCAACAAAAAGAGGGATTGGGGCCCAGACGTATAAAGGTTGCTGTGCTCCTTCCAAAATCGAAGAGCTAGTTCTGCTTGAACTAGCGTAACTAGCTTGTCGTTGCTGAGTTGAGAATTTTTTGGATCGACTGTGCTCCCGATCCAGGGTGTGATGCATCGCAGACCCAATATAGAACTTGGGTTGCATGTTGATAATATGCATAGAACGGATGTAGACGCATTGTGGGAGGAAAAATGCCTGAGAAAAGAGATTGTGTGAGGCAAGTGAAGAGCCCCACAGATGATTGAGATTGGCACACCCTTCCAAAATTGCTTTCAACTTCTGATTGGGCCGAAGGCCGTGGATGACGGCCAACACCATCATCCGGGTTTGGATGATGCGAAACCCTTGAAAAAGACAGATAGTGGAAGCCATGGTGAAGGGTGTGAGGATGGATATGACCAGGATCATCGAATGAAGAACCTGCAGACAGGATTGCAGTCACTTGTGCTTGAGTTTCCTCCGAAGGAGGGGAGCTAGTCAATTGGTCATGCTGATTGCTGCAGTGAGGACTTTGATGAGGTTCGAAGCGTTGAAGTTCTTGCTCAACAAAGTGACTGGAATGCCCATCATCACAGCCACTTTTTGGATTGTTTCAAGGGCTTCAGCAGGTTGTTTAGCCCACCAGGTTTCCATCTTGATAATGTTCGTCGTGAGGACGGTCTTTTGAGCGTCCGACAATTGGAGATCCTTGAGCCACTTTGCAAAGGTTCGATCAGCCAGGCCAGTAGGCATGTTTTCTTCCAGCCATGAGTTCGACGTGGTTGGAACGGTGGGTAGACACGCTGGATCAAAGGACGGAGGGGCTGAAGGTGCTGAGTTCCCCAGAAGTGCTCTTTAGATAGGCGTGGACTGTGAAGCAGAACTCTCTTGGCCAGTCCGAGGTGGAGTGGAGATCTCAGTGGGTTCATCTTCCAAGCGTTGGCGTAACTCCGCAAGCTGGTTGCGGAGACTGGTGATCTCATGTTGGGAGTTAGGATCGGTGGAACGAACAGGAAGCCATCCATGGATGTGTTCGGCAATGAGCTGTGCCGCATACTTGGTGTTGGATGTCTTGTCCAGTGTCTTCCCATCTTGCAGAGCTCGGATTTGGGAAATCCTGTCCAGGTCAACGCCGCGGTTTCGTAGCTGGGAAAGGAGTTCCGTCGCAAACACCACCGCAGCGATGTCCCCCGTAGGACCGAGGTAAAGTTCACGACCATGAGCCAACTTTCGAAGCCAGTGATTGTTGGCCTGTTGGTAAAAGTAAGGCCACCACCGGCAGAGTCAATGCATCACATCCCTCGACGTCCAATTTTTGAGTGAAGACCGAAGAGCAGATCACTCTGGGAAATGTCAAGCCGTTGATCTTCTGGTTGTCGTAGTGGTCACGGTTGGCTTGCCAATGATCACTCAGCTCAAAATCACATACTCTTGTGGCTTCATTGTTGCCCGGATTGGACGGAGTGCGTGAAGGTGGAGTGCCTGTTTGGGGGGCTTTCCACTTTCGCCTCCAGCAGCTCGACGTGCACGGCGCCCCCGGGCCTATGCAAACATAGGTGCGAAGCATTGTGAAGACCAAAATCAGTGCTTCGGCGCTGATGCAGCTTCTTGCTGCCACCTTCCCTAAAAATCAGTGCTCCGGCGCTGATGCAGCTTCTTGCTGCCATCTTACCCCAAAGTCAGTGCTTTGGCACTGATGCAGCTTCTTGCTGCCACCTTACTCAAAGCGCCCTCGGGCGCTATGTTATGGGCCGCTACACCGCCTCCGGGCGCCAGTGTGCGGCTTCAGCTTCTACTGGAGTGCCTGTTTGTTGATCGTGGTTGCGATGGTGGGGTTGGAGAGCACGGTTGTGTCGGAGGACACGATGGAGCTTGAGAGGGCATGCTGGCCATTTTGGTTGGTTCTGAGGACGCGGCATGTTGTGTAAGGTCCGGACGGCTGAGCCCATAGGACCACACCATCTAGGAAAGCACGGCAAGGATTGACGTTGCCCAGGAGGTTCAAGCCGATTCCGCGCAGGCACAGGTGAGCGCGAGCGATCAGAGTCTGCCATGGTCAGTGACGTAACCTACAAGTTAGTGGCTGGAACGGCTGGTTTAGGCAAAACTCAACGGAAAGACTATCAACATGGGTGTTAGTTAGCAGGAAGAGTCAGGTCAAAAAGGTAATGCATCAAAGGCTATTTAGGTACAGTTGAAAATGAACATCACAAGATAACCACAAACTTGCCGATGACATCGGAAACAAGTCTTTCCTACGAAGAACAGGTCAAGCATCTAGTGAGTTCAGATATCGCAGATTGATGCAACCGAGCAGCGATAACTTTTTCCAAAATTGTATGTCCAGGTTTCCCTGCATCAGCCGGTTTCCGGTCTGGAAAGTGGCCCAAAGGACTAAAATTGTCACTTGTTTATCATTAGAACCCTCAATGTCCGGGAGGCCTTCATTGTCGCAAGTTCCCGGCGGTACCCCTGTAGGAAGAGGTTCAGTTGGGCCATCCTGAGATTGTGACTCAGTGTTTGGCGGAAGCTGGTCCCAGGTCACAGCGAAGAAGCAGATTCCCGTGTGTCCGCTGTGCGTCAAGACGTGCTTCTCTGACGCGGTGACGATTCCCACGTAGGGTATCTTCAACTGAGCCAAGTCGTTACCTCCCGCCTGAAGGCTCAAATGTGCACATTTCCCTCGTTACAGGGCTTCAATGAGCACCGGAAGCTGTCCTTTCTTTGAGGCCCTGTCCAGGAGGTCCAGTGCCGCATAGGCATGGGCAGGAAAGCTATCACTTATAGCGACCTCCGTCCCCAAAGCGTATGCTCCAAACGTTGGAAATTGGCTATGCTTGTAGTCAGAGTGGTACGTCCAATCAGCCGGACGAATGAACCCTTCCAGCAAGATGCACTGGGCGGCAGTAGCCGAAGTGCCATCCAAACGGTTCAGGCATAGTGAGCCGGGGAATGTGTGGAAGTGGGATGATCAGGGCCTGCTTGCGAGTCATGTGCAAATTGACAACGCGGGCATGGGTGAAATCGACAGAGTCAAGATGTGAGCGGCTAACTTGGCCTTGTTTGTAGGAATTTCGGCACTGATGTTGGTTATGGCACTGGTTGTCGCAAGGAGTTGCGCCTCGTTAGCCACCGTGAGTGGTACTTTCCTCAGGAAGTTCACAAGCAGCCTTGACCCTGGGCTTGTGATGTAGGGCAAAGTTGATTTAGACGGACCTCCCCTTTCTTCTTAGGCTTTGGTTGGCGCTTCTGCTTGGTTTTGCCTTGCCACTGAGTGTTGGCAGGCTTTGAAGCTTGTGAAGGCTTCTTCCTGTCACGGTGGGCCGGTTTTGAGTGGTGATAGGATTGGTCATTGGAAAAGGCCGTGAGAGGTTTTGATTGGAAGGACACTGGTGCAGCTGAGGGACTAGCTGCGGTGGACGGTTGTGTCTTGGAAGTGTTTTGAGGCTGGTAGGTTCCTTGGTTGCAGGTGGTAGTTGACTATTGTTTGGATGGTTCCCACCAGCCTTGGTGGGTAGATTGGCCTCCTTGGTGATCTCGTGGCTGATCCCGGAATAGGACCATCCTTGACGATACTGAGATTGGGACCGATCCTGGGATCGGGTCGACCAGTCGTATGGTTTTGGCTCCCAAGATCGATGAGGAGGATCATCCTTTTGGAAATCATAGCTTGGTGAGCGTTGATCTGGTGACACTCTATGAAGCCGCAGGGAGTCGACGATGAGATCGGGAGGAGCGGCGGCGGCTTCTCCGTGGTCGTGTCGACCGGGCACGTCGACGTGGTGGGCTTCGAGGCACTGAGATAGGGCTTTGCTTTCCCGACTACAGTCCTCAGTCGGCAACGGGGCTGGGATGAACTTGGAAGGTTTGAAGGTTGTAAGGCGCTTGCAAGTGCCTGTGGTGGTTGTGGAGGGTTGGGAGGGATGCTCGGAGTTGGCGAGAGTCCTTGAACTTCTTGAGGGCGCTTTCCAGGTCCTCTTTGACGGTCGCGCGTAGCCTCTGAAGCATCTCATCAGGGCTGAATGGTGGTGACGTGGGATGAGTCACTTCGGGTTGCACCTTATTGGGTGTTGGTGGTTCAGGATGAGCAGGGACCTGTGGTAGGTGCCTGTTGTTGAAGGTTCGGAGCCTGTTGTGGAAGAAGTTGTTGGAGATGATGGATATGGGACACTGTTTGGCTCGCCAACTGCTGGTTGAGCAGTGCATTTTGTTGTTGTAGTGCTGAGATCTGAGCCTGGGTCTGAGCCTGGGACTGCGCTTTTTGGTCGAGTTGGGTATCACCTCCACAAAATTGTCCAGCTATGCCTTGATGAGGAGGAACTGCACTAGCCGCTGAGTTCCACATTGAGTTCCACATCTGATCAGGGCCATTCGGTGAAGCTCCCATCCAAGTACGAGATTGCCAGGGAAATGGGAACATGGCTGGCAGCAAAGGCGTCAGGTATAAAAATTTTCCAACAGTTCAAACTGAACGATGCGTCCAACAACCAGTGCAAAGAATCATGATCAGGCTCAAAAAACCTCGGCTGTCAAGTCACAACAGCTGACGTGTTCAACCCTCGACTTGGTGCACAATTAAACCGTACCAACGACCATAAAAAGAAAAAACACCATACCTGCAGGCATGGCCTGATACCTGGAAGATCATGAAAAATGCATGTCACATGCTGGAATGGCGCTCGAGCATCACTGGAAAAAAGGAGGTTTCCTTCCAGAAGTTGTGGAAAAACGTCCACGGCAGCCAAGTCTACCTGATGCAAAAAAGGAGAGGCCAGGTACGGCAGCCAGCTGTTCAACACAAGTCGACCGATGAAGTTGAAAAATGGCCGACTGTTTCACTTTACTTAAACGAATTACTAGGTTGAAAATTGTAAATTCCGCGATCAGGTCGAAGGATCAAAGACCCTACCTAGACAGGTATTCCCGAAGAGTTCATGCCACCTTGACGAAACCGGCATGAGACACACTTTCTCAGAACTGTCATTGCGAATTCTGTTGTGGAGTGCATCTTAAGTGCAAAAACAATCCATTTATACCTGACGAGAATGGACGAAGTGTTGGGATAGGAAGCTGACCCTTCCCTTTGATTTCCAATCAAAAAGTGCAGATGCGACAGCAGTGCAGTAGATATGCAACATGCAAAATTGCAAAACCACGACATGGAGGTTCTTGGGTTGAGCCTCTTCCCACCACGAGAAAAACATATTGTGCGGGTACGTCGATCCAGCGTCCGGGATCGATATCACAGGCAACTGACGAGCGTCTTTTTCTTAGTGCCGGTCTCGCCAATGCCCCCAGCACCCCCTACAAATTGAAATACAGTGACAACATCAAAACCGAAACCAGAGAAACCGCAACTTAGAAGTTTTACATTTTTTCAGATGGTTCACACGGGAAACAAGACTGGAATTTGACAGTGAAGCGTTTGGACAACTTGCTTGAAGCTAAGCTTGCCTGGCTGAGAGATTTTTCAGGCCAAAGACCGCACGAAGGGTGGCTATCCGGCAGCAGAAACAAAGGCCAGAACCATTTGCCCCAACCATCAAATATCGATATCATTGACTCATTGATCAAATTTCTTTGTGTCTCCTTCCACTGCCATCGCTGCCTCGCTTCTACAGATCCGTTTGAAGGGAAGACAAGAGTGTTCGGGCCGATCGAGCCTTCATGGCAGGGAGTTGAAGAAGATGACGAAGAGGAAGACGAAGAGGATGAAGACGAGGATGATGATGAAGAGGATGATGACGAGGATGAGATGCAGGAGGCACAGTTCTTGGACGGGGGGGCTTACAGCCAGAGCAAAGAATCTATGATAAGAAACATCTTGCAGAGTCAGCCGCCTGCAAACAAGAATTGAACGTGTATTTTGCGAAGACAAATACGTAGTCTTTTTTGTTGCACTGGCGTGCACGTCGCGTTGCAAGGGCCAGCATTGAAAACCAAGACTTTTGAGATTTCACCTGAAGGTAGACCAGGAGGAAATGGAGAAGCAAGGAAAGCGCGAGAAGGCCTGATGTTTTTCTTCTTGGGACGGCATCGGCTGAGATCTCGGTTTACTGAAATATATGGCGTCGCCAGAAAGGAGAGATACCCTAGCCAGTTGTGGCGTAAATTGTGTTGGAATTGCGCTTTTTGCTTTAGCAAGGCTCGCACAAGGCGGGCGGCGGAAGTTTCCAGAAGGAAGATGCATTCCTATAGGGGTGCAAGCAAATTTTTGCCTACCGGGGTTGCAGTGATTTTTCAAATCGCTTCCGCTCTTGTCTCAACTCTTCTTCCCGTCTTCTCACCTTGTCTCGGCTTTTCTCAAGCCTTCTCAATTCTTCTCAAGCCTTGGCATTGTTTTTCCACGTGAGGTGCATTTGGGTTTCTCTACCAAACTTCCTTGCTGAGTCACAAAACACCATAGAACTACGCAGGCAGCCGCAGCATCAGAGACTTTGATGCAGCCACTCAACAGCGGTCTGCCGACAGGCTGCGAAGAAATTTCGAAAAGAAATTTCCAATGGACCATGACCGGCGCCACAACGTGAGAAAGCACAGCAAAAGAACACCGTCGCAACTTTGACACGCCAAGGAACCTTGATGCCGACCTTCCACTGCGATCTACAGACACGCGCAGCACAACACAAGAAACGTTGATGCAGCCGCCTCAAGAAACGTTGATGCAGCCACTCCATAGGGAGCTGCAGACACGGAATTGCACAATGCCAAACACATTACTATGGTTTAGCGACAATAAACGCAAGAAGCAGCATAATTTCCCCGTTCTCCATATGTCCATCGCCTATTTAGCCACAAAAGGATGGTTGGCGATCCCCTGGAATTGTTTCAAAAACAAAGACACCGTGGCTTGCCCCGAAAAACGATTTTATTCAGGGTATTGGCTTTGTGCCCAAGTTGAAGGAACTCGGGCTCCCCGTTTTCTAGGGTGAGCGTCATTGGCGGCAATTTGAAAACTAGGCGTGTTTTGAATTTTTGAATTTGCAACCAATCGCCGTCACACGCCGGCCATCGCACAGGTCACAGTTGATGACAACAATCCATAAGAACAAAACAGGTTATTCTTGGAGAGCGGCCTGCCGCATTCTTCCCCGGACCAATCAATTCTTTCGAAAATAATTATTTGTTTGTGGTTGCATATGTGGGGTTCTGATTCCGTCGGTTACGTATGTATTGGAGCGTGCATCAGATGTTGGCTGTTGCGTGAAGCCTACTAAAAACGATGGGGGGCTCACCAAAAAATTGCGCATGGTGCATTTGTTGGTTGAATCACGGGGGCATGGAGCGTGCATGCAGCCTTGGCGTGGCCATGGTGTTTGGATTGCGCAGGGCCGTCCACGGGTGGGCCAACTTCACCGTGAATGCGTGTGCCCATGCGGTGGGCTGACTTTACATGACTTTGCCCACGGTGGGTTTCTTAAACCCGATTGGCAGGGATTTTTCGAAGGGTGTCAGATCCCGGTGCCTGCTGGCTTGTGATTCTGTAGATGCGCGGTACCAGGGAAGGCCCATGCTGCTAGCCACTGAAGACACAAGAGGGTGATCTTGGAGCAATTTTACCAAGAAATGCCAGCAAGAAAACGATCAGTGCCACAAACTACGCACACAGACGCAGCACCAGGTAACTTACTGTAGTATTCTGGATACAGCACTTCCAATGCACAAAGTAGCTTGGCTATTGCGCAACACAATGACCCAAAAGCCACCCGAAGATTTAAAAAAACAGAAGCACTAATGTGGAACAGGTTTGAATGCTACGCCAAGACTGCAGGAAATCGTCGCGCAATTGCGTTTACTTGTTCCCGAGAGCGTTTGAGCGAAGTGTTCTTCCAATTGTGGACGTCTGCTATACATCTTTATTTGTTCACACCTTCATCACATCTTCTCATCTACACATCTTCACATTTTTACACCTTTACATCTTCACATCTTCACATTTTTACATCTTTACATCTTCAGATCTTCACATCTTCACATCTTCACATTTTCTCATCTGCACATCTTCACATCTTTACATCTTCACATCTTCAGATCTTCTCATCTTTACATCTTCACATCTTCACATCTTCACATCTTCACATCTTCACATCTTCACATCCTCTCCCTCTCCCTCTCGCTCTCTCTCTCTCTCTCTCTCTCTTTCCTCGCCCTCTGTCACGGTCTCTCTCCTTCTTTTTCTTTTCTCTCCTTCTCTTTTCTGCTTTGCGGGACTTTGCTTTACTCTACTCGATTCTGCTCTACTCTACTCTTCTCTTCTCTATATAGTCGTGTCTGCTGTACTTTGTTCTTTTCTCAGTAGAGCCTTCCCCTCCCTACTCTTCTCTACGCTTCGGGCTTCGCTACTCTACTTTTCTCTATCCTACTCTACTTTTATTCTGCTCTACACTGCCCTGCTCTATGCTCTTCTGCAACGCTCTTCTGTACACACTCTACTTCAGCTTGCTCTACTCTACTCTGCTGCATTCCATGTTACTCTACGCTGCTTTATTCTACTCTGCTGTGCTCTTGTCTACTTGCCTCTTTTCCTATACTCTCTTCTAATCTTCTCCGCTCTCTCTTTCCCGCTCTCTCTCTCTCTCTTTTTTTCTCTCTTCTTTTCTCTCTTCTTTTCTCTCTTCTTTTCTCTCTTCTTTTCTCTCTTCTTTTCTCTCTTCTTTTCTCTCTTCTCTCTCTTCTCTCTTCTCTTCTCTCTTCTCTTCTCTGTTCTCTTCTCTCTTCTCTTCTCTCTTCTCTTCTCTCTTCTCTTGTCTTCCCTCCCCTTTCCTTCCCTTCCCGTCTCCTCTCTTCTCTTCGCTACCCTACCCTACCTCTATGGTACTCTACCCTACTTCGGGTTGAGCTAGCTGCACGTCACCCGTAACTCGGAGTTTCTCTAGGAGATTTTGTGTGACAAGAAGGGGCTGCCCAACACAGGCAGTGCAGAAAGCGATCCAGTTCCTTCTGATACACAAGTGTCAGGACGCGAGGTTTTGTAGCTTCAGCAGCATCATGCTTCCAGTGCGTGATTTGGGGGAGATGCTGACAAAGTTTGAGGAATACGGATTCAGAAAGCTCAACGTTTCTTCCTCGTAAGTAAAACAAACAGCTGAAGCTTGGACCTGTCACGCCAAGCTTGCTGGGATGTGGCGCATGGGGATGGAAATTCTGGACGCCTGAAGGTGGCACTCAAACGGTTCAGCAGGGTTGCGCTTGCAGAGCGTTGATTCGACGAGGAGGGCTTTCCACTTCCCGAGCTCGTGGAAAACTTGGAGAAGGTCAACGCCACGTGCCCAATTGCGTTTGGTTGTGTTCAGTTTGTTCCATGTGTTTGTCTTGTTTTCTTTCGCTTCTGGTGCCATTTGCAGATCGTTAGGCGGAGCCCTGAAAAACATTGCTCAGGTCAAGAATTTTGCGCCTGAGAAGCTCGGCTCCTTGGCTTTCAATGCTTCAATCTTTGCCGCGCGGCCGTCCTTCGCATTGCAAAGCTCATATCCCAGATGCCGACGCTGCGAGACCGGCAAGCCCTGAGGCTACAAGAGCATTGAAAAGTTTGTCCGGGGACAACCTGAAGCAGTCTTGCGGTACAGGAAGAAAGATCAGATGGTGCTGCCACCAAAGAAGTGAGAACAGCCGCGCATCAAAAGAAGCGGCCCAATGAATTGCGACAACCTATTCTATCAAGATGCATCAGAGCAGTGAGAAGAGCTACTCTTCTTGCCCTCTTGGCAGCCCTTTCAACATAGTCGCCCATGACCCCCTCGAGCTTCTCAAGGATTTCCCAACGCCTACTAACGCGTCAAACTTGCATCATTCGATTGTCTAATGGTTTGGTTGGAGATGGTCTTGTGACATCTTGCGATGCTTTTGGGAGTTTGGTCGTTCAACCAGACTTGCCGCAATACCCAAACATTTTAAGAAATTCTGCTTGCAAGATGGGTGAGCAGTATATCCACAAACCAAAGAAAGAGATTTTTGGCTTTCTCAAAACATGATACCTTACGGCCCGTGTTTTGTGTTTTCTCAGAACATGAGACCTTACGGCCCGCGGATGGTCAAAACTGGTTCCATTCAACAACCATGCCTACATGAACCTGTCTTATGTTGGAATGATTTGATTTTGTGTCCGGTTTCAAACTATGTTGAGGAGCTTGGCTTGCACGTCCAAAAAAATGACAATCCACGAATTCAACTTGACATGGTTGCTAAGGGTTGCAGTGCTGTTTTTCTTCATAGATGAGATCGTAATATCCTTATATATCCTTGCTCATTCTCATCTCTCCAACATGCATAGGCATGGAACGTCCCAGTCATGAAATATACCAGTAGTACTTGCACGAGGCAGGGCGGAAGTTGCCTTAGGGTTTTACTATAAGACCTTTTTCATCTATAGAACTTGCGTGCGCCGTGCGCCACCCAGCCCCGTGCGTGCATGCTTGCTTTGTGGAAAGTGGTGCGCCGTTGTTGTCCAAGAACATGACCCACAAGACCTTTTTCACATGTAGAATTTGCGCGCGCTGTGCACCACCCAGGCCCGTGCGTGCATGATTTGCGCAAAAGTGGTACATTGTTGTTGTCCAAGAACACGACCCGCACACGGCCACGCTGCAACGCAATAGAATGCAATGCTGCAATGCCACACTGTGTTTGTTGGCCAAAGGTCACACTCCACACTGCGCACTCCACACTTCATCTCATTTCATCTCATCTGAAATCTCTTCACCCCACCTCATCACTTCTCATCTCTTCTCATTTGTCATCTAAGTTCTTCTCAACTATTTTCATGTCAGCTGACCATTGCTCAACCTTTTATTTTCATCTCATGGAAGCCCTTTTTAACTCATCTCAGCTCTTCTGTCCTTCAGAACGCTTTTATTGCCAGTACTTCCCATTATTTCTTTGTGCTGTGAAGCTTGCACAAAGAACTTCCCAGTACTACTTTGCTCTACAAAACTTGCACAAAAAACTGTACAGCGCTACTTTGCAATACAAAACTTGCAGAAAGTACTTCCGAGCACTACTTTGCCCTCAAGAGCTTGCGCAAGGTTTTTTCCACAGAGAAGCTTTTACACAGAGAAGCTTTTAGACACAGAAGCTTCTACACAGAGAAGCTTTTACACAGCGAAGTTTTTACACAGAGACACTTTGGCAGTTTGGCGGCTCCTCAGCCAGTTATCCGGTTTCTTTTTGGGAATATTGGGAAACGGCCCTTTAGCCAAATCCTGGCCCGAAGCCTTTTGGAACAGGCGTCAAGGTTTGTAACCCCAAATGTTGAGGTTTCAAGGTTTGCAAACCAAAATATTGAGGCTTCAAGGTTTGCAAGCCTAAACGTTGAGGTTTCAAGGTTTGCAAACCCAAAGGTTGACGTTTCAAGATTTAGAAACCCAAATTTTGAGGTTTGAAAACTTGAAAACTTAAATATTGGGGTGTGAAGGTTTGAAAACCCAAACGTTGAGGCTTTCTAAATGCTGATGGAAATAGATATAGGTTTTTTCATATTTTAAAGCAATGTAAAGATTGAAAGAAAAAGGATTGGATTTGAAAAGGAAAGCCGATTTATTCTTTTTTGTGCGATAATAATTTGATTTAAAAAACAATTACTTTGCTTCGGGTTATCCCCACCACGACATTTATACGTTTTGTTACTGGCAAATTTTCTGACATATCTTCTGACATATCTTCTGGCATTTTATCTGGCATATCTTCTGGCACTCTAACCGGCATATGTTCTGGTATTCTATCTGGCATATCTTTTGGCATTCTATCTGGCCGTTGAGGTCCAGCGGTACTCACGAGCTCGGAAGGTCCCAGGTTGAGGTCCAGCGGTGCTCGCTGAGCTCGGCGGGTCCCAGGTTGAGGTCCAGCGGTGCTTACTGAGCTCGGAAGGTCCTAGGTTGAGGTCCAGCGGTGCTCACTGAACTCGGCAGGTCCCAGGTTGAGGTCCAGCAGTGCCCACTGCGCGCGGAAGTTGGCGAAGAGTTGGCAAGGCGGAAGTGATGCAGAGATGGTGGAGGAGAAGCTGGAGGAGAGGGAGGAGGAGAAGGAGGTGGAGGATGAGGAGGAGGCGGCGGAGGAGGAGAATAACTGGGATAAAATCTAATAACCCTCACCTGGCAGGTGGGGAAGAAAGTATTTTATGTTTTTTAGTTATGATTGTTTTTATTATTTGCAAAGTCCGAAATAGAAGCTAATATCAAAAAGGGTATCGAGAAATTCAATATACCTATTGTTTTTTGTAGGCTTTGAATAGTTTGATGAAATTAAAGCAGGTGAAAAAAGAATCTGATTTATTTATGGCGTATTTAAATAAATTATACCGGCAAGAGACCCCAAACAATGTGGGTGGTAGGAAGTCAATGGTTTAAATACAAACAACACTATAACCATGTACTTGCAAATGGAAAACCCTCGAATGATTCCATATGAGTTGGCGAGCGTGCAGATAGAAAACTAATTCCCCACATCTTTGTGAGGGGTTTTAACTTGTTGTTCGACATCCGCCTCCGCCGTCCTCCTCCTCCCGCCGCTTGTCTCTATCAACTTGTCTCTATCAACTTGTCTGTATCAACTTGTCTCTATTAATTTGTCTGTATCGACTTGTCTCTATCGACTTGTCTCTATCAAAATCACTTTTTCAACTTGTCTCTATCAACTTGTCGCTATCAACTTGTCTATATCAACTTGTCTCTATTAACTTGTCTCTATTAACTTGTCTCTATCGGCTTGTCTCTATCAATATGTGTTTATCGATTTGTCTCTATCAACTTGTCGCTATCAATTTTTCTATATTAACTTGTCTCTATCAACTTGTCCCTATCAACTTGTCTGTATCGACTTGTCTCTATCAACTTGCCTGTATCGACTTACTTGTCTCTATCGACTTGTCTCTATCAACTTGTCTCTATCAACTTGTCTCTATTAACATGTCTGTATCAACATGTCTCTCTCAACTTGTCTCTATCAATTTTTCTTAATCAATTTGTCTCTATCAATTTGTTTCTATCAACATGTCTCTATCAACATGTCTCTATTAATTTGTCTCTATTAACTATTTTGTAGAGGTGGTGTTGGATGTTTGGCATGCTTGGTTTTGTATTTTGTAGAGGCCCCATTCATGTCTATTTTTTGTGTATGATTTGCGCCTTTCCTCGCCGCAATGTGAGGGG
>Ga0126342_10012652_pt1 | contig 15028 bp, 12 predicted proteins | sample Cyp1metagenome_FD_92528 | JGI IMG/M metagenome (GOLD analysis project Ga0126342, IMG submission 92528) | Coral microbial communities from Lord Howe Island, Old Settlement Bay, Australia - Cyphastrea 1 metagenome | ecosystem: Host-associated > Invertebrates > Cnidaria > Coral ...
TGTCATCCAGGTGCATCATGCAGGTACGTTTTCACAACCTGAGGTGAGTGTCTTCATTGGCACAAGACTCACCAAAGGTCCTTGTGCCCCCTGCTATGAATTAAAGGCGCAACGGTATCAATAGTTTATGGAAGAAAGCGGCCAAAAACAAGTTAGTTGAAGTCAGCCACAAAAGGTGAAGAACTCTTTGGTACAGAGCTTGACACACACACATGTCACACACACTTTCTTGCGTGTGATCCGATTATACAATCGGACATGGAAACCATACGCCATACACAAAAATATAGTTTAATTTAAACAACTGAGGTTTTGTGCATTTGACCTACCAAATTGCTTTGAACATCTTAGAAATTCCCACAAGCTATCGCCTACAGTATGGCTCACCGTCGCCAGTCCGAAATCATCTGAAAGAAAGATGCATCCGAACGAAGGAATGAATGAGCCCAGCAGCCAGTGGAAACATGATCACCAGGCTGGTGTCACCAGGTCGTTTTTCTGCTGAATAAACCCGCACGTATCATCCGCATACACTGTTCTGAGAATAAACCACCAGTATATCATCATATATCTGATTGATGATTTCAGCCCTATTATATAATACATTATAATACTATGTCACTCTCGGTCACTATGTTTCTCATTGAGGCCAGCAGGAGGATAGCTTTCTGCAGCTGAAGCCTTCACCTCCGGGTTTGTCTGAACATAGTGCCTCCCTAAATCCACCATTTATCATCGGGTTTCATGACTTTTCCATTGCAATTCTCATTTTTGGGGGTATACCCCACTTTCAGACGCCCACACACACAATCATCAATAATCATCAGTCTACAGTCTACCCATAAAAATCATAAATTAGTTTTGAAAGAATCCCATGGCCCATATTGGCCCATGACATTTACTGGTTGGTGGTTTGCAGTTTCAACCCCTCTGAAAAATATATCAAAATATTAGTCAGTTGGGAAGGATTATCCATGAATATCCCATATATTATGGACAAATAAAAATGTTCCAAACCATCAACCAGTTTATATTGCCATTGGCCATTAGATCATCATATTCCCATCCCCTGTGCCTCGGCCCAGGCCCGCCGCAAGTCCAAATCGCGCCGCCGCACAGCGTTTTGCGGCGGCGGCGCCTGGGACGATGGATGCGGGATGGCGATGGCGATGAAAAACAACGAACACAACGGGTGACTTCACATGACTTAATCAGATTTAATCAGAACAAATAAAAACAAATAAAACATTACATTGCGCTGCATTCTTATATATAATAATTAATATTCTGTCACAATAACCTTTTTTGCGAGTGTATTAGTTGCACGTGCATATTTGAACGTGTGTGGGCTGCTTGTCTTCTTGGTCGTTCCACAAGTTGTTCCAGGTGATCTTGCAAATCCATCATGTTCCAACGAAGGCGACCAGCCTCCCCCAAGAAGACCTTGGCGTCAACAGGACGCCCCGGATGCTCAAACGGAATGTTAAGACATGTTAAGATCCTTGACATACAGATTGACCTATGCCAGAAATCTTCAATATACGTGAATATACGCGAATAATGGTCGTGACCATCCCGAACTACCCAGTACATCAGTACTATGTTCGAGGTCATCGCGACTTCAAAATGATCGCTGTTTTTTTCTCCTCAAGTCCTCACTGACGTCATATCCAACCATGTCAGCAGCCCTCGTGGCCGGCCGACCAAGATGCACTTGAATCCAAACGGCATCATCCAGCTTCATTCTCATCACCAAATATCACCAGCAGCAACCGTCTACTCACAATGTCAGGTCATACTCGAGCCAATGTCATTTCACAAAGAACTGCTAGATATTGGATGTTATTGGTTGATTTATAAAATGCAGCGCGTCAGTGAAATGCCGCCAACTATAAGAGGGTACGAGCCTGCAACTCTACCATTCCTATAATAACCAGTCCAAACACCTGATCTGATCTGATCCGATCCGATCTGATATATCTATCCAGTTATCTCGCTTTCTCTCTATATGTTGACAGCAATATCATGTAATCTATCTGTCTGTCTGTCTGTCTGTCTATCGATCTATCGATCTATCGATCTATCTATCTATCTGTCTATCTATCTGTCAATATGTCTATCTATCTATCTGTCTGTCTATCTATCTATCTGTCTATCTATCTATCTATCTATCGATCTTATCTATCTTATCTTATCTTATCAATCTTATCTATCTTATCTATCTTATCTTATCTTATCTAATATATCTTATCTATCGTATCTATCTTATCTATCTTATGTATCTAATCTATCTAATCTATCTAATCTATCTAATTGTTCTATTTGTTCTAATCTATCTAATCTATCGAATCTATCGAATCTATCTAATCTGTCTAATTTGTCTAATCTGTCTAATCTGTCTTATCTGTCTTATCTGTCTTATCTCTCTAATCTATCTAATCTATCTAATCTATCCAATCTATCCAATCTATCCAATCTATCCAATCTATCCAATCTATCCAATCTATCCAACTATCCATCTATCCATCTATCTATCTATCTATCTGTCTGTCTATCTGTCTATCCATCTATCTATCTATCTATTTATCTATCTATCTATCTATCTATCTATCTCTCTAGCTTAGCTTGGTTTAGTCTAGGCCTATCTTGTCTTATCTGACCTGTCTATCTATGCAACCAAACCTACTCCTACAGCAGCAATATCACATAATCGGATCCAACCTTCTAGTTTATCTAGTCTATCTAAATCTTGTTTTCTTTAGTCTTATCTTATCTATCAATTGCTCCATCGTTTATGTATCTTTTGTCTCTTGTGGACTGTGCGAATATGCACCTTTCCAAGCACACATTGTAATTACAGCTTATGGAAGTCACTTTTTGCGACCAGTCCATACCTCAAAACTTGCGTGAATACTTTTTATGTGTTTGAAGATGTTTTGAGACTTGTTAAAGAGCAGAATGAACCCCACTATATATTTGTTCAAAAACAATTGGCCACTGGAAGTGGCCGTGGCAATGAGTGTGCCTTCATCTGTGTCTACTGTGATCAAGAGACAGACAGCTGGATTCAGTATGCATACTTGGTAGCAAAGCATGCATGGCCCACATGACGGAGGATGTCAAACAGGATCACGATGAGCTAATGGCTTGACAGCAAGTAAAGTTATGATCAGCCGGGTGCAACACTGCTGATTTATAATCACAGTCTCGATCGTCCTTTTGCAATCTTTTGCAAGCATCCTGTTACACTTTTTGCCCATCAGAGAACGACAGTTGAGATTTGACAGTGGATGTAGTAGGTCTTATCTAGTCACCAGTCGGAATATGTCGGAATGCTGTTGGCAAGGAGTCGGCCCAACCCAAAACTTCGGCTTTCGCACCCAGCCAAAACATGAGCCCTGTAAGAAGACAGCTCTTCAAGCGACTTCATAGGGTTGCTGTCGTCAGCGAACTTTACAGCAGTTCCAGCCGAAATCCATAAGCCTCCCAGGGTCCTAATCCCAACGCGCGCGCTGGCCACATGTCTAGTGTCCAGGAAAAAAAAACACCCAAGGATGAGAGTCATCTGTTCGTCAGACTGGTAGACAACAGAGTGCGTGCTCTGCCAATTCTTCATCATAAGTCTTCACAAACAGGAGGAAGACAAGGTTGAGGAGACAGTGCAGGTGCCAAACATGGACAGGATGGTGAGGAGTGTTAACTACGGTCAACTGATGAGGATGACATAGAAGGGTCATCATCAGATTCTTCAGCCAGGGTGTGACTTTAAGACTTTAAGGCCTGGCCGGGCCCACCAAACACGGACTTGTTGCGTGCTTGTTCCCTCAACCGGCCGGCCTTGGGGTTGCCAATATGGTTCCACAAAGACTCATTGTCAAGCTGAAAACATCGCAACAATGCAACAGAAATGATGGAGGACAGCCTCTATGGTTATATCGTTCTTTGGACAAGCCCATGGTGGTGAGACATAGCTCACCTCGAGGGAAGGGCTGCAGCAAAGCACCTCACTGTCATCTGTCATCTATGTTTTTCCTTGGTCAATCGTGGTCTCAAGAGATCTGGCACAGCATCCCCCGCAACAGAGCCAACATTAGAGGCTTACAGGCGTCATGTGACCATGTGTTCAACATTGGCTCTAAGATGCAAAGGCATGCAAAGGCACTAACAACTTTTTGAGATTAGTGGAATGGGCTGCCAAACGCCTGTGAGAACGTGTGCCGAACACTAAACATCTAACAATGGCGTGGTGCTCTGGCACTTGGAAAGTACACTTTGGCAAGAAGCATCATAAAATTTAATTTCCACCTGAGCTGCTAATGTAAAATAGAAAAGAGAAGCCAAATCCTGCCAAAGAGGTTGGCAAATCGGATTCTGGGATTCATGTTGTACGTTGATCGTAATGAAATGCCCGAATGGAGAGCCTAAAGCCCAACACCGCCACAAGGTAAACGTTCCATGCTTACATACTTTCATCCTAGCAGAGAGGCATCATTCACCAACTTCAAAGTCCGCAGGTATGGAGCCGTCACCCACACTTGAAATCAAGACCAGGAACATCGCAGCTTTCTTTGTAGCGGTATACCTTCCCACAAGGCCAAAAGCTCTGCCATGAACACCATGTAATCTGAGGTTCCAAAGCTCAACAAACTCAGAAGATCTCAGAAGTCTCTATCCTGTGCCTGAATGATTCATCAAAACATGCTGCATTCGGAGCCAAGTCTCATGACCACTTCCACCAAAAATGCAATACTAAAATCATGTTGCTTGGGCATCAAATACCCTTAAAGCATCATCAAACCACACCTCCCTGCGACCGAATGTCACAGCCTCACATGCTCGAGCTGCTACTCTCAATTGGGCCCATGTACTCCTTGGCTCTGAACACAGGAAACGCGGTGATGTTCAGAATCATCATGTTTCCCCTTTTTCTGGAGTGAATAAGACTATAGAACTCTATAGGATATGGTGGCCAAAGTCATCTGTCACTATTACAACATGTTGTTTAAAGTCATTTGCCAGTGGTAGTGTCAGAATATGAGGTATGTGATTAGGAAGGCCCAACCATCAACCGTTTTTTTTAGTGAACAAATCCTCCAACGGTGTTCATGTCAACGAATCCCAGTATGAATCCTGATCCTTTCACTAAAGCCTTGGTGGGGTGGGGAAATGACAAGTTGAAAGTTATAATCTTATCTCAAATTATGACCCTCCAGCAGCAGTTGCGTTATGCAATAATTCCCCCCAAACCTTCCAATATATGGGTTTGAATTGTAAAAAAATAGGGCATTTGAAAATCTAGTGGTTTATTCATTGTGTTTAGTGTTCATCGTTAAAGTTGCAAATTTCTGGGTATAAAATTGATATTATCGTGGTCGTGGTACAACAATTTCTGGTCAAACCAGTTCCAGCATCCACCAAGCTGTTTTGCCGCAAGCCCAGCGGCCGAAGATTGGATCGAGAGTTTAGTGCCCACCGTATCCTTCGGGGGCGAAGACCCCAAGTTGGGGGTTTCTATGGGTCACTGACCCCACTCAAAAGATCTAAAATCTCAAATCATGTCCAATCTGCTTCACCTGGCTCGTGTCATCGACAATGGATATTGATATGGGCCTGGAATGGCCTGGAATTCGAGGTCCAAAACTAGAGAACAATAAGATGATTAATTTGAAATGATTTAAACGACAACCGACCAAGAATCGTGCTCCTCTAACTGTGTGTCTTGTTGAAGCACATCACATAATCATACCCTCGAGTAATCAACAATGGGAAATCCGCATAAATCCGCATAGATCCGCTATGTATATGCAGAGTGCAGAGTGTTTTCCCATCAAAGGTGTGTCATGGAAAGGTGGCATCATTCCACTCTCTCTGACCCCTGATACCCCTGTCATTTTGCTGGGTCACTTTGCACAGAAGCCCAGACCAAACGGTGCCTCACCTCATTTGTTTGATTTGATAGCCCAACACCCTGTAGAAACCGCAGGTTTCAAACATGTGATTGGCTGCTCAAAACCTGCAGGAGCACCACATCAAGAGCAGTTCTGAGTTGAATCCCCCTCTCTTTTTTTATATGAGCACTCAAGGGCGCTTAAGAGCCATTCTAAGAGGCACTATACAAGTTTATACAGGAGGCAACAGCCCCACTTCGGTCCTCCCGGGTGCGGCCCAGTAAGGCAGGGTGCGTCACACCGGAAGCCTGGGTGGATGCAAGAGGAGTGTTGGCCAAGGTACCCCACATGAGCTAGGGGAACCAGCGAACTCATTGGCGGTGCTCACACAAGAAACAAAGTCTAACGTCTTCCCAGCCAGCCTCCCAGACTCCCAGAAATCCTGGGTCTTAGGCCCTTCCAACCAAACAACCAAACCTACGTAGATGTACTTTCACAATCTTGAACAGTCTTAGGATGTCTTAGGGAAACCCTGAAACAGTGCCAGCCTCTGTCTTCGCTGCTTTCACCGTCACTGCAAAAGAGGCTTCCTGGGGGTCGATATAGATCCCATAGATGTCAAAAAACAACCACGTGAATCCTGCAGCTGCCCGGTCCTGCACCGGATCAGGATCCTGTGGGACCTCTGGCAGACCTGGGGTCTCCTGGGCTGGCGCTTGATTTGCCTACCTAAGATGATAATTAACAATCCCTATGAAAAAACCTGGAGGCGTATTGAGTTTGTACTTGGATTGTCTTTATTCAAAATATTCCTCTTCACCGCATCCCTAAACCAAAGTGACCTAGCCTTGTTCCAACTGTGAAAAACAACTTGGGTTGTTGTAATCCGTTTGATGCTCGGATTCATCATAACTTCTACCAGGAAGGACTTATGAGGATTCACCGAGCTGTGTATTGAATGAGCATCTGCATGCGCAGGAAATATGTGCAGCGCATGAAGTTGATAAAAGAGATAAGGGCTGTATCATGGTGGCCAAGGCAACGTTCATCACCAGGCAATTTTTTGATGAGCAAGGCCAGCAAGGCCTAGGTCCCTAGGTCTACTACAACTAAACAGGGCAAATGGATCCAAATGATTCCAAATGGCCATGAACAAAATCAAACATTAACCCATCGGCATGAAAAGAGGAGCAAAAACAACCGCTCAACAGTTCAACAATAACCAGCTGTACCAGTTTGAGCCCCGGTGTGACACCCTGGTTTGATGCTTACATAAGCTCCTGCCACTCATCGTTTGAGATGTAGGCCTGAAGCTGCATCTAAGACAGTGACACTGGGTGAAAGCAGCCAACCTTGTGGGTACATTACCCAGAAATGGGATCAACATGAATCCAATAGCACCAGGAAAACCTGAGAAACACGTCTAAAGCCGGTTCTGGTCTTGGCCAAGTGATGGCCTCAAAAACATGTACACACAGTACATTGGCAACACGTGAGAGGGCGCACATTCATGCACATTCTATAGACTGGATACCAGCAGAACACAACGCAACGCAAAGGAACAAAACACTGCACAACATAAGACGAGACAAAAACAAGACAACACAAGACAACGCAAGACAAGGCAAAACAAGACAACACAAGGCAGCGCAAGCAAGACAAGATAAAACAAGGCAACGCGAGACAAGACAAAACAAGACAGCACGAGGCAACACAAGACAAGCCAAAACAAGAAAACAATAAGGCAACGCAAGACAAGACAAGCCAACACAAGACAAGACAAGGCAACGCAAGACAAGACAACACAAGGCAACTCAAAACAAGACAAAACAAGACAGCACAAGGTAACGCAAGACAAGCCAAAACAAGACACCGCAAGACAAGACCAGGCAGCGAAAGGCAGGACAAGACGAGACAAGACGAGACAAAGCAACGAAAGACAAGACAAGACACTACAAGGCAACGAAAAGCAAGACAAAACAAGACAAGACAAGGCACCGAAAGGCAAAACAAGACACTACAAGACAAGACAAGATAAGACAAGACAAGGCAACGAAAGGTCAGACAAGACAAAACAAGACAAAACAACCCAACAGGCAACAAGTCCCAGGCAACAAGTCCCTGCAGGGTACCACATGCCCCTTTGGGTCCCGCTAAGAATCACCGAACCTTTGATTGGAACCATCCCCGACAAGGATCGTGGGTGTTTCACAATCAGACCAAACAGCCACCAGCAAAAAAACGCTTCTGTTGCCTCACTCTGCGGCTGTTTCAGCTCGTTCATCTTCAGGCTTGGTGTCACCACCTCGGCTTGAGAGCAAATTGATGCAATTTGGATGCTGGGATAGACTGCAAAGTACCTGCGATAGTCCAATATATCCATTAGGCCAGTGCTGAATGATTTTGATAGAACATCCTGAAGATGCTTTTCGATGATTTCCATTGCCATGTTTGCTTCCCATGGGAGATAATGCATAATTTCCGCTGAAATCATTCATTCAAAGCCATCAGTGCTATCAGTGCCATCAGTGTCAAGTGACTACTAACTACTGATTTGGATGGGCTACATGGCCTACATGTGGATACCAGTCTTTCTGAGGCTGCAGCCATGCTCTTTCTGACCCTTAGTGGGTTGAAGGCTCTTGGAAAACAATGGATCTCCTTTTGGTACCCTTTTGCAGGAGAAATGGAAAGAAATCACACCTGTGTGCCCAGCAGCAAAGAATGAATTCCACAAACAATGAGGAATCCCAGAATTTTTAAAATATCACATGTCTATAAACGACATCCCCGGACATAAACACCAAAACAAATGACTGGAATCAGTCAGAAACCTTTGAGCACCAATTTGGGTCAGTTGAAAATTCAGATCTACTCCTGAAGAACACCAGCAAATACCATCAGCCGCAGCCTTCGACATGTGACCCTTTGCATTGATGTCAGGACAGGTTTGGGACCCCAACTCTGTCTCTACAGTGCAAATTGCCCCGCCCATAGCGGCGATGCCAAGCGCTTCCCGCCGAGCAAAGGGGGCTGCAGAGCCCAGCATTCACCAGCTGTGTCCCCTTTCCATCCTGTATTGCATTGGCATATTCTTGGTGCAGTACTGACATGGTACCCTCTGGTAATTTAACATAGCTATTGAAAATGGCCATTTATAGTGAGTTTTCCCATTAAAAATGATGATTTTCCATAGTTACGTTAGTTTACCAGAGGGTAACAACATTTGATCGAAATGGATCGAAAGAACATGATGGACTCTGATGGACCAATCCCTGGGATCACTGCAGATCCGCCTCTTTTCGCTATCACTGCGTCCAGCCCTCCCTTTTCCTGTACAACAGCGGGTCGACGTTGCCGACGGCTGACAATAGAGATAAGGACCATTGTGTATAGATGTGTATAGGCTTTATCAGCCCAACAGAAAGCTGAATTGCACCTACAATGGCTATGCGGCTATACATGACCAGTTGCCATCCACGCAGGATGGTCCTCACAAGTCGATCACCAAAGGCCCATGCTTCAGCTTCCGTTCGTCCTTGCCGCTGCCACAATTGGCAGCGTTCGCCAGCACTGTTTCACGGCCATCTGGGTGTCGCATCAACGTTGCACCTAATTTTGATCCAGACATTGACATGTTGTAATGAATCGTATTAGGACATCTTAGAAATGTTCGATGTGGCAGGCAGAATCACTTGGGGGAACCACTGTTCTCACATGTCATACTTGGCATATATAGACAAGTTCTATGGATTGATAGTTTCATTGTGTATAATTTTGTTTGGTGTAACATCGCCGACCCCGCATATTTTTTTGAATGTTTTCGAAGTTCTCTCCTCGTCGGGCTATCGCATCCAGCAATCAATGAGTCAACAGCTGCTGTGAATTTTGTGATTAACTATGAATATGAGTTAGTTAGCATGGGACATCTTTGGTTCATCTTCAACCCTAACCATGTATAGATCAGGGTTGCTCCCAACACCCCGTTTTTTTGGGGGAGGAAGATCGATGAAAATGGGCGAAGAAAAGAGGGAACCAAATAAACATCAGCAATTTCCGGCTGTAAATGGTACTTCATGTTTTGCTTCTCAACATCTCTCAACATTTCTCAACCCTAGCACCATACCATGCCATGCCATACCATGCCATACCCACTGCATCCGAAGCTCCACGGGCGAAGTGCACGTGTCCGGAGATCACTAGCTGCATATGGCGGCCTTCCACTGCCTCAACATGGAACCGGGACTGGTGCCCCGGTGAAACCGTTAAAAAGTAAGGGAGCCGTGCTATATGAACAACGTAGCTATTCACATAATGACATATCTAAGATAGGGCGGTAACCATATCTGGTGTTTGCAATGTTTTTGCCGTTTCGAGATGAGACAAATATGCCCATCACGGGGTGTGAGCAAAATTTTGTGCCCCAGACCAACAACTTCAAATGTGGTCCATTGATCCTATTGTTTATCCGCCAAACATCATTGCGAATTGGGACAGTTCGAGCCTTCAGCAAAGCTGGACAGCCTTTCGTTCCATCAGCACATCCCTTGGCCGGCCCATGGGCGATCAAAATGTCTGTGTCTTCAGGGATCCTTAGGCTGGGCTGCGGAGGAGCAGAAGGAGAAACATGCCACAAAACCCATGACCAGCTGGGGAGGTCAACAGAGAAAAACCTCCAATCCGGAAGGATCTGGAAGGATGGTAAATTCCGGGACATCAGTTTGTCATGGCTCGTCCAAATGCCTCATGTATTGCAGCAATTTGCTGCATATACAATCTGGGTGAATATAGGGGATACCAAATGTTTGGACCCAGGCCACTCATGGCCACTCCATGATTAGCTTGGACCTGTACCATCTTCCAGCCACTTTGCCCATGGTGATAAATCCACGGATCTGATCGAAGTATGAGTTCCCACTGGGGCATGGCCAGAAGAAATCGGTGCCAAAGACCTCAAAGTCAGCTCGAACTTCCGCCACTGGGCTCATCTCAGGATGTTTTTGGTCAAACACATTCAGCCAAACTAAACGAACACAACGCATGACCTTATCCCACATATCTGGCATGCAGCACATGTTTCTAGCGAAACTGCCATTTAGCTTTGGATGCATGGGTACAGGCATAGATGTACAAATGGGGCAAACATGGGCAACTCGGAGATTCATTGGTTCAAAAACAGGAGCACGCCTTCCCTTCTTTTTGTGGTTTGTGAATACCGTGAGGCCATCTCCTGGCACAGTATGCAGGATTTAGATCAAACTCTGAAAAAACAGTTGCCAACCAGGAAGACTGCCACTGCGTGTATATATATATATATTATATAGGGGCTTCACCACACAAGACATGTTTCGAAGATGAAAGAGCAGTACTGTCTGGGTTCCTTCTTGACAATTGACAAAATATAGAATCCAGAATTTTATCTAGAATCCAAATAATCCAATAATAAGCTAGTGGCCAACACCCCGTGTCAAATCCATCGGTTCCATAACTGTTCTTGTTCCTCATGCCCTATAAGGCGATCAGTGGTTTGAGCCAACCTACAGAAATACTGCTACCAAGGCACTTTCAAAGACTTGTCATCGGACACGGGTAATTCAAACTCTGATTGCCTCTGCTCAGGCAGTGAATGTAACGCAGGCGTTTCACAACATATTTTAGACTTACACAATCATTAATGCGTGGTAAATTCATTCCCCAAATGGTAGGTTTATTATTGGGTTTACGACGTTATCTCACATTTAGGATGAACCCAGGCATGTTTGATTGATTCTGCCCAATAGGCAATGATATGAAAGCATACAAAAGCATACTAAAGCAGGGTGCCTCAGGCGACACCATCACATCCGATCACATGAAGGTCGCTTCAGAACTCCGAATACGTTACATATATATATATATATATATAATATATATATATATATGTATGTATATGTATATATTATGACTTATGACAGTTTGCCACAATGTCTTTTCCTGGTTTGGTTGATAAATCGTAATTCCTTGCGTGCCGCTTCTTATTGTGCCTTTAAAAAAACATGACTGACCTAAAGAGTCTGAACCCTGCTTTTTATCTTTCCTGTTTGAAGCCGTAGCTAAAACCTGCAGTAAATGCTAACGCGCGTCTATATGAAGTGAGTGCCGCTGCTAGTTATTAGTGGTGGAACTGGAATATCTGCAGAGCTGGTCGTTGCCTTTGCTGTCACTGTTGCTTTTGTCAAACAAACAGGTGGCGACTGGGTTACGGGTCAACCAAAGCCGTTTTTTGAAACTTTTGCTGCTAGCGCATTGCTAGCGGGGATCTAGCGGGTAAGTTGAGCCGCAACCTCAAAAATATAGGAAAGTTGTTGAGTAGCACAGATATTCACTAAGACATCCTTAAGTTTAAGGAGCTAAGCGTTACATCTTGACTTTTCTTCATGTTGAAATAACAAGCAAACAGGAACACAAACAAAATATCCTTGAACATGGCTGCGAGGAAAAAAAACTAGCGCAAACCTAGCGGCTTTGCTAGCGCTGCCTTGCAGAATTGCTGAATTTAGTTGCGTGCCGCCTAATAACGAAGAGGAAAAACCACTAGGTCCACGCTAATTATCAACAACTAGTACAACACTCCTGTCAACTATTTTTGGCGAATTGTCATATGTATACAAGCTATATCTCTAGAATCGCAACCATGATTGGCTGCACGTGAATCATCCACCAGCTTTCCCAGCCCCAAAATGCAGTGCCAAGATGTGCCAAGCTGCCGCAGAAGCGTAGCATTGGACAGGATTTCTGGGGCCCGTGAGTTCCAGGAGGAATTGTTCTCATGGTTTCCTAAGACCACCAGCTTGATCTTGTGTGGCTGCTCCTCAACGAAAGCCAGGCGACTGGTTAAGGAACGAGTCTCGCTGACAGAAGCTTAGGGAAGTCGAAACGAAAGAGATCAGGCTGAAACAAGATGACGCGCTTTATCATTAAGTATACGTATGTAAGTATGCATAATACATATACATAATATGGTATAATATGGTAAGATATAAAAAAGATTGCAAAATACTGTAATTTTATTGAAGTAACACAATTGACAAAATGATGAGCACCAAAGACACTCCACCGAGCATCTCCCAGCCAGTCATTAAAGTCCGACGCATGCTCCTCCTTTCCAAACTGCGTGAAGTCTCCTGCATGGATCAAGACATCACCAGCCGGCAGTTGCAGGTCCCGATGAGCGTTGTGCGTATCGCTGATGCACACCACGCGCAAGCCGCACCGGGGTGGAACAGCTAGGCGAAGATGATCATAACCATCAGCTGGGGTGACGGGGATCTGGACCCTGGGTAGAATCTGAGCTGCAGATTCTCTTGGCACCGTGGCACCCCATGTTTCCATGCTAGCGAATATTCTAAGAAGGGTCCTGCCCTGCACGTGTCCTCTTTGATGCCGTGGTCGAGCTGGAGGGAAGTGAATGGACATATTGTATCTCGATGCACAATAAACTAGGAAGTACAATCCACCATACTAACTAATCAATATGTTTTTTACTGTCTCAAGTGGACTTAAGTTGTGCTAGGTACGGGGCCACAAGAGATGCCATTGAGTTGGTTACTAACCATCCAGGGCACGTTTGCGTTTTACATCGGCATAAGATATCACTTCCACGTCAATAGCTGGAACATCCTGTGCATATAATATATATATATATATTATATATATAATATTTATACATCTATATATATATACATATATATGTTTGTGTAGAGCTTTGGCGCCCAGCACTTTCAGATTGTATGGTTGCCAATGATTTTACTGATTTAGCTGATTAGTAAAAACATTGCTTGTGCCAAGTTTCAGCTTCCTCTTCTTCCTGCGAGAAATTTCCACTACAAGGAGCAAAGCAACGGCCTGCACTCCATGGTGTGCACAGCAGTCACATCCATCAGGTCATCAATCAAGACTAATTAGACGGAACAAAAGCTTTGAGGACAATAACAGAAGCATCTGCTAAGCACAATGTTCTAACCATTCCTAGCATTTCAAACCACTTGTGCATCAATGCATGTTAAACTTTCGTAGAAAATCGAACCCTTTGTTTGCAAAACGCATGAGTTGCAGGTGGGGCACCAGGAGAATTGCACCAATTGAACTCCAGGACCCAAGCAGCTCCGTCCATGCCATGGCGATGTGAGATGTGGTGCCAGCTCGGGCCAACAAACGGACTTACTTGAAAGAAACAACCTAGTGGGGATAGGTGCCTATTTGTGTAAACTAAGCATATATGCATGTATAAAATATGCACAATATTGCACAATACTAGAACTATGATATAATACTATCAAATAACCGAGTAACTACCATGAAACACATTGAAACCCATGTATATTTTGTGCTGTTTGTGATTGTCAGGCGAAACAACCTGCCGGGCCAGTGAACATCGCCTGGTGGAACCCGTTGCGAAATCCCGTCCCAACGGGCAACACCAAATCCGCGGCAACCAAGGCCAAGGCGTAAAGATCGACCAAAGGTGGTTGGATCAATGGCCCTGAGTCAGCTGTTTTTTTTTTATAGGAGGAACTAGTTCAGGTACTTGCAGGAATAAACATGCAACATGCACAGGCATACAATTCTATCTCTATCTGTATGCCATTATATGCCGATATATCTGTATATCTATGTATTTATGTACCTATAATGAGATATGAATATTAAATAATATTAACATATTATAACATATTTCCATATATGTGAAGTTGTCCATGCCTATGAAAATGTAAAACCATGCATATTAGAATTTCGGGCAAACACCTCGATTTGCCCGCGCTTGTCGGCGGCCATCTTCGTATGTGCTGAAAACGTAGTAAAACTGTGAGTTTTTTTTTGCATCATGGCTAACTTCATGTTGTATATCGGCACGCACAGCATAGGGACCTGTGCGGGTCTCTTACACATCCACATCATCATAATCATAATCATAATCATCATCATCATCATCATTATCATCATCATCATCGTCATCATCTTCATCTTCATCTTCATCTTCATCATCAAACCCTTATTGAAGATCTTCAATGAATGTAGAAGTTTAACGGGGGTGGGAGAATTAAACCCTTATTGAAGATCTTCAATGAATGTAGAAGTTTAACGGGGGTGGGAGAAATAAA
>Ga0126342_10012653_pt1 | contig 15026 bp, 17 predicted proteins | sample Cyp1metagenome_FD_92528 | JGI IMG/M metagenome (GOLD analysis project Ga0126342, IMG submission 92528) | Coral microbial communities from Lord Howe Island, Old Settlement Bay, Australia - Cyphastrea 1 metagenome | ecosystem: Host-associated > Invertebrates > Cnidaria > Coral ...
AATCAGCATCAAAATCAGCATCAAAATCAGCATCAAAATCAGCATCAATCAGCATCAAAATCAGCATCAAAATCTGCATCAATCAGCATCAAAATCAGCATCAAAATCTGCGTCAATCACCTACAACAAACCCTCACCAATCTCGGAGATCGAGGAAGTGTGACCATTTTGCTGTACCTCAACGACTGGCAGCCGGGCGACGGCGGCGAACTCCGCCTTTTTGCGCCGGCCAAAAACCCGGCGGCCACAGCAACGGCCCTGGGCAGTTCCGGCCTGCTCAAGGCGGGGGAACCCGCAATTTAAGAGCCATTATATGCCATTATAATAGGCCTTTAAATCATGGAAAAACATGGCAAACACATAGGAATTGCAATTGAAGCATGGGGATGATAAATGATAAACCGCGCAGTTGTGGGGCATTCAATTTTTGACAAACCCGTTTAGGGGCTACCGAGCAACAGCACCAACAAGCAAGAGCTTTGAGCAAGATGTTAGGCATACCGAAAGCTTTTCTCCACCAGTGGAAAATGTGCACCTTTCTTGTCTTAACCACTTACACTTGCCCTCACCTTGATAGAAAAAACATCTTTGTTCGCCATCCACGTCATCATGTTCATCCTCATTCTTCTTGTCATCCTTGCCAGTCTCACCATCGTCAACGTCGAAACTTTTGTCATCTTTTGTCATCCTGATCTGAATCTTCGCGTCATCCTCATCTCAGTACCCCTCTGTTATACTCTTTCGTCAATATGACAGAAGCATTTGACTCTTGAAACTACCCTTAGCCCGGATCTTGCATGTATCCTGTAATCATGCGTTGGCCCTGACATCACCCTAGGAAAATCATGGAAAACCATCAGCTGCAAAAATCATCAAAAATCTGCAAAGCACAAATACATAGACATCCATAGAAATCCTTGAGATCCTGGTAGACTCAGTGAACTCGTCGATACTGCCAGGAGTCAGCCACAGCTCCCGACCATGAGCGCTTCGTGGACCTGGCTCCCCTGAGTGGTCGCATCGTGATGTTCCGCTCGAGGGAGGTGTGGCATGCGGTGCGGGAACCGCGGCTGCAACGCTGGGCGCTGACCTTGTGGGTCATGGCAGATTGAAAAAATGGAAAGTGCTGGGGAAGATGGTGATGTCAGGAATCGGAAGCTTCAGGATACGAGATTTCAACAGATTTTCATCAGAATTTATCAGATTTCATCATCACACGCAAGAAATTGGATCAAAAAATGATTTCATGACATATGGTCATGCCTCCCAACATTTCAAAAAGATGATAGTGTCAGAGAAGAGGGCGACAGCACACACAGAGTTTAGACTGGTCTCGCCATTGGAAGCAGATGGAAAGTTCGGATTCTTCTTGTCGGGAGAGGATTTTAAAACCGAACCAAGTACCCTCTGGTAAACTAACATAGCTATGGAAAATCACCATTTTCAATGGGTAAATCCACTATAATTAAATGGTCATTTTCAATAGCTATGTTAAATTACCAGAGGGTACTGATGTTCCATATCTTTTGCAAAACCTTGCCCAACAGCGATGGTTGCCTTCACCTCCAACCTTGCCTAGGCCATTGCAGTGCTGGGCTCAGTGGGTCATCCTATCGCAAATCCAAGGAGGCTTTCGTCGCTGAATTTCTTGCAATTCGGAAGTACCATGGAATGGGTTTTTATATGTTTTTATCCCCTTTGATTCCTCTTAGTATTGGAACATATTGGAACCAGAGCCACGATTCGTGTGTTGTTGTTTGGAACGAGGTGCTTTTGCTTGGCCCTGGGCGCGCAGCTTTTGGACTGCTTCGCGGGTACTGGCTGGCCTGTTGATAGTCTGCAGTGGACGCGTCATATGAACAGGACGCCGCTTCCCTGCAGCCACTCCGTGGCTCAGAAGGCTCAAGCGAGGTAGTTGCTAGCGGCTAGCTAGCGCAGTTGCAGTCAGCCCTGCTCTACTGCAAGTGATGCATAGGTGGCCCCACAAGGGCCAACTCATCGTTTGCGCAAAAAATAGACAACATGAACACACCCCTTACTTTGGCATTGTCTTTTTTGGTGCTTTGATGAGGTAACAGTGGTGGAAAGGAAAATCGATCAGCTCCCACTTCCATGTAGCGCTTCGGGATGTGACCCAGAAAGACTTCAAGATGACTTTCCAGTACTTTTGTACATGTCTGGGTTGAGGTAGCTTCAACAATAGTGGCGGGTTGCTGGTTGGTGGTTTTATTTCTGACTTTCCCATGAGTGGCTCCGCCAAAAGCTGGGATAGCTGTAACTCACTTCCGCCCCAATTGCTTCATCTGGCTGTTGAAATCATCACCATACAAGTGGGTTTAGACCCCAAACTGAAATCATGAAGATTCACAAACCATAAATGGGTTATAATTTATAATGGGTTCATACTACAGATGACTGGCATTTCGTTCATTGGTGCCCCAATGGTAGCCTTCTCACCGAGGCCCTCTTCGACGAGGTCTTGGAAGGTTTGGAGTCGATCCACAACACCGGCCTTGCCCACATGGACATGAAGCCGGCCACTGGGCGGATCTGGGCAGATCTGGGCAGACGCAGAATACCGTAGCGCCGTAGATGTGGTGTGCTGTCATTGTTCTATATTCGTATGTAATTTAATGAATATATGATATATATGTTTGTGTACCTGTGCAGATGTCGCCGTGTCCAATAGTGCCCTGAACAGGATGATCAACATGTCATAGAGGAGTGATCTGAAATGAGTGATGATGAGCAAAGCCCCGTCCAAGAACCATTGCATGATCAGAAGGGTGATGATGATGATGATGATGATGATGCTGATGATGCTGGTGGTGGTGATGATGATGATGATGGTGGTGGTGGTGATGATGTTTTTCCACAGCCACGGGGTGAAGTGAAATAAACACAGGAAACCGTCATGTTGACATACAAAAACTTCAAAGAGTCCAACGGTCAGGAGGTCTAAAATCCAATTCAATGGTCGCCTCTGAAAGAAGGATTGACTAGTTTGAACCACAATTTTCCCTTAGTTTCATAACGAAATGACACTGAGGACAACATCATGCTGCAATGCTCCGGCCCAGCTTGCTACGCCTTGGTCATTGACCTCGGCACTTTGTGCGACAAAAACATAGCGAAGAAGAAGATCTCCGGCACTCCAGGGTGTCTGGACGAGGATCTGAAAGCGGTGATAGTGGGTAGCATCCATGTAGTATTCGTAAACTTGTCTCTTGGGGATGAAAAGTAAGGATGAGAATGGGATTGAGGATCCCCAAAATATCATTGCCATTAAAAGCACATGTTCTGAAAAGGGTGTGACGTGATGACATATGATGACAAACCACCGAAACGACTTTGCGCTGGATCAAGGCCAACCAGCTCAGAAATGGAGGCAGTGGGATGCTGTGGGAATGTGAGAGAGCCAATCAGAGCGCAGAAAAAATGCTGGAAGACTCCCCTGATCCCCTACAATCACCATCATTTACCCCCAAATGTCCTAAATGTCACTTTGGGGCGAAGCCTGAGACTTTGAGATTCTGAGGTATATGGCGCCCGAAGTCTATCCTCCAACACTCCATGCAGGGATTCCGTCCAACGATGTCTGGGCCATGGGGGTGACCTTATTTCAGCTGCTTGTCGTGCTGAATTCTTTGTACGAAGAGATTGCCGGAGCCCCACTCATGTTGCACAAGGGGAATCTTCACTATTATAGTGAAAATAGATGAACATAGTGAAACAAGGACTCCTTCTGAAAGGCTGTTTGAGTGTTCAGGTCAGGATCATGAGCTGCAGCATGATGCAGCATGCTGCTGCAGCGCCCAACCACTGAGGCTACTCTACATGGCTTACCCTGATTACACCAGCATGTGGGGTGCCAATATCAAGCGCCTTGGCAGCTTCTTGCAGATCTTGCTCATATCTTGCTGTGTATCTATCGTTTCTCCTGCTGTTTGGGGTGTTCCCCGCTTCGGAAGCATTGCTGACAGCACGGCATTATGTTTCATTCCTCAACCCAAGGTCCAATAACTTCTAGAAACAGGTGTCCCACTGTCATGCACAGGGACCTGCTGAAGTACCAGCCTGAGAAGGACCCCAACATGCCAAAGGAGCGCACCAACCTGGATCAGCTCGTGGTAGCTCCTCGACGCCTTGGGATTTCTGGGGCTGAAATGGGTGCTGTTGACGCCTGGTTCTTTGACCGGCTTCAGATGTTTCAAGGTGAATGGCCCACGAATGTAGGACTACATAATCTAGGTGTTTCATCATTTTTGCTGTGTATTTATATATATATATATATATTAATGCATATATATATATATACACATACAATATTTTGATCATTTTCATCAGGAAAAAATGGACAAATCTTTGCAAGACGGGCTCAGGGCTACAAACGCCGTCTTTGCACTTCATCCCCTGATGGTATATAAATTGATATGAATTGATGTCAAGTGCAGGGACCTCACCAGCACCTCAACAAAAATGATTGTTTGTCAGGGAAACCTCACCAAGATATATATATATATACATAATATAATATATTATATGTACATGTGCATAGGGGTGAATTTCTGGTTTAGACATGATCTTCTCAGATTTGCCCAGATGCCAGTAGTATCCCAGCCCCGAATCAAGCTGCCGGAACTCGTAATCTGAGGACATGCTGAACGTCAACCACACGACCAGGATCAGCCTGCCGGAGGCTGTCCTGCGATCTTTTAAGAGATGGCTCAGATATGAGAAAGCTAAGTGTCGCTTCCAACCTCATCAACCAACACTATTAACAGATATTAACAGGCTATCACAGAAGCACGCCTGGCCTGCAATGCACCAAGCCTTTTTCTATCCTATGATAGCCTGCCAACACCAGGCCAGACAACGCTTGCGCCGCATTATCGAATTGCAAGAACCAAAGCAGGCGCAACGCGAATGCAGAAAGAAAACACAGAAAACAACCGTCCAAGAAAAGATTATATTTGCAACGATGATGCCAATCTTGGGCGGGGCTTCCCAAGAAGTGATTGAAGCAAAACATAGCCAAACTATGTCTTTGGGTTCATCGATTTCTGGATGTTTCTGCGTTTCTTGTCCTACTCGGAGTTTTGTGAGCAGCATTGGCATCCTCGTGTTCTGAACGCTGCTCATTTTTGGGGTTTGCGATACCAATGAGGCATGCCATTCTCTCCATTCGATATTCTGAGATCATGCACTTTAGACACTCTGAGGTGTCATCAAAACACAAATACGCGTAGAATGGATCAAAATGCAGGACTCCAGAACCAGTGGATTTGGATCATTCTGCATTATATATTCCCCAAAATAAGTACTGTATCAAATAGATATCAAATAGTAACTAGTAATTATTTGCTTTACTATTTTTTTGGGGGTTTACTATATGCTGCAATTTGTTGTATATAGACTGTTCATCCAATTGTGTTAGCAACCCTGCGTCACCCCTCACGACTCCTGCAGGAGGTCCTCGATATGATTCACAAGACTCCAGCAGAGCGGGGCAACGTGGCAACTATCGTGGATCAATGGGTGGTTGCTCGTAGTGGCAATGCTAAGAGAACTCAGGGTCAAGAGTCCCTACATGTTATGATTTTGATATATATATATAGTTTGTGATTGAGCATAAGTAAATCCCTAATAATTACTATTAGTTGATTCCTCATAAAATTTAATTGATCCATGATTGATTAGTTGATGACTTTACTTGATTAAGAGTGATTAACCAATAGTAGTCTGAATGTCTATCCATTTGCCTGCAAAAACCGATGAGATAATAGATTCTTGGCTCGCCTTCAGCAAGATGCTGAACTCCCGGAGATCGCCCTTGGAGAGAGAAATCGATTCTTGGTTTTGAGGACACCCACAGGTGGGTGGCAGAGTATACACTTAGAATATCCCAGATTATGGTTGAAAAATGTTGAACAGATCTAGGAGATCTAGGTCCGCATGTCCTCAATTTTTTGAAGGCTTCTGGCTTATGCAAAGACTCCATTCGGCCCGTATAAACCCTATGATATTCCTAGTTCCATTGGCTCCTGGATGTTCCAATAGCCATGGCCCCACCGATGGCCGCACACCGGGCCCCAGCTTGGTGCCCCAAGGCCTCAGCAACACGCTTCCTGATTGCATCAACGTCCCGACAGAAGAAGAGACCAGGGCAGAGGAGGACGAAGAAGAACAGGAGGAGGTGCGGATTTTTGAACCCAAGGGACCATTAAAGTTTTTTTTTTTTTATTGCTTTATTTCATCTAGCCATATTTAGCCTGGCCAACTGGAAGCCAACTGGTATACCGTGTACCCCATGGACAGGTGGATTTGCTGGCGGCTGGTGGAGCTCGTCCCGGTGCCAAGGGGGATTCGGTGGATGATGAGGTTTGCCGCGGAAAACCCTGGAACGCAGAAGGCGGGCTGGATGGAGTTCATCAAGATATCCAAGCGTCGAAGTCAAAGTGTCCGGTGGGCGCTTTGTGGTGGTTCCAGCAGGTTTTATTGCCATGCTATATATAGATAGATATGTTGAGAGAACCATGTCACAAAAAAATCCAGTACCATCCAGTACCCCAAACGTCCAACAACAATGTCGTTGGAGTGATACGCTCCTGGCCATTTCACGAAAGCTAGCGGTAGCTAGCTGGAGTTGCTCTTGCTTCAGCAAGTGGAGGGACAGGTCTGGGTCCAACACAGTAGTATTTCACTCGGAACCCCCCCAAAGCTCCCGGGGCATTTTGAAGCAGTGTTGGAAGCAGTGTTGGAAGCAGATGGTCACGGGCTCAAATCCTGTCAGGCCTCCAGGCAATCTGTATTCAGCATATCCAAATCCCATCAAAACCCCTCATGTTTCCAGGCTCATATGAACCTTAGCTTTCGTTCACCCCCCTTGGGCCTAAAGTCTTGCCAGGGTGGTTCAAGTGCGGCGTGTGCAACGGCCTCCTTTGTCAAAGGTGCTGTGGATGTATGGTGCATCATGAGGGTGCCTTGGCGGATGCAGCAGCAAGTTGTAGAGTACCTTGAGATGACAGCTGGGAGCTCTTCTGTCTCCGAGTATTGCTGCTTTCTGCCACTCCTGACATTCGTTATTCTTACTTGTAGATGGTTTTATATATGTCCTTGGACGGGTTCGCAATATGATTTGCATGATTTTACGTGCTTTCTGCTTATTTGATTTGATTGACACGTGGTTATGCTTTTTGCTAGACAATGAAATTTGCCATTGCCAAGAAGGCTTAAAATTTGAGGCTGGATCAGGTGTTTCATGAAAGCTTGAGTGCAGAAATCAATTTCTCATCATGTTTTCTTTCGAGTTGAGCTAGTTTCATCAGTTTGCATCAAACTTCTCCTGCAAGGACAGATTAAGGAGAAGTACTATCGCGCGAAGTCCTGCGTCCGCCATTGAGCCGGCACGTCAGCGGCAATGCTTTGAATGAGTCGTACTGTGCAGAAAGGAATTGCATATACCATGTATTACCATGTATGATACCATCCCTGTGCTAATTTTCTGTTCAAAATCAGGTGACCCAAGAAATTGCCCTGTAAAAACTTCACCAAATATAGACTATACATGCCTATACGACGTCGGGCTCTGACTTTTAGCTACACTGAAGGCCCCCAGTTTTAGGAACCAGAGCACCGAGGATACCGAGGACACTTAACTTAATAGTCTTACTGTATGTCGAATCAAGCAACACTAGAATCAGGCGTTTTTGGCTCTTCAGTAACAAGATCCCACGAGTAACTGTTAGATTAACTATATTCGTCTTCTTTTCGAATCAGTAGACCCAAGGGGTCTGATTTCGGAGGCATAAAGATAACAAGTCAGACACTTGGCCAGGTCCCAACAGAGGAACTACAGAGAACCCCAGGTGTTGAAAGAACCCGCGACCCTGTGAAATCCTCTGACCCCTGAAAGACTTTGCGCATATCATAGATTCGATTCGATTCGATCAGATCAGATCAGCTGGATATATATATATATCTATTATATACAGAGGGAGAGGGGCAGACAGATAGATTAGATTAGATTAGATCAGATTAGATTACATTTATTTAGATTAGATTGGATAGATAGTATGGGATAGGATAGGATAGGATAAGATAAGACACGATAGATAGATAGATAGATAGACAGATAGATAGATAGATAAATAGATATTCTAGATAAATAGATATTCTAGATATTCTACATATATTAGATAGATACGAATTCAAACAGATAAGATAGATAAGAAAGATACCATAGATGAGATAGATTAGATAGATAAGAGAGAAGACAAACCAGATAGAGAAGATAGATAAGATAGATGAAATAGATTAGATAGATAAGATAGAAAAGACATACCATATAGACCAGATAGACAAGATATACAAGATAGATAAGATAGATAAGATAAGATCAGACCAGGTCAGATCAGACCAGACCAGATCAGATCAGATGGATAGATATATAGATAGATAGATAGATAGATAGATAGATAGATTAATTAGATAGATAGATAGATAGATAGATGCATAGATGGATAGATAGATGGATAGATGGATAGACAAGAAAGACAGATAGCTAGCCAGGTAGGTAGGTAGATAGATAGATACAGAGTTTATCACATCTATAAATCTAGAAACCTTTTGTGTCTTGCCTGCACTGAATTTTTGCGTTTGGGGCTCACGCCACAGCTATAAAACTAGATGGTGAAAAACAATGTATACATTTAATTTATTTATTCATTCATGCATGCATTTATGCATTCATGCTTTTTCATGCTTTCATGCTTTCATGCTTTCATGCTTTCATGCTTTCATGCTTTCATGCTTTCATGCTTTCATGCTTTCATGCTTTCATGCTACATGCATGAAGCATGCATGCATGCATTTACAGTAGACATACATTTAGATTGCATTACAAGACATGACATGACAAACATGACCGGAGAATACATAGTCATACGTTATGACACGCTACAATAAAACGTTACAAACACATACATGCATCACATACATTACATTCATCACATAGGTTACATACATTACATGCATTACATACAGTACATACACTACATACATTGTTTACATTGCATACATCACATACATTGCATTACCTTGCCATACTTTACCAAACCTTACACGACATTACACTACATACAGTACATATAGTCTATATAATATGTACAATACATACGCTGCATTACGATGTGTACGATATATACAATACATACTGTACATCTATTGCATACTTGACATACGCGACACATATACTACATACAACACCTACATTAAAAAAAACAAGACTACATGCATTACATTCATCCATACATTACAAACATCAAATATATTACATGCATTCCGTTACATTACATGCGTTACATACATACATCACATTGCATTGAATTACATTACATGCCATTACAAATACAATATAATACATCCATACGTGTATAAATGCGCAAACAAAGAGGGACAGGCGTTTCAATCCATGCAATTTCTGCTGCAGTATCAGTACGCGGCCGTCGCAGTCGACTCCCTAGTTTAGTTCGATTCACGAGCTTTGTCGGTGCCTGAGTGGTTTACGGGTTCGGCATTGCCAGATAGTGCCAGTGGGTCTCAGGTTCTTTTGGCCAGGGTTTTCCCCGAGCAAGAGCACCAGTGTCAATGTCGATTGTAGATATTTTTCAAGCATGTTCAGGATGATGTAGGATGATGTGCTTCATAGAGTGTTTCCGGGAATGCAGTTGCAAACGTACTTCTTGCGCAACTCATTGGCCACAAGATGGACCATGAGACGATGATGGTCACGTGAGACCAAAGATGTGGAGTTTCTTCAACGTCCGCCGCTGCAAAAGGAAGAGCAGCTGACCAGCTGTCTCTTGGATGAGGACTGCATGCACGAGGCTTAGGAAATTGACCAAACAAGACCTGTACCAACTCAAGACTTTGTTGGAGGGTCTCCATTCTGCACCTGCCTTGTTGCGCACCACACCCTAGCACATGCACAAACTTTCCTGTGCATATTGTACAACAGACTATCAGAGGGGATGAATCTGGTGGTCCAATGATGTGGCTTGGCGCTGATTCGCTTCGATTGCCGCAGGCTCTTAGAGCCTCACAGCTTCCAAAAAGATTTGCCAAATCTCAGCGACAGCCATGGATCGCAGGCTGTTCGTCCCATGGACTTTGCTGACTTTGCTGTTCATGGCGCCCTTGGCTTTGTCCATGCGCACTTCCGAACGGCGCGGCTCTGCATGGATGGACAAGCTGAAACCTAAGCTCCACTCACGCGCCATGTCCCAGTGTCGACCCAAGATTGACAAGCGCCCCCTTAATTGACCGGGTCCCCACAGTATATAGTGAGAATTTATATGAATTTATGATGAATTTTGTGATAATTTATTGGTTGTGATTCCATTTGCACATGTTTTTCAAACAACTATTTTGATCTATTTTGTGGAAACTCCTGTGTTGGAGTTAGTGCTTCTGCGGGCCCATGAGAGACAACATGAGATTGGGCATGGCAGAAACATACACACAGTGATGAGACAATCAGCCAATGGTTAATTGATTATCATGTTTTTTTTTTTTTTTCTGGGGATGTCCGTGAGTCCACATCGACAGTCACCATGTCGACCACGAGATTCAACAAAAAATCTAGAGGGTTCCAGATCCCAAAGCTTTCTACACCTTGGTAGATCGTGGTAGTGGATGGTAGTGGAGTGAAACCTTGGCCCTGGTTTATTGCCTGACGTTTTGCACATTTCTATACATTTCTTATTTTGCATTTCCATGCTTGCTGATGTAGCGAATGTAGCGCCTCAGAAGACCAGAAATCGCTTCCTCTTTGGCCATGGCCATTGGTTGTGACCCTGCAAGGTGCAAACCGCACCACTTTGCCGAACGTACCGAGGGTGTGGAGCAGCTTGTTAGATCTTCGCGACTGCAGCCCACCGAATACACCAGTACATTCTCAGGTGAGCTAATGACCATGGCAGTTTGTGATGACATCTCGCAATCAACGAAGCTGCGTGTAATCTTGCGTTGGCTGTAAGTGTGCCCAACCATGGGGCATGTTTCATTCCTCAACTGCCTTATCAAACTGATCTAGCTTTGAGTGAGCCGGAATAGCGTTATCACATTTGCATCATCAATCATGCCAGCAACAACTCTGTCCCCTGACCGGTCCTCCGTCGTATTTCATTTAGTAACAAACTTCCTGGATGGGTAAATCTGTATTCAAGCCATGCCGAAGCCAAATTTGTGTGCCTTACACAAGCAGGCAACCAAGATTTGGATGACAATTTCCACTTGGTACGTCTTACGCTAGTAACGATGGTGGACTAAGATGTTGGAATTGTTCGTTAAGTTACCAAGTTGGGACCTCGCAACATGGCCACAACGGCTCGCCGGAGTGACCTGAGTGACCTGAGGGGATCGCTTTGAGCTGGTGAAGAAGCTTGGCCAAGGCGGCTTTGGTGCGGTCTATCAGATGAAAGTCACCTGTGACAGTCTCCTGTCAGAGCTCAGATGTCAGTGGGAGATCTGGAGGTGAAGATCTACTGGGCATCCCAGGGTGTCATGATGGAGGGTTTTCACTATCAGTGACATAAAAAAAACATGTTTCTAGCGTTTTTCCACCACCCGGTGTTGGTGCTGGCCGATTTTGACTGCCATTTTTTTGTTTCGATGTACACGGCAGCCAGCAACGGCTTCATACCAATGTTCTATACTATGCTGGTTGTATACTTTCACATATTGGATTATGCCGTATATGATATACGAATATATATGATGTATGACATGCTTGATACATGCTATGATGTTATATCGTTCTTTGTTCGTAAGAGAATGTACGGTGTATCAAAATCCAAGGGATGTTTGGCCTGAAAGCGATGGAGAGAGAGAGAGAGAGAGACCTCAAAATCTACATAACATAAATAGACCATCTCAATTTTGCGGGCTATAAACCAGTAATTTTCACCAGGCAGCTACTGAGGCGGCAGTTGGTGGTCCTACAGTTCGCCCAACGCGCCCAACTTCGTCTCGGCGCCTTGCAGGAAAGTTCAGCTGAGTGGCCAGTGGAAAGGCGACTGGAACCAGTGGCCAGCTGATGAGGTGATGAGAACCATGAATTATTTATTGTAACATTGTATGATATATTAGTACAATTATGTACAGTATGTATATATATATGGACATATATAGAGAGAGATAAAGATGGTGTGTACATTATATATCTGCGTGCATAATATATATATGCAGCGGTAATAACATGCAACATGCACACACACATATATATATATGCGCACATATATGCACTACATTTATAAAGTAAAGAACTATATTTAATTGTGTATAACGTTAGCAGCTAGCAGATTGTAATTCTTTATATCCATACCCTTTTCGAGGCGTGTAGCAGACCGTCACCAGATTTCTGAGTGTCGGTGATAATTTGCGTGGGATTGGCAGCACTTTTTTAAGGCTTGACAGCTCGGAGTTGTGGTTTGTTTCATTTTCAATGGATTGGTTTAAGGGAAAATTTACAGGAAACCATAGATTTTCCCATTAAATATGGGGCTTTCCTGTAAATTTTCCCTTAAGCCAATCCATTGACATTTATATTCCCACTTGATTTTTACATATGATCATACCTAGTAATACTAAGACTGTCAAATTGGCAATATGATTGAAAATAACATGCAATAGTAATCCCATCCTCCGCTCATTATATCTTTTTCATGCCTCTGAGCTTTCCAAGTAAGAGACCCGGTCTAATCAACCCCTGGTCGTTTGTATTGCGTGTATGTGGATAATTATATATATATATCATACGATCATAATTCATATAATAATATGATATATCTAGATATAGGAGAGCACACCCATTCTTTTCGGTACTGGATGGATCCCAGGCCAAACTTGTGTCCAGAGCGGACGGTAGCTTGAAGACGGAGGTCGAAAGGACATGTGCACGTTCCGTGAGTAGACAGCTTGCTTGCCAACATGGGGTTAGATGGGTTAGATGGGTTAGATGACTAGCTGCATCCTTCTCAACTGAAGCTCTCCACATTGCATTCCTTGCGGAAATTGCATGGAAGGTTGGAAGGACTTTTTGATTTGCCACATTCACCACTGGCATCAGTCTCCAGAGGTCTCCTTAAAGACGGAAAAAGGTTTAGAACATAATTTAAATACGATGAAACTGGTAGATGACCCGAGTCGAGTTAGAACTGAAAGGAACTGCAGGATATTTTCGCATGTAGCTGCCATCCCCAGCTGCCTTGAGTTGGAGGATGAAACAGCATTTTTCGGAGTATGTGGTGTCCACCATCGGCGTGCCCGACACTGCGCGTTCACCTGTGGCTGGGTAACTGACCGGGTCGGGGCTTGCCAGGAGGTGCACGATGTCCACTATCTTCATCTATCTTCCACCTCCAGGCCCATTAATTCTCTAGCAGATGACATTAGCATACATTAGCAGCATCCCCCCCCTTTATTCCTGACACCTGGGAGCAACCAGCAAGATCTGAACATGATGAAGCCAGCCTTGGTCGCACTGGTCCGAGGTGGGGGAGTGGGTGATGATGCCCTTCCTCAATGGTGGCAGTTTGAAGGACCTCATCGCCAAGTGCAGCGACAACGATGGGTGCCGCTGTGATCTTCACAGCTGCCCCTGTCAGGGTCGCGTAGCTTGGCGGCACAGCTGTAGATCACACCGCTCCTCTGAGTCTGTGAATTTCACCCATGGAAGTTGCGCTTCTTCAGTGCTATGCCTTGGGAACATTTGGGAACTGTTGTCTCAATGTGTGGCTGAACAGTGGTCTAAGTGAACGAAATCATGAGGGGATGGTGGCTGGGTCCAGATGGGTCCAGCGGCCGTGATAGATCAACCAATTATATCCAATTATCAATTGGCATGATTTCTGATTGAGGATTTTCATGGATTTTCTCACCATCCCCAGCATGACGAAACTTGGATCAAATGATACCGACCGTTTACTTCCTTTTCCTTTGACATCACCCAAAATGTTGGCAAATATTAGCAGGTAATGCCCATGTGGGTATTGGTCAAAAAGAGCACGCCACATGAACAACACGACTGATTATATTGAGTAACTATAGAATCATCCATTTTTGGGGGTTGACCTGTGCCTAGATTACATGCCCCCAGACGGGTAAGGGGCAACGGAACCACCGTGGACACTCGGCCAAGATGCAACCCTGGGCATGTTGGGAAGAAGTTGGCCTCAGCTTGCCATACGTATTGGTACCTTGCCAGAATTTTCAGGATGTTTGACTGACTGTGTTCTCCTCCCCTGAGTGTATGCATGCTATGATTACATACACACGAATAGATAAATAAATCGATCTATTTGTTCGCCTATCTATCTATTTGTCTAATCTATCTATCTATCTATCTATCTATCCATCCATCCATCCATCCATCCATCCATCCATCCATCTATCCTATTTATCTATCCTAGTTATCTCTCCTATTTATCTTATCTATCCTATCCATCCTATCTATCCTATCTATCCTATCCTATCCTATCCTATCCAATCCTATCCTATCTATCCTGTCCTGTCCTGTCCTGTCCTATCCTATCCTATCCTATCCTATCCTTATCTATCAATCTATCTATCAATCTATCTATCAATCTATCTATTTATCTACCTATCTATCCTATCCTATCTATCCTATCTATCCTATCTATCCTACCTATCATATCTATCCTATCTATCCTATCTAACCTATCTATCTTATCTATCTTATCTACCTTATCTATCTTATCGATCTTATCGATCTTATCGATCTTATCGATCTTATCTATCCTATCTATCTTATCTATCATTCCTATTGTATCTATCGTATCTATCTTATCTATCTATCTTGTCTATCTTGTCTATCTTGTCTGTCTTATCTATCTGATCTATCTGATCTATCTGATCTATCTGATCTATCTGATCTATCTGATCTATCTGATCTATCTGATCTATCTGATCTATCTGATCTATCTGATCTATCTGATCTATCTGAT
>Ga0126342_10012654_pt1 | contig 15024 bp, 11 predicted proteins | sample Cyp1metagenome_FD_92528 | JGI IMG/M metagenome (GOLD analysis project Ga0126342, IMG submission 92528) | Coral microbial communities from Lord Howe Island, Old Settlement Bay, Australia - Cyphastrea 1 metagenome | ecosystem: Host-associated > Invertebrates > Cnidaria > Coral ...
CACGCAAAACGAAGGTGGATGTGAGATATTGTGAGATTGTGCCACGCTTGCCACGTGAAACGCACGTCGATGTCACCAAGTGCCACGCCTGCCACGCAAAGTGCCGCGGCATCACGGGCGCCTAAAACCAGCCCAAGCGCACCACCTAGTGCCATAAGTGCCACGCCTGCCACGCAAAACGAAAGTGGATGTGAGAGTGTGCCACGCCAGCCACGTGAAACAAACGCACGTCGATGTCACCTTGTGCCACGCCTGCCACGCAAAGTGTCATTTGTGCGACGCCTGCCACGCAAAACGAAGGTGGATGTCACCTTGTGCCACGCCTGCCACGCAAAGTGCCGATATATGTGACAGATGGTATGTGACAAAGTATTGTGTGTTAAGTTTGTGTGTGTATGTGTGAAGTTATTGTATGTGTGACAATGTGTAAGATGGTATGTGACGAAGGTGGTGTGTGAAGTCATGTATGTGAAGGACAATGTTGAAGATGGTATGTGACGAAGGTGTGTGTGAAGTCATGTATGTGACAGATGGTATGTGACAAAGTTGTGTGTTAAGTTTATGTATGTGACAGATAGCATGTGACAAAGTTGTGTGTTAAGTTTATGTATGTGACAGATAGTATGTGACAAAGTTGTGTGTTAAGTTTGTGTGTGTGATGTTATTGTATGTGTGGTAGGCGGAGGCGGGCGGACGGAGGAGGAGGAGGAGGAGGAGGCTCGGGATACAGAATCAAAAAAAAAGAACCCCACACAAAGTTGTGGGGAAAAACGGGGAGGCTTCAGGAATGTAAATATATGTGAATGATTCCTGAAAAATTCTGAATAAGTGGCCTGGCCACTAATTGCGGTACCAAATAGCCCAAGATGATGAAAACATATGAAAACAAAGCTTCTAAAAAGCACAGCGTGAAAACGTGTCAGGGGATGTCTTTGACTTAGTCAAGTCTCTGATCGGCTCGGGGGTCTACAATTATAAAACCCATGATGAATCATACATGTCATGAAATGAGATGAAAACTGTATGCACGTGATGCTTGGCCAGCGAAGGCGCGAGCATGTGTTATTTTGACGAATTTTAAGGCGAAGCATGGCGAGGCATGGCGAGTCCGGGGACTCCCACTCTTGCCACTCCTCAACCGCCCTCACCACAGCATGAGATCCAGGGACCGAAGCAGCATGCATCCAGACCTGTCAAGTCCCCCTTAGAGTGACAACCCCCCCCCAAAAAAAAAAATGGAAAGGCTGATTTGCATCAAGCTTTCCATTGGCAAAATGATAACCAGAAAACCCAAGAGCTGGAAGCCGACCCGGGGGCAGTGGGGCAAGTAGCCTCTGACAGCTTCAAATCAATAATCAGAATACAAAACCGAAAAAAATACAATATATACATATATATATATAATTATGTATATATATATTACAACATATAATCATGTATCGTGTGCAATTGAAAATGTTGCAGCATGCAATTTGAATGCATGCCCGCAGATTTGCACATAGAGAGAGAGAAAGAAAGAGAGATTAAGTTGTATCGATCCGTCCGGATCACTCTCTCTCTCTCTCTATCTGTGTCCCTGTATCTCTGTACAGTATCTCTGTGTCTGTCTCCCTCTCTCTCTGTCTCTCTGTCTGTCCTTCTCTATCCACCTCTTTATCCATGTCCATGTCCATATCATTCCATATCTATCGAACCTATCCATCATTCAGTCCATCCATCCATCAAAACAATCAAAACACGCATGTGCAAGTCTCTATAGGCTGCCGTTCGAGTGGACAAGGCCTCATCGGGTTTTCCATATTGTAGCGACAGGCGGTCGTTGTCTTCTGCAGTCTTTCCAATCAACACCTCCGAACGAAGCGAAAAAAATAGCGAAAGCGACATGTTTTTTGTTCGGACCCCAGAACCCAAACAGACCGACAGGTCCCACCTGCCAAGTGCTGCCATCCCTTCCAGTGACCATCACCGACCGGCAGCCTACAAAAAAGCTGAATGCTCATGAGTGGTTGCTCCCCTCGGATGTTTCTTCTGATTTCTGGAGATTCCTGGATGATCCTGGATGGGTTGTGCGAGAAAAATGAGAGAAAAGACCTGGGCTGTCTTATCATGTCTTTTCTGCGGCAGCGGTGTTCATCCTCCAAATTTCCCACTTCAACACATACGAATTGTCAAATTGATGGATGGTATTGGTATGTCCACTGTAGCCACAATTCTTTGCTCCTAGTTCCACTGTTCAACTCCTGCAAAATGAGATGCAAAATCCCTCTGTCCACCTTTCGGCGTTGTCGGCTTGGGAGCTGCTTTGGCGTTTGTTTTTCCGGTTGCTGGGCCGCTGGCACCAAAGCCCTCGAAGGCAGAGAAACAATTCTGTTCATGGACGTGCTATCTATCTTCTCAGAAATTGGGCCTGGGGTTCCCGTCAGCGTTTTTTACTATCTTGGGGGCAGCTCTTTCCAGTTTCAAGTTTCAGGTGAGATTTGTTGGCAAAAAATGCGCAGGAAATCGCAGGAATACATGATGCGTACGCGGCATATCCATTAGCTTTCACCTTGAACATCTTGAAACAAAGTCGCCGGTGGTTTCTCATGCGCATCAAAGTTTTCAAGGCCTTCGACTTCGCAGCGCGCGGTACTAGTGGAGCCGCTGAGACATAAGTCTCCTAAGTGGAACAGTCCCTCTAGCAACAAATGGCAACAAGGCCCAGGTATGTCCAGTTCATAAAGCTGGCAGGTGCTCTCCTAAAACGTATGTTAGATACGACGATGATGATCAATAAAACTTAGGTTCCAAAAGTCAAAGAAGAAGAATCTGGAAGTGTCAAGACTGTGCCAAGATGTGCCAAGACTAATTAATGTTTGCTTCAGAATTTTGTTTCCAAGGCTCCCTGTGCTTCACATGCAAGCTCCGAGCCGCATTCCAGCGACTTTGGCGGCAAAGGCCTGATAGAGAGAGGCAGAATGTCTGAAGCGAAAGGGTGTAAATCTCGTTGTCTATGTTTACTTTTATCTCTCTCATTCTCTCTTGCTGGGCCTGGCCGTCCATATTAATATTTTTCTATGTTTCATGAAAGTTTCATGCAATGTAATTACCCAGCCGCTTGGCCCAAAATACGCACTGTTGCATTGGACGTCCGCCTGCGAAAGCACTCGGCCGCAGTAGGCCTATTCCCCACAAGGCCGCAACTGCTGAGGTGAATCGCAAACGAACGCCGGCCATGGCAGTGAAGCCCCTGGTGATCTATGTAGTGGCAGCGTCTAGAAAACAAGAAACAAGAGATCTCAAGTGAATCTCAAGAGTACATAATTGTTGAATAATTAGTGTTGACATTGTTGACTAGTTTGTAGCTCAAAAAAGCTTACAGTGTGTCTTTCTATTTCTTGCTCACCTTGGCCTTTGCATGAAGAAGTACGTGTGTGCATTCTGATGCATCATGCACTCTAAGTCTGCATGGCACACCGCAGTATTATTTGCGAAAACCAGGAGTGAGAAGCAATCAGAAGACGATTCCCTTGAGATCTGCTCTCTTTAGGTAGCACTTTGACATCACTTGTCATTTTGGGGTACCATTGCTTTTGGCTTCAGGGTGCCAATCACGGCAAACTGTTGCATGGTCTGTGGACCCAAATGAAGCTGCGAAGATCTGCGAAGTATTTGACACAGCCCTGTGACCAAGCCGTTGCCAAGGCAGCCAAAGGCAGCCAAGATGCCCTCAAATCCCAACAAGCGTGCCGCCTTGGATACACATGCAGAACAGAAAAGAGGGCAGGGAAAGCGCTGAAAGCATCCAAACCAAATCAGGTTCACAGGATTTCACAGGATTTCACAAGGATGACAGTGGTCATAATACGTATCATCGGTATCATGGGCATTATAGGCATCCGAATACAAAATTCAATGATAGACAACTAGACAACGGGACCAACAACTTGCCGCCAGCTGCATCTGAGATACATAGGCCTGAGACTCAGCAAAGCGCCGCAGCTCTTCCAACCTCTGGAGGGCATCAACTGTAAGGATGAATGTAAAATAAGAATAGCATAACATAGCATATATGATGATATAGCAATACACTACCATTATAACATAACATTATATATAAAATGTTTATATATGTACTATATATAAATATATATATATGTTATACATATATATTAATATTTACAAAGTATAATTCCCAAGCAAACAAACAAACTATATACTGTAATAACTGTAATATGATATATCTTGAGAACATGGACTTACAGGACCTTACAGTACTCATCCTCACCAGCAACTCGTATGTTCTACCACACTTTGAGCCTGTCCAACGTCTCCTTATTGTTGACTGGGAGAGAAGCTCTCGTGGACTCCGTTCAGAGGCATGGCCGAGGATTTGTACAAAGTAAAGTGAAGGAGGAATACAACAACACCCTTACCGTTCAAGGTCTACAGAGTGCCTCACTTGGATCTTGGTTCCCAGTACAGCTGCGCCTCTATGACCACTGTCGGTTTTTTTAAAATGTATTTTGAGGGTGCTATGGACTTGGTGAGAAAACTCTGGCGTAGTGTACTCAGGGTTTCACCTCTTTATCAAGAGACTGACTTGCTGAGACCTGACACTGTCTAATTACATATCCTACATCTTCAACATCTTGTGAGCTTAGCTTCCCTGTAGCTTCCCTGTGGCTTCCCTGTAGCTTCCCTGTAGCTTCCCTGTAGCTTCCCGGTCTTCATTCTGGACGCCTTCTTGGCTCATCGCTGGCATACTTCTTGTTGATTTCCTCAGGGCAGGCAACCAGGAACAACGCTTGAAGGAATGTGTAGCTAGTCCAACAGCTGTTGTCTTCTGACAGGCATTGGGCCAGCTAGTGAACCTCTGCGACAATTATCATTGACATCATCAGCGTACAATGATTGGATTACAAACAATCCATCACAATCATAACCTATATGTAACTAACAATCACGGTTGATAAACAATACATAAAAATACAAGGATCATCACCTTTATCAGCGCGATGGAATCGGATGTCTATTTGTCGATAATCACCGTGAAGTTGTTTCCGATTGGAAAGGTCTCCATTCAAACATCTGCAACTTGCTTTGTCATCCATTTCTCCGGCCGAGGTCAAAGAAATTCCATAGTGCCAAGGTCTCAAAGTTCCAAGTATGTGCAGCTGGGAGGAAAAATGCGTGCTCTGCTTGGCTTGTGAGCCAGCGGCTATCACACAGGACATTTCCCCAAGCTGACTTGTACAACGAGGGCCACTCTCCATCGAGGCCCATTAGGGCATGATTCAAGAGAGCAAAAAGAAGGCCTCCTCACAAGCAAACCAGCAACTGCAGGTGAACCTGCAATACAAACCTAATGCAGATGGAAAATACATGATCGAGTGACGCGTGTTGTAAAATACTTGCGGCTTCTCGCTGAACTTCTCATGAAAAGCCGTAATTTACAGTTGCTGGTCTTTAACGGGCCTGGTCTTCAGGCCCACGGATTGGATGGGGCTCCGAAAAAATCAAAAAAATAACAAATTGATCCGGCCTCTTGAGACGTCAGAGCTCTTATTCAGAAGATAGCTCTATCAGCTTATTGCGGTCCACTCAGGCTGAAAAGGCATCTGATTCAATTTGCATTTTGTTCGGGCCAGAACTTGAGAATCCATCGTGGAAATAATTATGGAATTTTGTCAGTACTTTGAACCGCGCTTGAAAGCGGTTGTCAACAACCCATCAGCTTTTGCTGCGCTGGTTGTTCAAAACAGGTTTGCACGCAACACCTGCATAATTACTTACTTCGGGTGTTGCATCTACAATGATGCAAACACAAACAGGGCGTGCTGCAAGCAATTCATTTATGTTCTTAATCCATACGCAAATGCAGATTGATTCCACTGTACAGCGAACCTGTGCAAATGCCTATGGCAAGGCAAGGGCTATCTGTGGCTAACAGGTGGACCTCCCGGACCTTCGACCTGTCTCAGGCTGAAGACAAAGAAATTCGATGCTCTTTTCGTCCAGCCTGTCCCGATCCACAAGGCATCACAAGGCATGTTCGAAATTGTTCGAATGCTGCTCAATCTTGCTCGATCATCTGGAGACTGAACGTTTATCTATATGTTTCTCTGTGGGGATCAAGGGTGGCATCAAATGATATTATTATGATATATTATGATTCTGATATCAAAAGCATTGTTACATTCTAGCTAGAGTCATCGGATTCTTCCATACTCTCCCGGAACTCGGTGAACAGCTGTGCATTCAGATTCTATATTGTTTGGGTGTCCATTGTCACCCTGCTATTTTACCTTCTCTTGCAAATATTCGGCGAAGGTCTGAAGAAATCCTATCGCTTGGGATGTCCCTCTCATCACAGCCAAAACAGTGAGCACTTTGTGACATATTCTCCAGTCACTCCAGTTTGAACACCAATCACATATAATCACATCAATTCAATGATGTTTCATCTAAATTCCAAATATGGTATAAACAAGTTACGTTCTCAGATTGCAGATGATTGCAGCATCTCATCCACATCTCAAGTGCCTCTGCGTCTGCCTCTGCCGCCTGTTCCACCGGCCGATCGTGCACCGGAACCAATACCTGAGTTGCTGAACGTGCTGGACATGCTGGATGCTCTGGATGTGAACATCAAGAGAGGTCGTGGCCACATGCACACATCACACTATTCCAAACATGTATATAAGTACATCCTGTCTATGCAGCATCGACATACATGTACGTACTTGGGGGGTAGAATCACGATCCCTGCTATAAATAATTAATAATAATTATACGGACTTACAGGATCTATTTAATCTATTTTCCTCATTTTTGTATGTACGTATGTATGATTTCTCAGGTGTTATCAACGCACACGGGCAAAATTTCCCTGCAAGTCTTGTTAGTTTGCCTGCCTCACTGAGCTAGATTTTTTTGAATCCAAGTCAAGCATTTCGCCAAGGATCACTGGCAGGATCGTCTCCAACCCAGCCCTGTGCCACAGCTGCGTGCGCCTGCAACGGTGCCACAGATTTGCATGTTGCAACGGCAGGAACAGCTTCTGTCACCAGAAACCACCTCCGGCCTCAGGCACCACAGATTGCAATTTCAAAGGCCGTTCGATGGAGGGCCAAAAGTTGGGTGGTGCAGGGTCCATCACAGCGCCTGCAGCACTGCACCGGTGCAGCCTGAGTTTTTCCTGAAGCCTGAAGCCACAAATCTATACAATTCTACCATCTATACTGCGCAGATCTGCACAGTGAATCTCATGATACGTGCATGTGTGGCAACATGTAGCAGCAACCAAAGCAGTCTTTATCACTTTATTCCCCACATCTTTGTGTGGGGTTATTGTTTTTGATTCTGTACCCGTCCCGCCTCCGTCCCGCCTCCTCCTCCGCCCCTTTGACACAACTTTGTCACACGCCATCTTTCACACACAACTTTGTCACACACCATCTTTCACACACAACTATGTCACACACCATCTTTCACACACCACTTTGTCACACACCATCTTTCACACACAGCTCTTTCACACACACAATGACAATCTGTCACACAACTACTTTGTCACACACATTTTTGCCACATACAACTTTGTCACGTACAACTTTTTGTCATATACAATCTTTCACACGCCACTTTGTCACACACTCCCTTTCACACACACACACAACTTTGTCACACACTCTCTTTCACACACTATTTTTCACACACAACTTTGTAACACACTCATTTCACACACCATCTTTCACACACCATCTTTGTCACACATTCTCTTTCACACAACTCTTGAAGACATCTACCTGCGTTTGGCGTGGCAGGCGTGGCAATTGTTGATCTTGTTGCACTTGGCTGGCTCTGGTGGCGCGCTTGGTCACCGTTGGTCGCCGTTGGTCGCCCAAGGCGCCGCGCCACTTTGCGTGGCAAGCGTGGCACTTCTTGACATCCACCTTCGTTTCACGTGGCAGGCGTGGCACTTGGAGACATCTACCTGCGTTTGGCGTGGCAGGCGTGGCACTTGTTGATCTTGTTGCACTTGGCTGGCTCTGGTGGCGCGCTTGGTCGCCGTTGGTCGCCGTGGGGCGCCGCGCCACTTGTGGCGATTGGTGACATCCACTCTGCAAGTGAATCCATCTCTCTCAAATACATTCAAATACGACTTTGTCAAACACAACTTTGTCACGCACAATCTTTCACACATATCTCTCCCACATGCAACTTTATCGCACACAACTTTGTCACACACAAATCTTTCGCACACCAACTTTTCCACACACATCTCCCTCACACACAACTTTCTTACCCACAACTTTGTCACACACAATCTTTTCACACACGTCTCTCTCACATCTCCCACATGCAACTTTGCCCTCACATCTTTGTCACACACAATTTTGTCACACACAACTTTGTCACGCACAGTTCTTTCACACACAACTTTGTCACAGGCAATCTTTCACACACAACTTTGTCACACAACCCTTCACATACAACTTTTAAAATTATTGATCCTCCACCATCTCCATTTTCCTTTCTGCTTATTTCTCCCTGCTGCTTCAACCACTGTTTCTGATTATTGGGAGAAACTGACTTGTGGGATCTTGTGGGGTTATCTGGTCCTTTCATTGTACCAACATTCCAAGCCAAGCCAAGAACTTGCAAGAACTTAGTGGGCACAAAGTTTGCAGTGCTGTACTTAGAGTGATCTGGCCATTTGCTCTTGGTTGGCATGTCCCACATACACTTTTCATGCAAAACATCGGCTCAAATGGACAGCTCCTGATTTCCAGCGGGCTTCTGGTACAGAAATAGCCCAATGAACCAGCACGTTGAAGAAGTTGATTCCACAGGCACTAGCCTTGTCATCCAGCCGCTTCAGCGCCCAGCGTCCCACTGAGACTTTGAAACTGGGAATGGTAATCGTTTGTCATCTGACTACGTACCAGCACTTTGCAGCACATCTATATCGGTATGTTTGATATGTTTAATTGCAAAGCAAGTAAATGCAAGTGAGCTTGTGAGGGTGCATTTTTACATGCAATGATCCAGGCAAAGCCCAATAATATACGTGGATCTTAGAATCTTAGATAATAATTGTCTGTCAAGCAGCAATCAGAGCGCCGCCTCTTCCCATGTTGAGTGAAATCCTCACATATTCAGTGTCTTCTGGTCAGCTCAATCACATGCTCTGAAGCGCCGCTGATTCTTACCACCAAACTACCAGGGTTGACTTAAGGAACTGCATGACGTCTACTTATTACATCTTCTTGCACCCTATGATTCATATGAGAATGCAATAAACGCATTTCTTCCTTTTCGAGACGGTGAGCTCCTGAAAGTTTGATCTGCATCCTCCAAGGGGAACTCTGCCACACACAGCATCTGGAAGATGGACACGGCCAGCATGAGTTGTAAGGCGCCAAGGATGTTGCTCACCTTATCATCTTCTTTGCTTTCAAAAAATGCGACCATATCTTTCCAAATGCCAACAGTAAAATGCGAGAAGCACGCAGCATGATGGTGCACAATGATGCCAAAAACTGAGGATGGTGCAATAGCCACTGCTTTAATGAAATTGTGGTCATTCCTCAGCTGTCAGCAAACAATGCTCCACACATCATGCGAATTGCCTTGACTCCCCCATGGCAGTGCAGGAAATTGCTGTGTTTCCACTCGACATGCTAGGCGCGAACGAGTTGAATGGAGCATCTGGATATACCGGGACGGTGGAACTGGTTGCATCTATCTATATGCACAGGATACATTGATAATTTGATGCCATCAACAGCGGTAAGGTGGCTTTGTTAAAAGCACATGCTTACGGCTTTCTTAGCTTCTACTATATAATTCTCTGCGCCACTAGACCGAAATCTATGGCCAAGGCTCATGGCTCTCATGCGCTGGATGTCTGCCCAAAGGTTGAATAGGCTGCAAGCGATGGATAGGAAAGCCATTGCTGCGCAACCTGCCAACGGGAAATTGCTATGGAGGTGGCCAAACGACACTGGCAATTTCATTCCCTGTCTTTAACAGATTAGACATATTTAGAAGGCAAAGCAAAGAATTTATCTTGCAAAGGTCATGTGACAAAACACGAAATCTGTGCTCGCAACACTGCGCCGAATTGCAAATCATGCCATGAAGGCTCAAAAGGTGGCAACATGGTTTGGATACAAATGATTACAGGCATATTTCCTTCCTTGTAGCGGTAACCGTAGAGACTCATGCCTATTGTGAAATGCATTGACAATATTGACATTTTACGAACCAAATGCGCCCTGAAAGGCAGGGCGCCCCTCTGCAAAAATGGTTCCGAAGCCTCGCGAGGCATCACGACAAATGCTACAATAGCTTCCAGCACCCAAGGAGCTCAGGTTTGCCACGCAATCATCTGCCGCCCATGGGATGGCCTGTGAGAAAAGAAAAAAAGAAAGAAAACAAATCCGACACGAGACGAAAAGCAAATGATAAATTTATATTTATTGATATATATATATATATTAATTATATGTATTATATATATATATATATGATTATATATATTTATATTATATATATATATATATATATTTATATGTGTGTGTCTGTGTGTGTATTGAATATGATCGACATATGATAAATAATGATAAATAATGATAAATAAATATAGATATATATAACATAACTTACACGTAATGATAATTGATATCAATTGATTAATGCAAGTTGGAATCCATTGCCCATTTTGGGCTACTTTGGGAACTTCCTCTACTTGAGAAGCCCAATGCGACCATGCCTTGTACATCTGGGGAGCATCCACTAGCAGCGATTCCAGGCCAATATAGATTTTTGCCTCGCCATGGAGTGCAGAAAGCATGTTATTGCCAATTGGCACACAAAATGTATCAAGAAGCAGTCGACATCAGTTGGCACAAGCTGGCTCTCACCACTGCACCTCCAGCCCACCGCATTTGTTTTGCCTGGAGAGGAGGCCGCCAACATTGCCATGAAGACATCGCTGCACAAACAAGAAGCAACCATGTAGTAGAACCAAAAGACGTCGAAGGCATGAAGTGGACAGCACCGGAGTGCCCTGGTAAATGCTGTCAATCCTAGAGTTGCAGTGTCTTTCCTGGATGATTGAAAACATCAAAGTCCGAATTTCATGTGCCAAGCCACTGCAAGCAACTGTAATCACCGTAAGCCCAGGGATACGAATGCAAATTTCCTGCATCCAAAAGGACACATCAGCGACTTTGCAACTTGCCCCATGTGGTCCGCTGATGGCTCTTGATGGCTTACATGATCTTACATGTCTGTCTTCCATCAGTTAGTGCTGTTCAATGTTCCAGAGAGAGAGAGAGAGAGAGATCAGATCAGATCAGATCAGATCAGATCAGCCTCTATGCACTCAGTCCATAAGTGGCTTCAACAATTCCCCTGAGCCTCTGTCAGTGCTGAGGGCTGCAGCCGGCAAAGCCCTTAGCAGCACACCAATCCTCAGAGATGGCACGAAGCTTCTCAATGGAGCAGCATGGAGCGGCATTCAAACGTGACCAAAGTTTCTGCGGGAGCCTATGCCAAGGCCAAAAACTGAACATGAAGTGCCAGAAAGTCGAGAATACGGACCAAGAATACGTATGTAATGGCAGGGAACTACCCTGTATACATCGTTGCTCAAAAATGCATCATAAAATGCTGCAAGGGTCATTGACAGAGACAGCGAGACCATCAACAGCAGCTTCCTTCGCCGCACAACCAGATCTGTCTTTACGTTATCCCTCCCCTAAAATCCCACGTTACTGGTTTAATGATGTTTAATGTGGGATCATAAAATGTGGTCCAATAGTGGCCCATATTATTGGGAGTAATTATTAGGGGGGATGGCAGCACCAAACCCCGTGAAATTGAAGGCTCGAGAGCATTGGAGAAGTGCGAAAAATGGAACAGCATGTGTCAACATGAGGCTGTGAGTCTTCAATGTAGTTTGATTTCATGACACAAAATCCAACGTGTAGTTGCTGGCGAAATAAAATCTGGCCTGAAATTTCCGCAGATTTGGCATCCCAGACCTGTGGCATCGAAACAAGTTTGATATCTGTGCCTCTTTCAGCACCACTGCTGCCGCAGGGATAAACACATGCGCGCACATATGCAGAAGATCTGTGCGAACTTTATGATATCATTTCCCCTTTATCTTTCTGCATGTCCTAATCACTGTCCGTAGGCAACAACATAAGCTCGGGGATTGTTGTTCTTGATGCTCTTGCGACATGGATGCTGCCAAGGATCTCCCGAACCGAAAGCAACATTTGTTGGCCTGGACGCACATGTGGACAGCCATACACGTTTCAACAGGTTAACTCAGAGTTCAAGCCCTCCAAAATCTATCTAGGACCCAGACAATTGGTAACTAATTATTTTGTTACTGCTAGGCCTAGAATCCTGGACGTGAGTATACAGCTGAAGCTGCCTGAAGCTTGAACACAACCAAATTTTGCAGAACATTTCCAAGGACCACAATGACTCCGAGATGACTGCCATGAAACATATCCTTTTGCCCCTTGCCCCTCCGGGCCCATCCTCACAACATCGAAAGGCGCAGCCCTCACGTCGCAAGCACCGTAGAGGAGCAATGCTCGGTGGAAACGGCAGTCCTCGGTGAACAAGTCTATGTGGATATCCCCGGGTGCAGCAGACTACGTCCAAGTATATGTACTGTTTGCAACTGTTGTCCACTTTCGCCGACCAAAACAGTCTTGTCCGAGGTGGACGCTACATTCAGAATTATTAAATGCTGTTCGCATCATTTCGCATTTACAGATATCCACAGTACTAAATGCCAAGACCTACGCCACCTTTTACGCGACTCTTGGCCGCATAGCAATCTAGCATACGGCTGACGCACACACCGGCATGCAACTCAATGGCTTCCCCGATGCTTCCCTGGTTGCAGTGATTTACTGATTTCATCCAGGGCCAGCTCCACCAAATCAGCAAAACATGTTTGAAAACATTTCAAAATACTATGAATTTCAGGTTTCGATCCAAGCATTGCTCAAATCTTTGCAACCTGGCCAAGGACGGAGATCGGCTGAAAAACTAGAATTCAATTCCGTGCGCAACTGATCCTGCAGTGTCAAAGAAGCATAGTAACATAGTATGATATAGTATGCAACAGTACAATATGTTGCGGATGTCCTTGATTGTATCTTTTTGCCTGAGCCTGATTGAGACCCATTCATGAAAAATTCAATGCCGATTGCTCTAGATTACATAGCTATACATATTGGTATACATAGGTTTATACATAGATATACTATGATATACTAAATAGACAGTAAACAGCGGTAGCCGCTGCCAGTGCTGGATGGCCTGGAAGAGCAACCCTTTGGCTGCTGGCCTGACGGCTGCGGCTCAAATTCTGTTCAAAAAGGTGATGCCCAAGGCCCAAGTAAAAAACGACTTCAACATCATGACACATCATGTGATTACAAACAGCTGTAGCGACCTGAATCGACATCTGTATACATTGCCCATGACAGTCTCATTAATATATTGTTTTATGATGTTTATGGTGTTTTATAGGTTTTATGGCTTTATTTATTTTTAATGTTATTTTTGAATGTGTGAAGATTTCTGTGAGTCGTTGACCCCTTTTGCCTTTCTCAGGTTCTTGTGCTTTTTGGGCGATTGCTTCTGCCATCGCCTCTGTCAGCACCTGACGCCAGGTCAAAAGCATGAAAACACGCGCTTTCAAACCCCTAGATGTAAATGATAGAATGTATGTGTATGTGTTATAAATAATTGGGATATATATTTAATAGCATATACATATATACATATACATATATATACATACATATATATACACACATATATATATATATACATACATATATATATATATATATACATACATATATATATATATACATACATATATATATACATATATGTATGTTTTATGTTATGTTAACAAATTATGTTATAGTTCTATACATATATATATATATCATAATATACGTATATATGGTACGGGCCTGCAACCACACCCCCCCGTCATGGTCATGGTTCCCCGCCCCCCTGTGGGAATGGGGGGTCTCTTGTATGTATGATTATGTATGTATGTATGTATGTATGTATCTATCTATCTATCTATCTATCTATCTAATCTATCTATCTAATCTATCTATCTAATCTATCTATCTATCTATCTATCTATGTATCTATGTATCTATGTATCTATGTATCTCTGTATCTCTGTATCTCTGTCTGTCTGTATCTCTGTCTGTCTGTCTGTCTGTCTGTCTGTCTGTCTGTCTGTGTATGTATGTATGTATGTATGTATGTAGGCATGCATGTATGCATGTATGCATGTATGCATTGTATGCATGTATGCATGTATGCATATATGCATGTATGCATGTATGCATGTATGCATGTATGCATGTATGCATGTATGCATGTATGCATGTATGTATGTATGTATGTAAGTATGTATGCATGTATGCATGTATGCATGTATGCATGTATGTATGTATGTAAGTATGTATGTATGTCTCTGTGTGTGTATGTATGTATGTCTCTGTGTGTGTATGTATGTATGTATGTATGTATGTATGTATGTCTCTGTGTGTGTATGTATGTATGTATGTATGCCTGCATGCATGCATGCATGCATGCATGTATGCATGCAAATCTCTTTGTAAGTATGTATGCATGCGTTTATGTATGTATGCCTGTATGTCTGTATGCATGTATGTATGCGTGTATGCGTGTTGTAAGTATGTATGTAAGTATGTGTGCGTTTGTGTGTATGTAAGTATGCAGGTAGGTAGGTAGGTAGGTAGGTAGGTATGTAGGTATGTAGGTCTGCAGGTCTTTAGGCATGTAGCTATGTAGGTATGTATGTATGTAGGCATATAGGCATGTAGGTAGTGTGGGTAGTGTGTGTGTGTATGTGTGTACGTATGTGCGTACGCATGTCTGTATGTATGGTCCCGGCCGGCGGCCGGCAACCCCCCCCCCGCAGTGGTATCCCCCCCTGGTATCCCC
>Ga0126342_10012655_pt1 | contig 15023 bp, 16 predicted proteins | sample Cyp1metagenome_FD_92528 | JGI IMG/M metagenome (GOLD analysis project Ga0126342, IMG submission 92528) | Coral microbial communities from Lord Howe Island, Old Settlement Bay, Australia - Cyphastrea 1 metagenome | ecosystem: Host-associated > Invertebrates > Cnidaria > Coral ...
CAATCACCTTTCGATCCATCAGTGGCTTCGCTCTGCCATCCGTGATTCACAACAACCAACCTTTCCTATAGGTTTCCTATTTTTGAAACTTCCGCCACCGCCTTGTGCGGTACTACTGGTAATAAGAACTAGTTTGATCGATTTCAAAACAATTAAATTTCCTTGTATAACGCAATTAAGATATTGCCACAAATTGGATTTCGAAGCGGACCCTATTAATAAATTTAAAACCTTTAAAAAAAAATCGTTTGTCCCGCTTTCAAAATCAATTAAATTTCCTTGTATAGCGCGATTAAAATATTGCCAACAATTAGTTTCCGAAGCGGGCCCAGATTAATAAATTAAAAGCTCTAATATGAAAAAAACTAAACATTTTCGGACGGACCCTAATAATAAAACCCCGGGGCTGACTAGTTTTTATTATTAGGGGGCGAAACACACAAGTGCTAGCTTTATTTTTAAATTGTTTTCTAAAGGGGAGCAATTGAAAGTCAAATTGGCCAATCTGAAAATACCGAAATTAGAGATGGACCCTATAGATAGTTTTTAATTTTTGGGGGGTTTAGTAATAGGGGGAAAGGATTATTTTTCTTGTAAGGGTATATACCATTTTGTGCAAAAGGAAATCAACTCACAGGAAAACTGCACAGAGCAAAATCATCTTGTGTTATCTTCTCCTTCTAGAAGTATACGCTCGTCATTTCTTCGATCTCCATTGCCTTGTTGACAAAGCTGAGGAGTCCCCATAGCCAGTGTTGGAGTCTTGTGCCCACGTTGGTCTACCACCCGGTTGTTCCATGATTCGTCCAGTAAAGGACCATCACCAAAGCCTTGACCCTTGCGCTTGTTCGATTTCTGAATATCCTTCCTTCTTTCCTTTCGTTGAATCTTCTTGGCTGGATGAGCATAGGCATGTTTTTCCTTCCATCTCATGTCAGAAGGCTGTAAATGAACAAGAAGCGGGTTGTGCGCATCAGTGTCCGTTGGGGCAACCATGAAGATGTTGTGGTCACAAGATAAACAGGTTTCATTGACTGAAAAGGAAAATTCTCCAACAAAATCCATGTGGTCTTGATCATCAAAATCATTGACGTCCTCCTCAAAAGCTAATCTTGCGTGTCCCCATTCACATGTAGACTTCATGCAACAGTCGCCAACACTCTCAGTTTTCTTGGCCAGTTCAGGAGTATAAGTTTCCGCTTTGACTCCTCTGAGGGTTTTCGCCAAGAATGTAAAGGTCCTTGTAGGAACAAGACATAAAGTGTTTAACCCTAACGGCCGGTGCCTTTCCGTAATTCTTGATCCTCGCCTGGGTGGCTGTATGAATCATACAGCCGATCCAAAACTGAAGCAAGCTGACTTCATATGTAGCACAACCTCCGGCTTTCGGAGTTGCAAGCTTTGTTTCCGTCGCCTGCGATCATATCAACTTGGAAGCGGGTACTCCTTGCGGCTTGGAAATATTTTCTTGTCCGACGTGATAGACACACACACACACGCACACACGACACATGGACATCCTTGCTCGAGTGGGGGGCTCCTCTTCTTCGGTGTCTCTGTTCAAAGCTGTTCCCCACAAAATCTCAAATATTGCCCATGATACGTATCTGGCACGTGTGTCATCTTCACCAGTTTTGTAACCAGAAATTTGTCGAACATATCCGTCCCTTCCCGCACGAGCAGCAACCATAAAGTCACAATAATCATTGAAGCATGTCTTGACTTGCTTCTCTTCAAGTAAGGACGTGTAAGGATAGAGGCTTTACGCCTCGCAATTCACATATTAAATACATGCGCCCCAAGATTCTTGACAACGTTGATAAAGTAGTTGTTGAACTGCGGCTTGTCCCCTATCTTCTCATGGTCACGGTCAATTTCATACTTGATATGCGGTTCAAACCTTTGAAGCTTCTCAGGCAGCGGACATTTGTTGAAACGTGACCTACACCAATTTCCTAAGTTCCAAAACATCAAGGAAAATTATGGTGAGGATCGATAGGGATGGTCCTTGTCCAAAGACGGTTGGTCAACCATGCCAGCTCCCAAATACCGTGATGCAAGACACTGAAGGACTAGTCAGTGAGAAAAATAGAAAGAGTCTGAAAGTCATCTACTAACCGTTTCGCGGCTTCATCTGTCAATTGATCAACTGATTCACGTGCTCGAAGATGAAGACAAGGTCCCTGTATTTTACATGCCAGAACATCAAGTCGATGCTGACTCGAAGCTGGATAACCTTGATTGTATTGAGCCAAGGAAATAATTTGGCTGGTGCGAAAGACATGACAGGTTGCCTCATAGGTCGTTTGTACATGTGACATCCGCTGCAATCACCCGCAGCGCTTGAGCCTTGGCAGAGAAAACAGGCCCACGTTTGCAGCTGTGACTTCGGGAGCCACTTTCATCCGTGCCTTCGCCATTGGGATTGGCGAACCTTCATCCATCCTTCCTCATTGTCTGTTTCCTGGCGATCCCATGTGGGGGACTTTGTCTAGTGGTTGGATTGGTGAACCTCCCTGCTCCCGCAGATTGTCAACTGCTGTTCTCGTAGTGCAAAACATTTCCAAGAATAGGTCTCTGAGTTCTTGCACATTGTGCTGATATTATATATACAATGTTCTTCCACGATGTGTCATGATACTTGTGAGTGTGTTTCTCTGATCTCGCGTCAAATCTTCCAGACTTACAACATTCAATGCTGACAAGTTGTCACCCAAGGGAAACGCCATACTCTGTTGTGTTCTTCTGTCTGCGTTGAGTTGTAGAAATGCTGCCAATGCCAGTTCATCTGCCTGCAAGTTCAGCTTGTCGAGCTTCATGTTCTTGACGAGGTCGTGCAATATATGCAATTACTTCTGGACTGTTGGTCTCCAAATCTGGTAAGAGATCCATCCAAGGCTCAATAAGTCTATTTCCAGTAAGTTGAAATCTAGTCATCCACTTGTGCAAATCCATCGTACCTCTGTTGTGTTTCATGAACTGCATGAATCGATACAAGAACACTGCTTGGGCTCAATTGTGCTCCCTTGATGAAATGTGGTCGCAAGAACCTTTTGAAATAGTTCACACCGTCATTTGGGTCTCTCAACAACTCTCTGTTCAGTAGTCTTTTGTACTGAGATGCTTCACCTTCTAATCTGTTCCTCAATGCATGTCCGCGTTTTGCAGGTTCCAACTCTGTAATGTCACACCAATCATCCATTGCATCTTCGACAGCGAAGAAACTGGTCCTTCCATCATAGGCAGGGGCTACCTTCGTGGTCATCTGCTGAGTCATGTGAATTGCTGGTTGTTGGGGTGCTCTTCTCATTGCATAGGAGCCATATTGATTCCATCCATGGCTTGCCATATTGGGCTCTACCTGAGCTCACCTTCAATGAAGAATCACAGCTCCGCTACCACTTGAAGAGGGGCAATAGCGTCCTGATAGGATCCGCTAGAGCGTCTTCCCAGGCTGCAAGCACTAGTTTTCCTCTGCCGGCCAATAGCCAGTCAGTGCAGCGAGTAGACTACAAACTATACCTCTATATCTCTCTCTTGGGCCTTGACAGCGTACATAAGCTGTGCTCAGCACTAATGCTATGCCCTGGTAGGGCCGAGTCCAAAACAAAAACAGGGGGAGGAGCACCACACCCCCACCACACCACAGGGGTGGAGGGGGACAGCACTACGGGTGACCCATGACCATGGCCGGAGGGGTTGAAACACTGGACCATATATACGCATACCCTTTATTTACATTATTCATATTGAACGGAACGGAGTTGGACAAACCAAAGAGCAAATGTACGATTCAACGTGCTGATACTTTCCACAAAGCACTGGCACACTCAAGGCTTGCAAGCATTGATTGAATTTGGTGTGTTTCCTAAGAGTCTTTGCTGGTACTGTATGAGGTTGGGTCAGGCTTCCATCCTTTGCATGCGAGAACTTTTTCGCACGGTGGTCAACGATGGCGACATCTCGGAGGAAATACAGTACAGGGGTGTCTCAACCTGATTTGGTACAGTCAAGCTAGTCAAGGGTAGTGAAGTGAGGAAGTAGTCTGAATTTTCTGAACTTTGTATTTAGGACTAACCTTTTGCAACTACCCAGGGTGTGCCTCCGGCTTGTAGGTTTTTAATATTGGTTGTACGAGTACCCCTGTGTTTTGTTTCAGGACAAACGGATACTTCTTCAGAATGCTGGAGTGTTGCTTTCGCAGGCACAGTTTGGGTCCATGGCAGAATGTTGTAGAAATATGCAGCAAAGTTACACTCTCGGTTCCTGATCAGTGGAAACAGCACTTTCCTGCGAGGTAGATGGAAAGACGTGGGTTTCTTTTCCTGATACTCAAGGCGAGCTTCAGGATACTCAGCAGAGCAAATGACCCTGAAATTTGAGCAACCTGCCCTGTTGATCTCTGCAGCAAAAGAAAAAGTGGGAGATGTAATAGAAGAATATAGACAATGTGAAATGCACGCGCTAGGAATGTTATATAATTAAGCATGAGCAGGCTGCAAACATGTGCAAATTGTTGAAAAGTTGCGAAAAAGAACTAAGGAGCTGACGCCGCAACAGCTGCGAGTGCTGCGGCCCTTTTTCGACCAGGTGGCAGAGGTGCCGTGTTAGATTTTCAGAGGGAAACTGCATGGTGACATGATGTTTTGGCCCAAATCATGGAAAGATTGGAAAAGATCCAAGGCATTGTGGGAGTTCAGCAACAGTGTATCTGCTTGTAGGAACTGTTCTCCTCCCCTGGTGCCCACAGGAGCTCAAGATGCGCGAAGTGCAACTTCTTTCCGACAGCACTACAAGTGCAGGCCTGCTCAGATTGGGCATGAATGGCATGAATCGTGAATCCATAGTCTCATTGAGTGACAGGCAAGAGTTGGCAGTGACAAAGTCGCAACTTGCAACATCAGTCCGTGTTCGTGTGCCCTTCTTGAACGGAGAGAAACTACTGACACGACATGAGGATCGGGGGATCACTTGGACTGTTTGAAGCTCACACATGTTCCTTGGGTCTGGAGCTGAGCTCGTCCTTCACCAATCTCTAGAACCCCCGTCCGTTCCCATGTTGAGTCAAGCCCCATGGATTTCCCTCGTCCAAGGCAGATGGGATCACTGCAAGAGAACTAATCGCTTGCTGTAGCCCCGACGAGGCTTGGCTTCCGCTGGTGCTGAAGTTGAGGTGAAGTTGATTTGAAGCATGCTATAGCTGCTATAGCTGCTATAGCTGCTATAACAAATTGGGATATTTCGTCTCTCCCACAAAAGAATCCTCGGATATCCTCGGGGTTGGTGCTGATAGGCGTTGCAGTTCAACACACGTTGGAACTGGTTAGAGGCAACTCGGCAGCAGATTCAAAGCAGCCACTGAAACACAATTTTTCTGAGACTGAAATTGCGTGAAAGGCTTTTGGCGAACTCAACGAACATGGTTCAGACGTTGAAGGCTTTTACCATTTTTTACCTATCTATATACTATTCATCTATAATTATTCCATATGATCTTCCGGGACGTGTTTTGCTGATGGTATTGTGAGCCTGCCATGAGTCCAAGGTCTTGATTCGCATATTGCCTTCCAAGTACATGCTGAAGTCACGCATGAAGGAGTTGTGCCTGGCTTGGAGAATGCTTTAACTTTTGACATTCAGCTGCGATGCAGCGATGCAATGATGCATCATGAGCTTTCCGTCGAGATTCATGATGATTAATATATATATATATATAATTATATATATATGGCCATATCAGTGAACTTCATGGCTTCTTGGCTTTCCTCACAGGTCTGTTATGTTTTGCTCAGGGTCAACTACTACTACATTCAGAGCCTTACACACGAGGCATGGAATGTTTTAGCTCCTCCATGCCAGCCAATGCAGACAGTTGGGAGTTCGCCCTTCGCCTGATGAGCTGTGCGTACTGACAAGTTGGAATTTGATGGAATTCGACGGCGTGATCATTGGTAGATGATCGTGGTTGTTCCTGTCAAATCAGCTGTTTGTCGCACTCCAGACACCTCTAGATCCTCACCAGTTCCCCCTCAACAGCGACAGGCTGTGACAGCAGCGACGCCAAAAAACGATATCCAGAAGGAAGACAAAATCCGAAAAAACCGAAAGATCCCAAGAAGGGCTGTGGCTCTTGTGGCGCAGCGAGCAAGGCTTTGCCTGCAGATCAGTGCTGAGCTCACTTGTGCACTAATCAGGATCAACCAGCCATGGTCACTGAAGTTGACAGATTGAAGTTGACAGGCAGGATTGGATTCAGAATCGCTTGCTTTGCTTGAAGTTGCATTTGGGCTCGAGCCGGGACAACACTGGGAAATGGCGCAGTCCGATGACGATTTGGAACCTCACTAAGCAGCTTTTGGTAATAATGCGAATAATTGGGGTAAGGTTTCAGGGAATGCCTATGAATCTGAACACATATTACAGGGCATATGAAGGACGTTTGCCAAGGCCAAGCCTCTCACCCCACAGCCCTTTGCAGTGTGTTGATGCATTGAGAGTTTTGCTGAACTGTTCGCTTCAGATGGTTTTTCTTGGCACCATGTCAAGGAAATTGAAGTTCTGGCACTGAGCGGTAGCACTGTTGCAACTGTCAAACTGCCTCGAGATGCTTTTGCGTCTCGCCTCAAGTGGCAGAGTAAATAAAGCTCTTGAGACGTCCAACTCGTGCAGCGAGCCTATGACTAGATACTACAGAGAATTCAGCACCTGATAGCTCACATACTTGCAGAACTAGCAGGACTCTTGCGGTGTTGGAAAATGACTCTTGAACTAGGAAAATGTAAGAGATCATAGGAGACCCGTTCTTCCAGTGAGATACTCGCCATCTCCAGGGCGTTGCTTAAGCATGTTTCTGTTTGTGCCGGCATCGGAGTGAAAAGTAGGCCAAACGCAGTTGTCATTGCGAGGTGGCGGACCTCAAAGAGCGAATAGCAGATGCTTCTGGCATACCAGTTTCAATTCAAAGCCTGGCTTTTCCATCGCGGGAATTGGACAATGACCGAGACTCTTCTGATCAATAGCCTGGGTCACATCCAGCTGACCCAGTAGGGTTCATTGCTCCAAGAATCTTGAAGACGCACCTTGCCAACTTGCTGCAAACATCCACCATGCGATCCGCAGTTTTATTATGTGTTATTCCTCTTTTATCATCTTTTATCTGTGGGATTGCACGGGACTGAATCTTTCAAATCTTTCAAAGAGATCCTAATGATGCAACTTCCACATTGGTCACCGGTCCCAAGGAGAGCGATTGAGCACGCTCAGCCCCAGCGGCGAAGAGGAGATCAGTAGACCAGCTGCAGAATGTCCCAAGCGTACATTTTGCTGTTTTGCCTCCACTTGTGACATTATGCCAGCACGTGCCAGCTTGATTGCGCAATTCAGGTGTGATCTTGATCCTCAAAGAGTCGACCCCAATTGATTTCAACATCGATGGCAAGCCACATCAGATCACTTCGGCACCTTCGCCACTGAAAAGTCAGTTTCGGTTCGGAAGGGCTGTCGGCAACGCAGGATTCGTATTAGGTGTGTATATATATAATAAAACATCATGCAACTGTTCCCCAACAAGGGGATCCAGTAGCAGCATACCTCTGGTTGTTGTATAGCCCATGCAATGTTGACGTTTCAGATTCAATCGGGAGCCCCTTTCTTTGGAACGTATTGTTTCGCCTGGCCCGCATCGAGACATACCCAATATTACCCAATCATATCCATGTCGCCCTTTTCACACAGCGTTGCGTTTGAAGTGACCAGGCACGAGTCAAGCTCGAAGACAAGACGTACGACGCTTGAAGAGAAGCAAGTTTGGCAGATTGTTAGACTGATGATGATTAGATATCAGTATATATATAAACAAGCTGAATATGATCAATGTGTTTTCTCTTTCCCTTCCTGCAGCACTTACTCGCGCGGATTCTGTTTTTGTTGGCCATTGCCGCTTCCATTATTTGCCACTTACACTCTGCATGCCATGTCCCATCAGGACCTCCATCTTGACGAAAGTCCAAACTCTGTCCTCAGACGCCTTCAACTCCTAGAGTCAGGTGCACCAGGTGAGTGTGGAAAACTACTAGAGACTTCATTGGCCAACAGCAACATTGACCAACATCATCTCATTCTTGTTTGGGATGAGCCTTGGATACACTTAGATTTGCACTGACATGGAGCAGTTGACGTGTATGTTGTCATTTTGTTTTGACATGTTTTGACACTTCAGAGCTGGGCTTGACCTAGGGAATACCTGTAGATGGCGGCGAAGCTATCAGACAGAGGCTTGTGGAAATCATTGAATCTGAAGATCGAACTCCTATAACTCCTGGACTGGATGGATCAGTCCCTCGGATGCACTTGCTGCGTGAATCTGCGTGAGACAGAGATAGACAGAGTGCAAAAAAAAGACGACTCAGACGCACTGCGTGTTTGATATTTCTAGCCTCGCCGAACCCTTAATTCCTCATTGACTTGTGATGGTTGTGGTGATCTCGCCCTTCTCTTGGAAAGATCTCAACTGTGACGGTTCACAATGCTATGTGAAGAAATGGATGTTGCAGATGGACCTAGAACTCAAACATTCCCGGTTTCTTTGTATGACTGTCCATTCAAGAAGACCAATGGCAGAGTTTACAATGGTATATACCAGAGTTTCGTGCCATTTCTGATATGCCAGGTTGTGTGTTTGGATCTGAAGCCAAATCCATCAAAACTGCCTGAGTCCTCAATTCTTTTTGGATCCTGAGCTGCAATTAGCTGCAGCTAGAAGGCGCCTAAATCCTGAGAGGGGTTTCACCTTTTTGAAGTATATTGAAGTACATTACATATATTTAACATGATTTAACTATGTCATGTTTCTGTGTGCCTTCTGAGGCTTACCTTCTGGCAAGTTCTTCGGAACGCATCAGGTTGGGCGGCCTCCTTGTGGCACGTGGGGCTGGATCAGAATCTCAGCATTTAAATCATTGGCAGCAGAATCATTTGGAATCATTTGGATATATTGGACCGATATAAAAAATACGGTATTATACGGTATTATGCGGTATTATACGGTATTATACGGTATTATACGGTATTATACGGTATTATACGGTATACGGTATACATCAAATTACGTAAATAGATGTGCTATTGAGGCCAGTCCACTGTGCATGCAGTTTACCCGAGTTGCCCAAGCCTGTAGGATTGGGAGAATCCGACGGCATTTGTGGCATGCGAGTGATGTCATACCCAACTTGCGGCAACACCGAGCCCAGTGGCGCTTTCCTGATTGAATACGTGGGGACGGTCACAGCTCGCACCCAGATCCACGCGGGCACCGCTATGTACAACACCACAAGGTTGGAGACCCTATGGCCAGTAGAAAAACTTGCCAACATAGGTCTACGGCATCCTACAGCTGGCTGCAAGTAACACAATGCAACGGGATGTTTACTTCAGAACGGAAAAATTGAAGAAGCGGCAACCACTTGTGGAACAATCACCTGTGGAGCATTTGCCACAACACCCCAAACTACATACACATAGAAATGCGATGCCTGACAGACTAGAACAGTCCAAGGTAGGTTGATCATCCCGTACTCTTGCACAGGTTGCTGGCCCTGCGGTTGCTAGGCTTTCGACGCAGACTTTCTGACTTTTTTGCTTGTTTGTTTCTCATGTTTCCAATATCAAAACAACTTGTCAAGCTAAGATGCCTCCAGTGCCCTGCTTTGCTATACCGGGCATTAAGGAACCGGCCAGTACAAGACCAACTTCCAGACCTCGATTGCGAAGTCCTGCACCTGAGTCATGGTCGAATGGCTGTACATCAGCATGCTCCACTGGAACCTCGGCTGCTTCCATGTGTTCTGTGTTAGTATGGATTCTGAAGGATACGTGCATACATACAGTACATTGCATTGCGTTATATGCACTGCACTGCCTTGCCTTGCCTTGCCCTGCGCTGCCTTGCATTGCGCTGCGTTGCGTTGCATTGCCTTGGGTTGCGTGACGTTACGTTACATATCGTTTCGTACATGCACGCACACACACACACACACAGTGACTGACTGACGCATGTATGCATACAGACAGATAGACGGACGGACGGACGGACGGACAGACCGACAGACAGACAGACAGACAGACAGAGAGAGAGAGAGAGATAGATAGATAGATAGATAGATAGATAGATAGATAGATAGATAGATAGATAGAGAGAGACAGAGATAGATAGATAGATAGATAGATAAAAAGATAGATAAATAGAGAGAGATAGATAGATAGATAGATAGATAGGTAGGTAGATAGATAGATAGATAGATAGAGAGAGATAGATAGATAAAAAGATAGATAAATAGAGAGAGATAGATAGATAGATAGATAGACAGACAGACAGACAGACAGCTAGATAGATAGATATATAGATAGACAGACAGACAGACAGACAGATAGATAGATAGATGCGCGCACACACACAGACACATGCACACATATATTTATATAATATGAATGTACATATAAATATATATATCAATTTATAAAAACATACGTTTGTTGATTTTTTGCAACGTTTGGCAATGTCCACGTTCTGTGTAACAAAAGGGAAGTACTTTGTGCGCTGCAGTCTTTGGGTGCTCGCATGCAGAGGAAGCGCTGGAAGTGAGTGCCGTTCCAGACTGTACACTGATCGCCGTGAAGTCGGAAGGCGTTGAGATGATCATGGTCCCCTTGATTCAGGTTGCTCGGCTTCAAGGGGCCAGCAATGGGGAACTAGATTCGGGCGTGCGTGTTCTTGATCAACATTGATCAGTCCACAGCAGGAGTGGTTAATCCTCACAGCAAAAGCGGAAAAGCGAGCAGTACCACTAGCGCGTTGTGGGTGCGATTTGACCCGCATTTTCTTGATATTTGAGCTGCATTGAAGAGGTGAGAAAATGCATTACAGGGATGCTGTGTAAGGTGGAGTGCTTACTGTAGATGGAGGATCATGCGATTTGAGGCACCTGAACAGCATGGAGCACGAGCACTGGTTGCCTTGCCGAGTGTCTTCGACACAGTGCTGCCACCAGGTCAGTTGTTTCTTCCGGTCTCGACATGTGCACACTTGAACCGTGTACCTGAGCGCTACAATCCCACCTGGCTACAGCGCAAGCTGAGACAGCTCATGTTTGGCTGTTGAGCACTTTAGGGCTGAAGACTGCCAAGCAGTGTGGCCCGTGGCCTGTGTGTTCCACTATTCATGCAAACAGCAAGCCAGTTGTCGAGCTTGTTGCCAGACAAAATCGTGCTACGAGGAGGGGTTATGGGATGTTATGGGGTGCTTTGATTTTGTTTGCATTTGTTTGTTACATATCCCATGATTGTTGCGAGGATCGTCGGATCGTTTGAGGTTTGATGCGGATCGACATGGTACGGTTCTTTTAATTTACCTTCCACGGGTTTGAATATATAGGCTAAATATGGCTAAATTGCGTAGAAGTGCTTTGAGTATTGTGGAAAAGAGATGGATATATATATATATGGATCATTGGATATCCATTCGTCCATCATTTTGCCAGTGTCCAATTTGGTGTGACTCAGGTCGTTCAGCTGCTCGCTTCATGAGTGGCCTGGTGACGCAGCTGGTGCTGCTGGCAGCGCAGACGGTTGCAGCCGTCTTTGGGCGCATGACTCTTGCAACAGTTATGGGAAGCTCATGGAAGCTCTCTCTCCCTCTCTCTTTGTTTCTGTCTCCCGTTTCCTGGCATGTTGTAGCATTGAACCGCCAACGAAACAAAGTGAAAGGTTTGACATTGAACTGTTCATGGAGGAGGATTCATGGGTGCTGAGATGCGACAGGAGGCATTTGCCTGTACTGCAGATCCTTTTCCTGAACTTGCAGCAGCGACAGCTAAGGATGCAGCATTTGCCCTTCAGACCCTTGTAACTTATAATTATGGGTGTGAGCAATGCATCCTTTGGATTATTTATTTGCTTGAGCAATGTGTGTTTCACCTGTTCTAGAATTGCAAGAGTGCTTTGGCCAGGGTCCGTTTGGCCAGAACATTTCAGCTGATGGAATATAAGTTGCTCGATGCTTTTGTCGTTCTGATATTCTCTGGCATGCCCCAAGCGTTGTTGAAGATTTGATGCCGTCATGTGCCATAATTATTGATCTGTCGTTGTCTCGGCTTCGCAGCTGGGCTTGATGATTGAGGAGATGATCCTGCATGGCCTTTGGCAAGGCACGAGAAGCATAACACGAGTGTAGCGCAATGCCTCTTTCAAAGTTTTGGCCAGCCAGTGCTGCTGCAGAGCTTTCCTGCAATTTTTTCGGCTCCAGTTTCGCGCCCGCTTGCCATGATGGACACTACGATGCCAGACAATCTGCGATCAGGGCTTGCAAGGTGGCTGCCACGAATCATTCTTGCGGTGGTGTTCTTTTTCATTGCAGTGGACATTGCCCTGGAAGCGGAAGATGTCCAGCTAGGACAAGTTGCTAGCCAATATGCGACGCAGAATGTTTTCACTGGCAGGTTCCTCCGTTCAAACAGGACATTCATTCCTTTGAACCGTAGCCTGCAAATGGAGATAATGGACGAAGCGTCTATCGATGGATCGAATTGGTGGCAATCCTGCGGCCCCAACATGCACAGCTGTCATGGCCCCTGGTTGCCGGAGGAGAAGAGATACTGCTGCTGTGACCCCGGCTATGCTTTTGATTCTGCTTCGTCTTGCAAGCCCTCGACAACTAGCAGCCCCAGCCCTCAAATGCAGATACCACGTAGAGGTGACAAAGGCCACCTCCTTTTCTGCAGTGTTTTTGACGATGGCACGTATAGCCAGCACATCCAGCACATCCAGCACATCCAGGACAGTTCTCCGACATACAGTGAGGTACAAAGCTTCGATGAAGGATCTTTGCTGCGTTGGGCTTCCAAGATCTTCAAAGCACAAGAAAACCAGCGCTATGCCCAGGAATGGGATGAAGCCTTGACAGCGCTGGAAAGTCATCATGTGGATGGCGCAACCCTACTAAAGCTGACAAGGTCAGAGTTTGATTCTGAATGGAATCTCATGAACATTGGTTTGCCGCAAGGTGCTGCTGAGGTGCTAACTGATCACATCAGAGCTCTCAAGCCGCAGCTGAGACGCCTCTCAAGTGGGGCAAGTGGATGTGACAGTGACACAGGGAGCGGGACAAGTGGATGTGATTCCACGCCATCTGAGAGCGCACGCTCCTCACCGTCTCAAGGCCAAGCCTTGCAAGGCTGTAGTGAGTCTTCCACGGGCACCCGTGGTTGTGAAAGCTCCAGCAGCTCCAGCGGCGCAAAGGGCTGCGCAACTTCCAGATCCACAGGCTCTGGAGCGCAAGGATGCCAAAGCCAAAGCCCAAAAGGTTGTCAGTCAGAGCACGCTGCCAAAGGCTGCCATGCGCATGCTAAGGGCTGTGACTCAGGTGTGCAGGGTTGCCACTCGGGCGTGTGTGGCTGCCAGGAGAAGTCAGGGCTTGGCGACTTCCTGGGGCTGTTGCTGTATTTACCTTTCATCCTTCTTGTTACTATGCAGGCTGTCCTTGCACCTGCACTTTTAGCTTCGGCTTTGCTTCTCCCAGCACTTTTGCTGGTTGTAGCGTTTGTCAAGGGAAGCTTCTTTGTCCTGCTGTTGGCAGGCTTTACTGCAGCTGTTTGGACAGGTGTTGCAGTGTTCTACCAGAGGAGGGAGGAAGGCGCATCGTTGGTCGAAAGCTCTGGGGTGGAGTGATGCCCACAAGCAGCCAGTTCTCTGACTGCAAGTTTTCAGTGCATGTGTACAGAGAGCGAGTTTCGAATTGGCACTCCGGCCGTATGTCGTAGTTGTATACTGTAGACGCAGACGTCGAAGGACTCGAAGGATTGACTATTTGGTGCTTGTATGGGCGACGAGGGTCGTCTAGACTTTTGAACCACACAGCTTGTATAGTACAGACACATCAGACACTTCTGCGTGCAGTGCAGAGCATCGTCGAAAGAATCCCAGAAAATTGCAAGCGGAGATAAGTGGAGGAACAAGTTCATTTCAAGTTTCTGTATGTCTGTATGTGTGGATTGCCCATCATTGCCCACAAGTCGTCATGCTGTGGCTGTCAATGCCCTTGCATACTTACTACATACATACCACATTCGTTGCTGCATTGGGCTTGGCTACTTTTTCTTCCCTTGATTGATAGGCTTTTCTTTGCAGTGTTGCTGCAAGGCAGGCGTATTGGTGCTGCTGTCATTGTCGACTTGCAAGCACGGCACGTAGTTTGTATATAAGAGAAAGAGATTTCATATGATTTCATAGATGACTATGGAATGCCCCACGTTTAGCGTGCTATACTATGTGATGTTGGAATTACAATAGCATGTTCATTTTTTGTGTGTTTGTTTGCCACCCAGAGGACAAATCAAGAAGTTCTTAGAGCTCATCGTTCTCATAGCGCGCTTACGACTCCTGGATGAAATTTGATGAAATTTGCATGTCCTCACATCAACTCTTTGGCGAGTCTGCACGTATCACACGTTGAAAGAGACCGTGACGTACCGTGACATTGACTCCCGGTGCGAGCAGCTTTGATTCTGGTTCTATTCTCATTCCACATGATGACATCATTCTGTCAAAAATTCAGTTCGAGCGTGGCATCTCGTAATGGCAATATTGCTTTACACTTTACACTTGATGCAGTTCACGCAGTTCACACCTCTTCCAAACAAGTTCAAAATATAGCATGATAATCAAATACAATACAATTATGTATAATATATATATATATTATTAGACATATATATGCACATGATATCATATATCCCTCGCACTAGCTAAATTAAACCAGGTGGACACTGAGTTAGGTTTATTTTTTTTGGTTTAATTAAAAAATTCTTACGAAACAGGGGGTCCACCCACCTCCTTAAGATCCTGAAGAGAGTTGAGTTGGTTTAATTTTGAGATGTGACCCACCCCATGGTTTAATTTCAGCTGTTTTAGCTCATTGTGCTGCCTCGTGTTCCGCCTCGGGATACTGCAGCCATGGTTCCTGACACGTGTCC
>Ga0126342_10012656_pt1 | contig 15023 bp, 11 predicted proteins | sample Cyp1metagenome_FD_92528 | JGI IMG/M metagenome (GOLD analysis project Ga0126342, IMG submission 92528) | Coral microbial communities from Lord Howe Island, Old Settlement Bay, Australia - Cyphastrea 1 metagenome | ecosystem: Host-associated > Invertebrates > Cnidaria > Coral ...
AATTAATTAATTAACATGACTTCGATTTGGTTCCCTAATATTAAATACCCCCCTAATACTAAAAACTACCTGCCGTGTTTTGTATTAGGGGGGGGGGTTTAGTATTAGGAGGAAGGGATTATGTTGGGTCACTCAGGTGGGAAGTTTTTTCGGAGTGCCATGGGCAATCTTGCCAAAGGGATTGACATTACCTTGGGTGGATCATCCACATAGTTTTGCCAAATCTATCTCACAGCTGGGTGGCAACTCCGAACACGATTTTATGACTCCAAAATTAATTAGACCGTGGATAGTTGTAAGATATGAAAGTTGTTATTTGGACCAGAAAGACAGTTCTAGGGGCATCCATGGGATGATGATGGTGATGGTGATGATAATTATTATATAATTATTATATATTATTATTGTTATTATGATCATGTTTTTGATTATGACGTATTATGATGATAAATTTGTGTTTTCCATTTGATTGACCATCGATGTCAAATTTGTTCAATGTTTGCATTCATCCAGAGATTGCAATTGGTACCAGCCTCGAACGAACTTACAATGAAATTTTGTTCATATTGGAAGAACCATTGAACAACAGATGACCCCAATTTGGATTTGAATTTTGACATGAATCATAACTGATCAATCTCCAATTTTTGGTATAATAATATCATTGCCCATTAAATTCCCCCTCAAAAAACCTGGGAAACTGCTCGCATCGCGTTGCACAAACCACATATCCGTAGGAGACAGAAGCGTCTCCCAGTTCCGACATCTTCTCGCAGATTTGTCCCGAAATGGCGAAGGAACAGATCATTGAGCCACTGGCAGGTGTGCTCAGAGTTTTTGCTGCAATGTCCCAAGGGTTGGTTGCCCCCCAGTGATGTTTGTTGATTTTTAAATGTTTATAACCTTCCATGAACTAATTCAATATCTCTAGGATAAAGATACAGAAACCGTAAACCCTAAGTCATTGGAGTTAATAACTTAACTAACTATGGGGTACCACCTTTTTAATGGGTGGGATGAGGTAGACCAGGTGTGTTCACAGGCCTCTTCAAATTTTGTTGTAAACCACCGGATGGTTTTTTTCGATGTGTGGATGGGGGTTGTGGTGGGTTCTCTGGTAGTTTGTCATGTAATTTTTACGCCTTTTAAAGAGACAGATCCATGGATATTTGGGAAAAAGGGTTTAGGGTGAACTTTTCACAGTAGCTTTTTCAGGGGCCCAATTTGTGACTCTGAGATGAAATGAATAAATGACAAATGACATAAAATGTGTATAAACATGTTATATCTATTGGTTTCGTGTTCCATTTCCTTCAGCCGGATCTGCCGATGCATCAGCCGCATCCAAGGAGATCCAAGGATGTTTTGCTTGGACGATTCCAGGCAGACCCTGATGTCAGTGGATTGGTCACTTGGCGCTTTCACTCCGGAGATGTACCCTCTGGTAATGACTAACGTAGCTATTGGAAATGGCCCAGTCGAAATACTGTAGTTGATAAAAACCATTAAACATGATGATTTTCCAGTTCGCTATGTAAACGTTTACCCGGAGATATATTAAGAAACTAGGGCTGGTGAATGGATTCCTTGCGATTGTTTTGGATCTGCTTGAAAAGAATCAGTTCCGATCTTTTGGTTGTGGGGTTCCAAAGTTGGCTGGTGGTTATGTTTGAACACAAAACTTGGGTGGTATGAAATGGGGAATGGACACAAGGATACATAAGGGGAATGTTCATCCCAAACGACGTGTTTAATCTCCTCTCCCCGAATATTAAACAGGCCTTAAATGGGTGCCAATATGTGTAAATCCCTTACCAAATCATGTTCTTTTCGGGCGTCTAATATCATGCCATCATGGGCTGGGGCCATTCCAGGGCCATAGGCTACAAGTGATCCGAATTACCTTCGTGTTTCCCATCTGCTTAGGGTTGGCAACATGGCCCTTGGGTAGATTGGGACATCCTGCTGCATCATTTGAGTCATTACAAGCCAAGTCACCCTGCTGATTGATGATTACAATCCTAATTGTTTGCAGACCTTGAACATCGGGACTTTTAAGGAGAATTTTAGGATATGGATGGATACGGACCAATCTTTTAATTTATAAGAGCCAAAATAGGATCGGTTGATGAATAGACGGGTACCTCCCCCTGTAACAACCAATGGGCCAATGCCTATGGATGAAGAAAAACGAATCCAAATAGGCCCTCTATTCCTCCTCTGCCGGGCTGCTGGAGTATTTCATATTGATCAGTTTGAATTCATTCAATACCATACTGATTCCTACTGTTGCTATGTCTGGGTTTTAGGGTTTTCAAAGTTGCTTTTTTCCTACCCGCTTGGAATGATTCCAGCTAACTTTTTTTGAGTTGATGAAACCACCATCCAGGAATTGGTTTGGTGAAGCCAATGAGTTTTCTCCAATATTTCCCTCCAGCAAATTCACGGCATCAACTTGATATCTGCTTGTGATTCCCCATCCCTTGTGCTTGGTAAAAGGCTGGTCCTGGCGGACAACCAGAGCTTTCCCACCTCGCCAAACACGCGACGTGCGCCGCAAAACAATATGCACCACATAGGATGATTCATAGGATGATTGAAAATTAGTGGGGGCAGATCTTACTGTGCCAGAAAATTGGTTTCGGGCAAAAATGTCAGGCATGCCGCCAAAATTATCTGATAGTATCCCATGTTTTAATCAGCATAGGGAAAATGATGATAAAACCATTCGACTTTAGGGGTGCCGGATTCTTGTGGACAAAGCATGACAAAGCCAAATGGGAAGTTCAGAGAGAGTCATATGCCAAGCAGAGCACCCCATTGGAATCAGTGAAAGTTTTGGTGGTTCTTCAACATTGTATGATCTGGAACAAATACATCTAGAAATCATGTTGTTGGAATCTGTCTATTTGTTGGTGGGACCAATCTCTGGTTAATCGCCAAAAGCAATCGGGATCAGAGCTCGAACAGATTTGATTTCAAGTGGCAAAATCAGTGCCCCACTTTTTCGGAAAACCTTGCACCTCTATTTTTGTCTATTTTTTGACCTTGCCCAAACTTTGTCCTTAATTCTTTGAGGTTATACATTGGGCTCAAGGTAGGGAGCTATGTGTGTGTGTTTGTGTGTTTGTATGTGTATGTGTGTCAGCAGTGTGTGTGACTGGGTAAGCAACTGCGTTGACATGACCCAAATATTCCAGATTGAAAGCCCCTACGGACCTATATTCTGTTCCTGTATTGGTCCCCTAAATTTTACTTTGTATCATCTCAAGATTCTTAAGATATCTTAAGATATCTTTTCACAAGTGGTAAGATATCTCAAGTTTTCCTTTGGCGCCCTGTTGTTCTCATGTTTTTTTCCATCATACTTGGAGGTTCCATGCCACTTTTTCCAGAAAAGACAGAGATTCTATAGGTATGTTCTTCGACGCCGGTGGTTCCAACTTCGGGGACGCGACGCAATTCTTCGCGACGCGGACGAAGGGACGAAATGACGTGACTGGTGCCGGTTCTGGGGAACTGCCAAGGGATGATCGTTTTTTTTTGCCAGAAATGGCAAGGTTGGGAGAGATTTGAACAAATAAAAACGTGCCCTGAACGTCCAATAGTGGTTTCAAAATGTTTCGAAGATGGTGTTGCAACTTTTTTTCTGGAGATGACAGCCTAAATTTGATAATGGCTGAAACATACTGACAGCTCTCACAGGTTTGGAAATGGCAGACATGTTTTTTTCCTGTACCCAGATATACCCATACTATTTATCGTGTTGGCCCCCCATTGTGCCAGGCAGTTTCCCTTCGAGTCGTGGTTCAGAATGGGCCTGGAACCACCCTTAGACCTTTAGACGTTGGCTCAACCGTTATTGATTACCCTCTGGTGGTTTAACATAGCCATGGAAAATCACCATGTTTAATAGGTAAACCATTTTCCATGGCTATGTTAAATAACCAGCTGGTATATGTCCATTCAAATTTCATATTATTTCATGAGAACAGTCAGACTAGCACAAGAATTTGGGAGGTTCACATAGGTGACCCCGTCCTTTTAGCTCACCAATTAAGTCCACCGAAACGGTGACTCCCAGGCTACCAAGTATGCAGAAAGAGGCCTTGACTTCGACCAGATCTTTGCTGCTTAGCTAAGGGGCACATGGCTGGGGAAGCCTTGAACAAACATGGTGATTTTTTGGTTTGGGGTAAAAGGTCGAGCCATGTGTTTGAATTGCCATTTTTCAGATATCCCACAAATTAAATGATGTGGTCTTGTTGCTTTGTTTCAAGCGGCACCAAAGGATAGACGTGGTCATATTCTACTTGTATCTGCGCCGGGTATCACAGCTGGACATGGTTTTGACTCTGTATGGAATGAGTGTTGCTTGATGGACATCCATAATGTTTAATCAGAATATCATCTTCCAGCGCGTCCTATCAGCTCCCATTTAGCTATGCAACTCTTGATAACTATTGATGAGTAATGATTCGTGTTTTGGGACACTGTAACTTACCCAATATTCCTGGACAACCAGTTGGAGGGACTTGCCAAGAGCATCCTGAGCAAAGGGTGGCATCAGTCAGCGAATTGCAAAGAACATTTTACTCCCACAATCATACTAAACAAATCTAAACAAATGAACATTGCAATTTATAGTTGTCCCCATTTAATGATGATGATGATGGTGATGATGATGATGATGATGATGACTACGACGATGACGACGACGACGACGACGACGACGATGACGACGACGACGACGATGATGATGATGGACATGACGATGATGATGACGATGATGAGGATGAGCATGGTGATGACGATGATGATGACGATGATGATGACGATGATGAGGATGAGCTTGAGGATGATGATGATGATGATGAAGAAGATGATGATGATGAGGAGGATGAGCTTGAGGATGATCTTGAGGATGAGCTTGAGGATGACGATGATGAGGATGAGCTTGAGGATGATGATGGTGATGACGATGATGATGATGATGATCATGATGACGACGACGAGAATAAGTCTGGAATCCAAATCCACAAAGGAATTTAATTCAAATATAAGACTTCCAGTGTGCTGATTCAGATCCACTGGGCCTTCTGGGCTTTTATTTGAATTCTAGCTGGTTTGCATTCTTTTTCTGAGGAAGACAGTCTTAAATTCAGATTTAAGACCTGTTTAAGTGGAACAGGTATGTTTCCTGAATGACATTTGGATTTAAATCCTTCCAGTTCAGGGGTGCGTCAAGATTTGAAATGTTAGTTGCCTTGTGTTTGTGTGGCTTTCATCCAAATTTCAGACCTGAAATGTGCGTTTCGGTGGCTTGCATTCAAATTTCAGACCTGACCGCAGATGGCTGAGATAGTCTCAGTTGAGCCTGCCAAAGGCAGGAGTAGAAAAGACTGGAAGTTAGTGGGCGTGGAGAGCGTGCCTGATGGCCCGAAACTGCGCGCTGCAGGCCAGCAATGGTTTCACCGCCACAATCTTGCGCATAAACCTTTGACTCAGTCCTCCGATCGTGGGAAGTTGACACTCATTGGTAGGTGTCACGCCTGCAATCCGTGCACCCGCCAGCACTGCTTCTCATGGACTGAAGATGGAAAGCTGAAAATTGAGATGTTTGGCGAGCATTCGGTTTATTGGAATGAACCTGATATGGCCAAGTACCTTCGCGAGCACATCTTTGTTGAGACCAACGGGGGTTTATTGGATGCCCCATGGCGGTGTGGCCTAGGATGCACGCCGTTGGGGTTCACATCCTGTGCTCCCAATGCAATCGAAGTGTCCCATCGTGTCCTAAAAGGTCTTTTGGATCCTGCGTATAACAAGCGCCCTGTGACTTCAATCATGTCTGAGATTGCTGAAGCTTTGGAAAGTAGGTTGCGGTCTGGCTACTACGACAACTTGGAGAAAGAGGTGCGAGAACCATGGCAGGCTCTTATTCAGTCAACCAGGAAGCGGTCTGCTGTGGCTCCGTCAACTGACCCAGACGATGATGCCAATCATACCAAGGCGCTTTGTATTTTGTTGTTTTTCATCTTCTATATAGACGCTTACCCCTCGTGTGGTTTTCCACAGGTGAGAGGTTTAGGTGGTAGTATGGTGGTAGTCACGGCCTGCATGTTTGTGCTTATGACGAGTTTTCGCAGGTGAAGAGGCTGGACCGCCAAGACTTTCTGGAGCATTTCCGCAGGCACGGAGCGACAAAAACTTTCATGGCGCAGACTTGCGACAAGTTCGTCGAAAACCTCAGGCGTGCCAACCTTTGCTATGTCCTGCCAAAATATGTTTTGCGTTATGCTTGGGAGCGATCTGGCGACATGAGGGCAGCCATGAGGTTGGCTTTAGCTTCTGAAGTTGAGAAAGTGGAGGATGCGGCGTGTCATGGGGACACGGGTGTTTATGACATCTTCAGGCACAAGCACTTGCGAGAAACCTTTGTGTCTCTCTTTGTGTTGCAAGATGGACAGGTGGTGGATGGCCATCGTGATTTCATTACAGGGGCTGGCTTCACCAAGCATACTGTCTTCATTTCTGGGCTGCTGGACAAGAATGGATGGATGACTCCGCTTCCGAAAGGGCCAGTCAATTCCCAGCCAGGAAAGAAAAGACCCAAAGCCAAGGCCAAGCGTTCTGCCCGGACCAAAACAATGCTGGCACCGCCGCAACCTCGAGAAGTTGTTGGTGGCAAGAAGGGAAGCAAGGAGCTTTTGGTATTTCCACGTGATGTCTTGCCTGGCCGTCCCAGCAATGCTGATGAGCCGGCCTTTCTTCATTTCTCTGGCTTGAAGGATCAAGATGGTATGTGCTTGGCCCCTGCAACAAAAGGACACCGCTGTCGCAAGAAAAGGGTTTGTGGGATTTTTTGTCGCCAACACTATTTGGATTGGTCCAACGACAACAAGAAGCAGAAGATCTGGGGTTCAGTGGAAAAGACATTTGCTCAAGCGTCAGATATTTGGCCAAGATGATTTAAAGTTATTGCAAGGTTTTGTCTTGCAAACTGTGTTTCTCCACAACATCTGGCCCACTGGAATCCCTAAACTTTCGTCCTATGCCCCATCATCATCATCATCACCATCATCATCATCATCATCCTCATCATCATCATCATCATCCCTTTATCGTCAAAATTGGATGTGTTCCGAAGTGATACTTGGTAATGGAAAGTTCTTTGTAATAGACTGTTCCCCTGTCTGTTGCTGAGGACGAATGGGAAAAGCAGCAGCTCCAGCTAGCGTGTCAACAATCTCTTGAGCAATCCCAACAGGCCAAGGAGGCCCTAGGAAGGAGCCAAAATGCTGTTGCCGGGCGTCTGCGAGACCTGGGGATGCAACGCTTGGACACCGTTGCAGATGGCAATTGCTTGTATGTGGCTCTGGCCTTCAGCTGTGGCTTGCCGATTCAACATGAGCATCTCAGACGGGAAATTTGCCAATACATCCTTCACATGAAAGATTTTATTTGCCATGGATGGACACCAAAAGATTTGGAAGCATATGTCTCCCACATGGAGACAGAAGGTGCTTACGGGGACGAACTCTCTTTGCAGAGTGCTGCCCATTTGTTGGTGAGAGAGATCAGGGTAATTGGCGAGGATCCTGAAAAGGACCGTGTGTTCCAGCCTCCGGAATCAATTTCCGCTGAGTGCTGGGGCGCGCCTGTGTTCTTGAGTTATGCGGCTTTCAATCATTTTGAGGCTACAGAGCCTCTCAGCGTCAAGGAGGAATTGCCCGCCTAAGGCGGAAAATTTCGCAGAAGAGAAGAAAAGCGAAGTGTTCCGGGCCACTGGAATCTCAATTGCAGCTGGTCAACCATAGGACAAGCCAGCCAATACGAACTAGAATTCGGATCTTGGACATACAAGGCGGGAAGCTTCGAACCTCATATTGGCTGCCAGGGTCTTCAATTCAAATTTAATATAAGTTTGAATTCAGTTTCCAGACCTATCCACGACAACGACGATGATGATGATGAAGATGACGATGATGATGACGATGATGAGGATGAGCATGAGGATGACGATGATGATGGCCATGATAACGATGATGACAATGATGACGGCGATGATGATGACGACGACGATGATGATGATGACGATGGTGATGATGATGGTGATGATGATGATGATGATGATGATGCTGGCGATGGTGATGATGATGATGACAATGATGATGATGATGATGATGCTGATGATGATGATGATGATCATGATGATGACGATGATGATGACAATGACGATGTTGATTATGTTGATGACGATGATGATGATGAAGAAGCAGACGATGACGATGACGACGGTGATGATGACAGTGATGTTGACGACGATGATGATGATGAAGAAGAAGATGATGATAATGATGATGGTGACGATGATGATGATGATGAGGAGGAGGAGGAGGAGGATGAGGACGATGATGACGACGATGAAGATGATGACGATGATGATAACGATGATGACGATGATGATGATGAAGACGACGATGATGATGATGATGACGACGATGATGATGATGAAGATGGCAAAGATGATGAGGATGATGATGAGGAGGAGGAGGATGGTGATGATAGTGACGGCGGCGATGATGATGATGATGACGACGACGACGATGATGATGGAGATGATGATGATGGCGATGATGAGGATGAGCATGGTGATGACGATGATGATGACGATGATGAGGATGAGCTTGAGGATGACGATGATGATGACGATGATGAGGATGATCATGATGATGACGATGATGATGACGATGATGATGAGGATGAGCATGAGGATGATGATGATGATGGCCATGACAACGATGATGACAATGATGACGGCGATGATGATGACGACGACGATGATGATGACGATGATGAGGATGGTGATGATGACGATGATGATGACGATGTCGATGATGATGATGGTGATGATGATGATGATGACCACGACGATGATGACGATGATGACGATGATGATAACAATGATGATGATGATGAAGAAGAAGATGACGATGCTAATGACTCTGATGAAGATGATGAGCATGATGATGGTGATGATGATGATACTGATGATGATGATGACGACGACGACGACGATGATGATGATGAAGACGACGATGGTGACGACGATGATGACGATGATGATGGTTATGATGATGATGATGGTGAGGATGAGCATGGTGATGACGATGATTATGATGATGATGATGATGAGGATGATGATGATGATGATGCTCGAAGATTCAGACCCTTATACTTTAACACACTGGAAATCCCATTTAGTTCAATGATGTTCCCAGATATAAACCTCACGGCTAGTTTGGGGATTTTCCAGCCAGCCTGCCCATACTATATGTTTGGTTTTTATATCCAATTATATCCCGATTGTGTTCCATTCTGTCATATCATATATACGTATATATATATACTCATATATATATATATAGATAATTTTGATCATTATAATCCCAAATAATCCAATGGGATATCATGTGTTCTTTCAGCATAATCCAGAAGCATACCCAATAATCCTTCAATAATCCCTATAAATCGACTATAATCGTCAAATTCAATCCCAAATCATCCATTATATCATCCCAATTGCCACCCGGCCCTGGCAGCCCATGACTGTAGGTTTGGGAAGCCGCAGAACGTAACGCCTCAACCTACTGGGATGGCGTTGCTGCAGACGTGCGTGCCAAGTGCCTCGGCCCCAAAGGCGAAGATGTTATGAATCAACCAAAACAACCAAGTTTAGAAAAGCAAAATAAACAATTTATCAACCAAAGCTGATTATATCATCAACCAAAATTTATTCATCCGGGCTTGACACTAACGATCATATGTTTTCAAGATTAGGGCGGATTGAAGCAGCCACCATGTGGATTTAGGAATTGGATATACTGGGTTTCAGTAATGGCCCTAAGATGGGATAATTTCTGAATGTGGATGGATACGTTCAAGCAACTCTCCCTAATGATAATCCCCACTCCGGCATAAAATGTGGATCCCTGATAAATGACGGGCATCGGGGATTTTAACAATCAAAATATGGATATTAGCAAGCAGTTTAAAACAAAATTCGGAGACCCCAAATCATTCTCCTCATTGACCAGTGATTTGGGAGTATACCTCACTTCAGGATACTTCAGCAGAAACTCACGTAAATGCTGGAAGGATGTACTGTCAGAATTTCAGAAATACCCATATTACTGAACAACGTTGAATATGCATATGCAGTAGTAGCTATTAATATATTGTTGCCCATTATTTAATTGCCTTCGGCAAGCCCGCCGGCCATAGAGAGATGGCCCCAAGGGAGTTCGATGTGCATTCTAGGTGGAAGCCCGCAAGAGAGCAGAAGAGAAAAGACGGAGAAGAAGAATAAGACGAATAAGAAGAATAAGAAAGGAAGACGAAGACAAAGCCGTAAAACGGAAGCGGCTTGTGTAGGAAGGTTTGCTGTAACAACCTATTGACCGTATACCAAATTAGTACTGCCCAGCAAAGTAGCGCCAGGTACTATGTATGAGCCTCTGGCTTGACAGCAGGCCGCTGCATGGAAGGAGACAGGGGAGAGAGATTGCCCCAAGGGAGGTTGACGTGCACGCTAGGTGGAAGCCTGAGAGAAGAAGAGACGAAGACAGAGCCGTAGATCAGAAGCAGCTTGAGTAGCAAGTGCGAGCTTGAACAACCAATTGAATGCGTACCAAATGAGTACTGGTCGATCAATACTGTGTGCGTCCTGTGACGAGTACCTAGACGACGGTAATGCTGTAGGCAATGTCATTAGCTACCGGCACGAAGGGAGGAGTAGAGGAGTCGGAGTAGGCGTCCGAGTAGGCGTCGGAGTACGAGCAGGAGTAGGAGCAAGAGTAGGAGGAGGAGGAATAGTAGTAGTAGTAGTAGTAGTAGTAGTAGGAGGAGGAGGAGGAGTAGTAGTAGTAGTAGTGGTAGTAGTAGTATTAATGTAGCAGTAGGAGTAGGAGTAGTAGTAGTAGTAGCAGTAGTAGCAGTAGTAGCAGTAGTAGCAGTAGTAGCAGTAGTAGTAGCAGCAGTAGTAGTAGTAGTAGTAGTACTGATGGTAGTACTAGTCCTAGTACTAGTACTTAGTGCTTAGTACTTAGTACTTAGTACTTAGTGCTTAGCTTAGTACTTACTACTTAGTACTTAGTACTTGTACGGGGGGAGGGGGGGTGACCTTGATTCAGACGAAGCAAGAACGCGCAGCAAGAGAACAAAGGAACAAGCACAAGCCAAGAACAGAAACAAGAACAACACCTTCCAATCAGACACGCCGGCAGGCCGGCGGATTACCCCAGATTTTTTTGGTTTGATTCACAGATATGAATGGTTTTCTTCCATTTCGAATCACAATCATTATTGTTGATCCAGCTATGGAACTGAAACGTGGGAAACCATGTTGGGGTTCAATAAAGCCTGGGCTCCATGATGTGCGCAACAACTAGTGCGAAAGCACCCAAAAAGAAGGATAGTTCACCTGCAACAATGGAAAAAGGAATGTGGGTAGAACAAGAATCAATCATCCCAAATCACCATAAGTATATAGGTGGTATAAACTTATAAACCATTCCCAAACGAGTGGTTTATGACATTGTTTTACCTACATTAAACCATATCTCCAGCAAGAAATCACTGACCAGCACAGCCCAGGTGGGAGCCTCGCCTCACCTGGTTTAACGGCATCCCTGTGACGGCGGAGAAAGGCGCAGAGCATAACCCAGTGCATCGCATCCATCAACTCTGTAAAGCACAAGACTTCTGCGCGAGACTTGGCAAAATGTGAGGAATTTCTCAAAGTAAAACCTTGGGAAAACATAGGATATATATATATGTAGCATACATAGGGTTTACCTATCTGTATATGGGTTTATATATAATTATATATGTATATATATATATATATATATATATATATGTATATGTGTATATATATATATAGGGTTTGAATATTTATATACATATTTTTAAAATGAATAAAGGTAAACTTTACTAACTTTAGTGGATATGAACGGGATATTTACTTGTTCTTTAGCAGCTGAAGTACTATTGATGAATGAATATCAATGGGATGACATATTTTCTTTGATGACCGTAATATTCATGAATGGATATCGACGAGCATTATTCGAACAGATAGTTCAAGACATATAAGGTTTTGAATGTGTTAGCTGTTCACGGGATAGTGGGCCGTTTACATGCAAATTTGTTCTTGACAGTATTTTGTTGGCACATTTTATCATCCAAGTGACCCTCCAAAAAGAATCAAAATTGTCAGGTATTCTTGTGCACCCCGCGGGTGCATCCAGGAGTATCTATCTATATCTCTATATCTATCTATCTATATCTCTCTATCTATATCTTTCTATCTATCTATATCTCTATACCTATCTCTTTATATCTACCTCTCTCTATCTATCACTCATCTAAATCCGCATATCTATCTCTATCTATCTATCTCTCTCTCTCTCTTTCTATCTATCTCTCTATCAATATCTCTATATCTATTTATCTGTATCTATATCTACATCTCTTCATCTTTCTTTCTATCTATATCTATCTCTCTTTTTCTATCTCTCTATCTATATCTCTCTATCTGTCTCTTTCTATCTATATCTCTATATCTATCTATCTCTTTATCTATCTCTATCTATATCGCTTTTTCTATCGCTGTATCTATCTCTCTATATATCTCTCTTTCTATCTCTATCTCAATCTCTTTGTCAATCTCTTGATCTTTCTCTCTGTATCTATCTTTCTCTATCTATCGCTGTCTATCTATCTTTCTGTTTCTCTTCCTCTATGCCTTTCTCTCTTTATCTATCGCTCTCTATCTATCTCTCTGTATCTAGATCTCTATATCTAGATCTCTATATCTATCTCTCTATATCTATCTCTCTCTACCTATCTCTCTCGATCTATCTCTTTAAATCTATCTCTCTATATCTATCTCTCTATATCTTTCTTTCTTTCTATCTATCTCTCTATCTATATCTTTCTATCTATCTATATCTCTATACCTATCTCTCTGTATCTACCTCTCTATATCTATACCTCTATTTCTCTCTCTCTCTCTCTATCTCTCTATATCTATCTTTCCAAATCTGTCTCTCTCCACCTACCTCTCTCCATCTATCTCTCTATCTATCTATCTTTCTATATTTCTCTCTATTTATCTCTCTATATCTATCTCTCTATATCTATATCTCTATTTCTGTCCCACTACCTATTTCGCTATATCAATCGATATTTCTATCTCTCTATGCCCATCTCTCTAAACCTTTCTCTCTAGTTTCATCTCTCTATATCATTCCCTCTCGATCTATATCTCTATTTCTATCTCTTTATATCTATCTCTCTCCATTTATATCTCTTTATCTATCTTTATTTCCATCTCTATTTAAATCTCTTTATATCTATCTCTCTAGATCTTTCTGACTCTCAATATCTATCTCCCTATATTTCTATTTATATATCTATATCTCTTTCTATCTCTGTGTCAATCTTTTTTTCAATCTCTTTACTTTTCTCTCTATATATTTCTCTCTATACCGTTCTCTCTCTATCTATCTACCTACCTATCTATCTATCTTTCTATCTATCTATCTATCTATCTATCTTTGTATCTATCTATCTATCTATCTATCTACCTATCTATCTATCTATCTATTTATCTATCTATTTATCTATCTATCTATCTAATCTAATCTAACCTAATCTTATCTTATCTTATCTTTTCTTTCTGTTTATCTACCTATCTACCTATCTACCTATCTACCTATCTACCTATCTACCTATCTACCTATCTACCTACCTATCTATCTATCTATCTATCTATCTCTCTATATTTCTGTAAATAGTTCCCCATTTCTTTCTCTAGATCGATCTCTATATCCATCTCTCTATATCTTTCTCTCTCTATATCTATCTCTATCTATATCTCTGTATCTATCGCTATTTTTCCTCTCCATATCTATGTCTCTAAATCTATCTATCTATCTATCTACCTATCTATCTATCCATCTATCTATCTATCTACCTACCTATCTATCTATCTATCTACCTATCTATCTATCCATCTATCTATCTATCTACCTACCTATCTATCTATCTATCTACCTATCTATCTATCCATCTATTTATCTATCTATTTATCTATCTATCTATCTAATCTAATCTAATCTAATCTAATTTTATCTTATCTTTTCTTTCTGTTTATCTACCTATCTATCTATCTATCTATCTAACGATCTATCTATCTATATTTCTCTCTCTCTCTCTTTGTCAATCTCTATTTCTATATCTCTCTATCTATATCTCTTTGCCTTTCTCTATCCCTACATCTCTGTATCTCTCAAAATCTATTTCTTTATTTCTATCTCTATTGTTATCTCTATATCTATCTCTCTAGATCTGTCTCTCTATATCTATCTCCCTCCCTCTCTATCTATATCTCTTTATCTGTCTCTATATCTACCTCTCTATATCTATCTTTCCCTTTCTAGCTCTCTCTATCTATATCTCTATTTCTATGTCCATACCTATCCGTATTTCTATCTGTCTTTCTATCTCTCTCTTTGTTTCTCTTTCTCAATATCTTTATCAATCTCTCTATCTATTTCTATATCTATCACTCTATATCTACCACTCTATATCTATCTCTCTATATCTTTCTCGCTCTACCTACCTATCTATCTATCTTTCTATCTATCTATCTATCTTTCTATCTATCTATCTATCTACCTATCTATCTATCTATCTTTCTATCTATCTATCTATCTATCTATCGGATGAGGCCGAAAATCGAATTCAAAAAAAGCTTGGAATCGAATTTAAAAAAGGATTAAATTCGAATTTAATTCCTACGTGTCTGGTCTTCATCGACCTTAAAAAAAGATTAAATTCGAATTTAATTCCTACGTGTCTGCTCTTCATCTGACCTTCAAGAAGGAATTAAATTCAAATTTAATTCCTGTCATGGACGGATTTTGACGGGAATTTCAGACCCCCCAGAATGC
>Ga0126342_10012657_pt1 | contig 15021 bp, 12 predicted proteins | sample Cyp1metagenome_FD_92528 | JGI IMG/M metagenome (GOLD analysis project Ga0126342, IMG submission 92528) | Coral microbial communities from Lord Howe Island, Old Settlement Bay, Australia - Cyphastrea 1 metagenome | ecosystem: Host-associated > Invertebrates > Cnidaria > Coral ...
ATGGAAGAGTGGCAAATGCCCTCGTGCAGTTCTTGGAAGCAACGGTGCAGAAGTTCAAGGCCTAACAGTTGGAGAAGACCAGAACTTTCATATTCGAGCTCTACTTTATGAAGTTTCTGGACGTCGGATTGACCGACAAGACCTCCATCAACAAGTGGCGACAGTGCCAGGCGCCTTAGTATTGGATTCCAGAGGAATCTTTGATGCTGCGACAAGGAACTTATCAGCATTGCATGGGCTACGTGATTCCCGAGCTGGATACGAACTGACGCTGGCGATGCTGAATGCGAAGAAGGCCAACACAAAGATGAGATGGGTGAACGGCATAGCACAACTGGCCGACTCCCTCACCAAATTTGCAGACCGAAAGGCCTTCCTCCAGTTCATGTCCCAAAAGCAGTTTTGGCGTTTGGTGGACGACCCTACGTTCACTGCGGGTCGCAAAATCAACAAGAAGATCCTCGAGCAGAAGATGAAGGAAACGGAAGACTTTTTCTACAACGCCGTCGCGGAAATGGCCAAGAAATGTAATTGGCCTTGGGTTGAAAACGACCCAGTATCCTACAGTCCCCTGACCTAACGAAAAGTCAGAAGGGTACTATGGATGCAAGGATAGCTGTTGCATGTGACTTTTCATGGACTGTTACATATACCACCTGAACCGCAGGGTGGGACTAAGGGCCAAGCGAGAAACAGAGCGACACTGCTGTCGCGGACTCTGAGGTGAGTCATCCCCCCGAACTTCCCTGTAGCTAGGGACGTGTTGCGACCGGTGCCAATTGCACATAGTATACATATTCATATTTATACATTCCATACACCCTTGTTGCTTTCCAAGAATAGAGGCATTGATGAATCATTGTATTTATTTTTTTGTTGTACCCATGGTCTTCTTCTCAGTCAACCTCAGACGGGGGACCTGGGGCCACGTCGGGGCCACGTCGGGGCCACGTCCAGGTTAGGTTCATCAGCACGCAGCGTGATCAGGAGAGCGCGGGCAACCTTTAACAACAACTGAACATGGAATGGTTTGAAACTTATTTTCAGTAGTTTCAAAAGATCTTTTGAGTTTTGTAGGTCTCAGACATGGTCTTACAGTCTTACGCTTGTTCTTTGTATTGTTTGATGCACACACACACACACCCACAGACACTCCCAGATCTTTACCCAGTGGTGCCAGGACGCACAACTGTTGAGGAAAAACAAGAACGAATACCGCAGAATGACCCAAACAGAACGTGCCAGCAGGTTGTGGGGTACCCAGAGCTGATTCTGGGTGATTGGCTGCTGAGGTATAGCTATCCGGGCTATCCGACTACTCCATTTGATACATATCCAGTAATTTCATTCATAATCATCCTGGAGATAGATGGAATCTGGACCCCACATTTTTTTCATATATTTATATCATTAATCATTGGATGAGTTTCCATGACTTTCCAAAAAATCTGGGTTTACCTTGATCCATGACTTGTCACCGAGGTTGGAGTTGCCAGCACCTTCAGTCTCATCCCAGAGTTTGCCACAGGGGGGTCCTCTGCTCAGCAACCGCGGTGGCTGGGGCGCCATGGCGCGATGAATTCAGTGTTATTTGGATGCTGAAAATCTGCTAAGTATCGGCATGATCATGACTGATTTCAGAGAGCGAATGATGAAACTTCCATGTACCCTCTGGTAAACGTTTACATAACTATGGAAAATCACCATTTTTAATGGGAAAATCCACTATAAATTGCCATTTTCAATAGCTACGTTAAATTACCAGAGGGTATTTGGTCAAAGATATTGACCCAACAAAGCTTTGAGGCCCTGGTCATGGCCAAACATGGGGACTTCAAACTTGCCAGCATTCCTCGACTAAAAGGGAATTTCTCCAAATGCCCTAGAATTCATTGAAATCCACAATCGCAAATTCTTTTCGGGAACACTCCATTTCATTCTGGACACCCTTTTATCCCAAATACAGACTTATATCACATAACATATCATGATTGGAAAGGGGTTGTCTCCTCAGGCTGCTCATTGTTTTTATGCGCCAAATTTCAGTGCGTAGATCCCCATTTTACAATGCTTGGATTTAAGTGTTGCTACACATTCTGTTGGTAAAGCCACTTTCTTTTGCACTTCTGTTGGTTTCCGGTTGGTATCACCAGCCTTAATTGACACCCATCTTGACTAGTTTGGCAACCCCCACAATCAACTATCCTCAATTTGTCCACTTCTACTTCTACCATAACGCCATACATACCAAAATTCATGAATGATTTGATTATTTTGATTCACATTTATCTAATTAATTGGACAAGAACACATGTGACTCAACCAGAGATGTGGAAACATATTTTTCAAGATCATCTCCAAAGATTGATGATTCAGAAGTTCTGAACAAAATCTCGAAACCAGTTTATTCATATTATATATATATGTATATATTTACAGCATCTATATGTATATATATATATATCTGGGGAAATTTATAACGACCTCACTGCGACCTCACTGGAATCATGGTTTATAAGGGAAATCATCCCCAAATGGGCCTTAATTCAGGTTAGTGAAATATTATAATTTACCCAGATATATGTATATATATATTATGTATATATATATACATATTTGCCATTTGGAGGCGTTATAAGAATAAATCGGAACACACACACACACACTGGTTCAGATGTATCCGTAACAAATTGGAAAGAAATATGACCGAACGAGATCATCGTCTTTCTCCATATATTTTTTTGGGGGTATAAAACTAACCATCTCCAAAAGGCATGGGGACCATATGTGACTTCCGAAAGCTGGCTGCCGCAGGTCGCAAGCGGCGCCTTTCTTGGCTTCAGTTCGGTGGGTTCCATGTGCTCAGTGTGTTTCGGTGGGGGGCCGATTTTACAGGTAGCCCAAAACGAGACATGGTGATGCGCCCACTTTTAATGTGAGAATGCCACCAATCAAACTACATCAAAATCAGATTTCACCAGGCAGAATTGGGTATTTCACCCACCAATAGACAAGAGAACGGTGCAACCAGAACTGGAGATATAGCCAGCCAAAAGGCTAGTTTCAAGGACAAAGAATTGATTTAATGAAACAGACATGGGAATGTAGCACAACATGGTGATGTTTGCGATTTGTTTCAGATATGTTCAGACCATATCAAGGCCAAGCAGCATTTCAGACAGGGATAATATGATAATCTGCAGAGATCTATTGGATGGACAGACTTCTAATGGAGGTGTTCCGAAGGATCCTAGCAAGCCTCACTAACGTGCAGATGAACATACCTATATATGTATCTATCTAGATTGCTACAATACATATTATTCATATATACATATACAATCACATACACATATTCCCATGAGTATCGTTATTCTAACCTATAATTCTAATTATGTTGATTACTTTCCTTACCATTATCATAATCATTGCTATATGTTACATGTTAATTCCACTTTGTCTCTGTTTGAAATTTCGCACACCAACCGGTTGGTGGAACGACACCGAACAAAATCCCCTGGAACAGGGTTCGAAACTTTCCGAGGCCTCGCCAGTTCTACATCAGAAGCACACCAACCAAGGCTTGTTTTTGGGCCGCCGACTAAGGTCCCAGGCATCGGTTTGGTGTTTCAGAAACCAAATCTAGGGAGATAATAGGGGATGTAGTGGGATATAGTTCACCACGTGTCCGAACATCAAAAAACACACCGTGTTTTTTTAAGGGACAACATGTATATGTCCATGATCATGGCTTTCATCTTGCAACTGCACAGCTGAGCAACCTGTGCGTTGAATGTTACAACACCATCATAGTCATAATCATAATCATAATCATAATCATAATCATAATCATCATCATCATCAACATCACCATCATCATCATCATCATCATCATCATGTTCATTTTGAAGATCCCCATGAATATAAAGTTTAACGGGGGTGGGGATTTATTGATTCCTAGAAACTCTTTTGAAATATCTTGAAGATTCCTTTGAATATAATGTTTAACGGGGATGGGGATTTAATGATTCCCTAGAATATCTTTTGACACATCTTGAAGATTCCCTTGAATATAAAGTTTAACGGGGGTGGGGATTTAGTATTCCCTAGAGTATCTTTTGAAACATCTTGAAGATTCCCTTGAATATAAAGTTGAACGGGGGTGGGGATTTAATGATTCCCTAGAAACGCTGTTGAAACATCTTGAAGATTCCCTTCAACACGCCATACTTGGAAACCGTGCAAATGTTGTGTGGGCGATTTCGGGGGGGTTAACTGCGCGTGCAGTTTTTGGCTAACCACGACCATATCAGTGCCATGATCATCAACTCATAGGGTTTTTAAGCCATGATGTTTTGATTTGGCATGGGATTGCGGATAGATGACCATACTAGATATACCATGTTTATCATATCCATGTTTTGAATATGGCACATATGAAATAGCCAACCTACATGAATGGAATAGCACTCCCCCAGTGAGATTAACGGCTTATATTGTACAGGGCTTACAATGATTATGAACCACGTCCCATTCCCGGGATGCCTGGGATGCTATAGTTTGGGGAGTTGACTATGACATATATAGGTTCTACTTCCACTGTGCAAACTAGTCAAGTATACTATAGAATTGGCCCTTTTCTATGAGTTCTACTCATACACAAAATGCATGGTATGACTGTATAACCCTCATCAGAAGCAAAGCTTGTACATGCTGTATGTATGAGTCAAAAAGACCAGGCAACCAGATTTAGGCAACGTGGAGTTACCCCAGCATATTATTGTCATATTTCTCATATTTCTGGCCTTATATTCCATGGGTTTTACATTTCGAGTTTGGTGGCATCAACCATTTGACAGTTCCATTGTTCCTGTGAGTTCCCACCGCGGCTCAAGGATGCGTACCCAAAGGAGATCCGCTGCGGTTGCGGCTCCATGATCATCCTCTCCTTTGAACACGCCTGCAACTGAGACGCCAAAGGGAAATGGCTTAGGAATGGCGCATGGTTTTGGCTGAAATTTCTGTGCTGTACCTGTTCGGAAAACAGAACTGGTTGAGGGAGACAGGGAAACAGAGTGTGAATTTGTGAGTCGATTCTTCTGCTTTCCACACATGAATTCCTTCAGCAAATGACAGAAACAACTTGCGGTTTCTACAACTTGCCACATTCACCACTGAAATTCCATTGGCTGACATTTTTAGCTCTTCACTTTCGCCAAAATCTGAGCTGAGAGCCAAGGCCAAACTCTTGATTGGAGTATTTGCTGGTTTGTGTCTCATGGCGTGCCCTTCTTTGTTGTGTCCCAGCATAGTTTTGTTGCTGGGACCATATGGGACCGGGACAAGCACCTGGGAAGGTACGACATCTTCGTTTTAGCCACATCCAAAAAGCAGAGGAGGGGAATGCGCAGTGAGGAAGCAGCTCAACTGGGTCAACGCCAACATCTGCAACACATATGATTTTCCTATACCTAGGGGCAAAACACACCAAGCTATCAGCTGTATTGCCCTCTACCAGGGTTTAAACCCATGCTTACATGCATACAGCATACATGTATCATGCAATATCATGCATATTCTCTCTTTGAATAACCTGGAGGAGGTAAAATAACATGTTCAATTCCCCTGCAGCAAACTAACATAGAATCTGGAAAGTCCATGTTGTCCTAGGCAAAGGATCTACATTTTCGTGGATTTTCATGGATTGTCCATCTCCATTTTGATTTGTTGAAGGGTAGCGTCTGCTGCTTTTGAGAGGCCAGATATGTTGAGCAAATTCTGGGAGATCACGGACCTTCTGGCTGCTGAGGCCTGGAAGCAACACACAAGTTTGGAGAATGGGATCACCAACAGCGGTGTGGGTGTAATACTTTGTGTGTATATGGAGGTTTCCACAGTCATGGGGGTACCCCTTACAATGGATGGTTTTTGTAATGGACAAACCTATGAACAAGGCTGATTTAGGGGTACCCCCATTTTAGAAAACCACCATATAATCATGTTCAGAAAGTTAGGACCCTCAAGAATTCTGCATGATCTAACCTGGGAAGGTCACAATGTTGGGGGCATCATCCAGATGTTTTTGGACCAGAACATCCTGATTGTTTGCTCGGTTCTGGAGTTTGGGGCCACCAAAAGAGTCATCCCTGGAAGTGCAGCATCTTTTTTTTGCTACTCAATGGCATGACCCATACCCTCATTTTTGCGTGACGTTTGATGATATCGCACTCCGGTAATCAAAAGTGGCAATCGGAAATCACTTATTCATCAAGGTTTTAATAGGGAAACCAACTACAAATGGGAGATTTCCATTGCCATGCTTGATTCCCAGAGGGTATATTTGCGACTATTCATCCATGGCTCAAGATTAGTCGCAGTTTTCCAATCGGTGAAAACTACGCCAGGTGGGTTTGTCTAAAAATAGGGTACCCGGGTACAGTACCCAATCATTTTTCCCCTTAGAACGGCAATCAATTGGGGGCTTAAATCTCCCATTTTCAGATTTTTCAGACACTCCCAATATCATATTGTTGGTTATATATCCACAGTATTCCACAGTCTATGGCCCTGATATCTCCACAGTCGCTACGCAAAGTGTGTGCGTGGCGAGGTGTGTCTCATTGTGATGCTCTCCCGCTTCGAAGAGTTGGACATCATTCAGCAGTTGGAACGAGAAGTGAAGGACTCCGCTGGGCCTTCAGCGCGGACGGAAGATTTTGTTCCTGGGGATGGCAAAATATGGCAAATGGCCTTAAATCCTCACAACTAGTAACTAGTAAACACCGGTAAACTAGCATTAAATTAAACTGAGGTTTGGTGTTTTTGGAGACTTTGAGGCGGTGTTGGACCCCAAATGACCTGGAGAATCCAAAAATGCTGCGGGAAAACACCCCCGGTCGATTCGGCACTTCAGCTCAGCGTTAGGAGCTGACACGGCAAAACGAACAAGTGGAGAAGCAGCGGGAAAAGATGAATGAGTTCTGGAGGTTGGAGGAATAACACTTCCAGATCATGGTGAATGATAAGGTGAACCATTCTCTTTCACTGAAATGATTGGTGAGAGGCATGGGAGTAAATCCAGGCACACCGAACCTCCTCCAAAGCAGTCATCAACAATTGTTCAGCTGGGTATTCTTCAAAAATGGCAACTGAGGTACCACTATTATCCAATATTCGGATTCGCAATTTCCAGAATAAAAACATCATTAAACCGTAGTATATAGATACCCCTCTGGTTATTTAACATAGCCATGGAAAATCACCATTTTTAAGAACGGTAAACCATCTATAAATGAACATCATAAACTATTTTCCATGGCGAACTGTTAAATAACCAGAGGGTAATTTTTAGACCCCACCTCAAGGGCGTTGATCTGACCATGCTTCGCCAGTAACGCCCAGCAGCTGACGGAACTCTGGCTGTATCGCACCGTGCCGCGTTTGGATTTGTACAAGGCCAGGGACATCGTCTGGGGGAGCCTCTGGGGAGCCTCTGGGGAGCCTCTGCGGAGCCTCTGGGAAGCATTGGCAGTGGGAAACTCCAGTTTATATACCCTTTTTACATGGATGATCCTTTGCAATCAAAAGCATGGGGGATGTTCGATGTCCATGTTTGTTTAGAGGGGAATCCATGACAGGTGGAGGCTTTTGCCGTTTTCCAACAGCAACAGAGAGATGAGACATGCTCAGCCCATGTTGGTTTGATGACTGCAAGTGGAGAGCGTCTACCTTTCGCTGCATGGGTTTCCCATAGAGACAGCAAGGGAAAACGTGGGCTAAGCCGTCACAGTTGACATCAGGAAGTCCACAACCAGCTAGAAGACTCTGGCAAAGAGGACAGCCTCTGGGAAAAGCATGGTAAAGCTACAGCTGATTGATCTGTCAGAGGGTTGAACCACAGCCAGGCACTGATCAGCAGATGTATCCTCCCACCAGGATCTGCTGAACCACATGGCGGGTGCAAATCAGCAGCTGGAGGATTGGGAATCGGTTTGTGATTTGCCAGAAAAAAGCTGAGGTGCTAATTTTTGGAGCCACAACATACCAGAAGCATCCTTTAAAATGCGATCTCTACAACTATGATGACTATGATGATTTAAGTTTGGCATCATCCTTCCCTTGGGTTTGACACCAAAGCGGCGAGGATCTGGAAAGACACCTGGGCGAGCTGAAGGACGAAATGCCGCAATCTGCGCTTGGGGAGCTTCAGAGCTTGCCCCAAAGTCACCAAGTTCACAAAGTGAAGCCATTCTGATCGAACAGAAAGTTAAGTCCAAAGCATTAGATTTTCAGATGGGCCCTAGTGGGCATTCGAAGCTACGCGGATCATTGTAGCATATCGCTGCAGCCTGAATTGACTCTAGGATTGCATATGACAACAAGGCATCAACTGTAGTGGTAGCTGTAACTATAGCAGGAGATTGATGGCTTTTCCCATCTCGGCTGAAGTTGGAGGATCAGGTGTTTTTTTGGGACCCCAAAGATTCCTTTGGTTCATCTGTCTACATCAGTATCCTTCACCCAAGGGGATCTTAGGGATGCATCCCAGGCATTGTGAGTGGGTAACTCACCATTTACTCACCATAACAAAAAATACAGTTATAAGTTATAATCCAGTTATGTAAGGAATATCCCCAGTCATAGGTGTGTTTTTTCATTCTTTTTTCTGGCATATTAACATATATTAACCACTTACTCGCTGATTCTCCACTGATTCTCCACGGATTTTCTGTATCGCAGGATTGGAAGCAAGACGGTCAGATCTCGCCCGAAACGAAGAAGCAGGTGGGCAAGGCCATCAACGAAATCTCCAAGGACGCATAAATGAATCGGTGCCAAAGATGAAAATTGCTTAATTGTTCTTATAATTATCATATGATTGTCATAATTGCATATATTTTATGTTATTTCTATACTTATTCTATTTATTTACTTCTTTATTCATCTATGATTCGGTTTATTCATATGTTTACTTAATTATATTTTATACTTCATGTGCGACATTTCAGCCAGATTTTTTGGTCCAAAGATGCTCAGAAAGTCGGCTGATTTGGCCAAACCGGTGTATTAAGACCCGAACTTGCCGCTGCGGCGCTGCACGCGCTGTGCCCGGCTGCTGACCGAACGGTTCGAGTTATACTTCATGTATCTATCTAATGTTTAGTGTATCAGTAAATGAACTCATTGCTAAATATTGCTGGAGCAGGAGAACGAGCTGGACAAGATGCTCGAGAAATTGGAAGATGTCCGGCTCCTGAGCATGGCCAAATGCCTCAAACAATGGGTTGAATGTTCTTAAAATATGGAAATCTTGATGGAAAACAAGACTTCAATTTATATTTGGCAATATGGATGGGAAAGAAACCAAACATGGACATTTCAGAATTTCGATGAATTTCTGGCGATTTTAACAGCAAAAATGGTGATCACCCGTGGCAAAATTGGTACATGGCTTATTGATCATCATAAATCTTTCGTATCTAAGCGTCCAATTGTTTGGGGTCAAAAAAATTGAGTCATACCCTCTTATGTCAAGATCTTCAGCATTCTGCCCTCTGCCAGCAGTTCTTTCACGGGACTGGCACCGCAGTTCTGAGGGCTTGGTCCAGTGACTTTCATGACCTTCATCCGCGACCTCCATGGTTTATCATCCTCCCCAGAAGATCAACAACAGTATCGGAATATGGGTATCCCCGGTATCCCTGAAACACAAGAGAAACCACCATTTGGTTCAAATGCAGTCTCCAATTGTCCAACTCTTCCCATTTTTATTGTGACAAATCCCGTAGTCACCCTCACTATCGATTGGTTGTATAGTCTTTGTTAGTTGGAGGGAGGGTGTATCCCACGACACTTCCCAATTTTTGTTTATATATCATATTATACGTATCATATATTCCATTCTATCCCTATGTTTGTTGGTAAAATCTCCGAATCTTTTTCTCAATTTCACATATTTAGCCTATATTATACCATATTCTACCATATATTCTATATATCATATTATGAAAATTATATCATATATCATATATATATTCCATATATATTCCATATATATTCCATATATCACACATCCCAATTTTTCACTGGCTTTCACTGGCGGCCCTGTAGGCTGTCTCCTCCAAGATGAAGGCCCTGGGAAATTGAGCGCCGGCGCTCTTCAGCTAAACCAGGCGACCCGGCTTCGAAAGGATGGTATAGCAGACAGATCATTATACTACATATTATATAAATTATTCAGTGGAATAGAATACTAGATACTATACTAGATAGTAGATACTAGATACTAGATACTAGATAATAGATACTAGATACTAGATACTATACTATCATATGGTGTGGCATATACTATGTAGTAGATAAAGCTTCATTTGTTGGTTTATTAGTGCCAGTTAGTTAAGTGTTTATCTATCTACTGTATCTATCTGTATCTATCTAATCCATTTTAATCTATCTAATCTATCTACGCAAGAGACTGCAAGAAAATCCGTAAATATCTGATGACAATTTGTCGCTTCACAGTGCCATAGACACCGATCGAAATCTCTGATCCAGCTGGAGCCTGGTCCGGCTGTAGCCGGGAGGGCAGTGCAAAGTCGTCACTGCGTCACCGGGGCCGCGCAACGCTTGTGGTTCGGACGAGTTCGGCGGGCGCTGCTGTTACGGCAGCATCCTCGTCCTCGAACGACAGCGGACGTGCATCACATCACAGTGGCCATGGGCGCGTCATATCGCTTTGTCGATGGCGTAATTCTACCCCCGAAATTCCATTGAAATTAGAAAAATAAAAAAAAGAGTCTTTGAGCATTTTTTTGATCCAACTAGACCACGCTGGTGGAACCTTGAAACCAAGAGGTCAAAATGGTCAAACTGTCATCCTGTCTGAAAGAAATTTGTTGTTTTGGGGTTGCCAAAACCAGGGACCAGCTCTGCAGCAAGACCTCCGTTGTCACCGTCATCGTCATCGTCATCCTCCTCCTCCTCCTCATCATCATCATCATCATCATCATCCTCATCCTCATCCTCATCATCATCATCATCATCATCATCATCACCACCATCACCATCACCATCATCATCATCATCATCAACATTCGCATGCGCATTCGCGTCTGCATCCTCCCACAAGCTCAGATTTTTCTCCTGCCAGGCTGCAATCCAGGAATCAGAATTTTTTTTGGTCACTCCAGATGTGATGAGTCGTAATCTCTGCAGAAATTTGTCTCATTGCCTTGCCATGCTCGGCTGGTCACATTTGATTGTTCCAAAATGCTCGACGCTGCAGAACTCCTGTCTTGCGACCAAAACACCAAAAGAAACCATGGATTTGGGTCATCTTTAGTGTCAAAATGTGTCAAACCACTTAAAACGCCTTTCTCAGTATTTCTGGGTTTTGTTGCTTTTAGATCATCATTTTTCCTCAACCCATTTTTTGGAGTAGCCAGTAACTTGACCCACTTGACCCATCCCCATGCAACTTTTCACTCGCTGGTGGCTTGGCTCAAGGGTCAGGAGGGCAGGTTCGGGCAGCAGGTTCGATCCCTTGGCGCCATGTCCAAGCTGAACATCGACAACTTGAAGAAGGGCCACTGGGACTCAACGGTGAGGTCTTGAAATTGATGGTTGGTTAAGATTATGGATGTTAGTGCTGAATTTTTGGGTTCATATTGGTTAATGGTTCAATATGGTCTTTATATGGTCAATATGGGATTTCAACCATTAACCAATATTAACCATATTGACCAATGCTGGGTCAATATGGTCTTTATATGGTTCAATATCGTCAAACAGCACCAGCAATGGGATTTCAACGTGGTGGGCCTTTCAGAGATTTGGCGGTCCAAACCGGGGGTATGAACATCCACAACTTCCCACAACCGGTGATGTGAACTGGAGTCAATGGATTGGTTAAAGGGAAAATATACAGGAAACCCCCATATTTAATGGATAAATCTATGGTTTCCGGTTAAGATTTTCCCTTAAACCAATCCATTGATAGAGGAGGTGATGCAATTCCACAGCATATCACCACGCATGGGTTGTATGGGGGAAGGATGGGAAAGGCCCCAATGATTGAGGGTGTCGCTGCAAGCCGAAATACGAAGCTTTTGAAGATGAGGACTTCACGACGTTTTCAGGATTGACGCATCCCAGTTGTGGGTACATCTGAATCATCTGACCAATGCTCACCTGAGCTGTCAGATTTACCACTCAAAATGGGCATGTTTACCTCAGGAATCCTGCCAGCTTCTCAGGCATCGTTCAGATTCTGGATGGCAGCAAGGCACCAGGGGCTTGGTCTGTCCAGATTTCTTCAGCATCAGCGAGACCTAAAACATATAGTTTTATTTAAAGAAAACTGATGATTGGTGCCCGAAGTTCACAGTTTGTCACAGTTTTCTTGCTTGACTCAACTTGACTCAGCATATTTCTTGGCCTCCTCTCACTTTTGGAAGATCATGCGACATGCCAATGATTTAAATCACCATGTCATCTATCTCCAATTTTGCAAGAAATGGGTGGCAGAAGTTTTTTTTTGAGCCGTTCCCTGGAGGTTTAGAACAACTGTGACCGTGGGATCTGTCCAGGAGAAGCAGCGAAAGTTTCTTGAAACCGTGGAACTGCAGATCGGTCTGAAGGACTGGCAACACGTGCGAATGGAAGTACCCTCTGGTAATTTGTTACATAGCTATTGAAAATGGTCATTTATAGTGAGTTTTCCCATTAAAAATGGTGAATTTCCATAGTTACGTTAGTTTACCAGAGGGTACGTTTGATCACACCACCCAAAAAATGGGGGTGCAGTGGATATCTTGAATGAAACGATTAGTAGTAAGTAGTTTCAGTTTTATTTCATTTTCCATGACACACGTGCGATGATGATTCTAATTGAGTATGGTTTTTCAAGGGCCTTGAAGACAAACCATGTAGACCTATCCTCCAAAGAACTTCAGCAGGCTCTCCGTCCTCCCAAGGCCGAAGTCATGGCTTTCGAAGCTTGATTTCTTCAATTCAGTGGCCCAAGTTACCCCACCAATAAGGGGTGTTTCTTGGGGTAGTAACACCTTTTTTTTTTCTTCAGATTCTGACTGTAACACTAGAATTGCTGTGAACCAATCATTAGAGGGGAACGGCATTTTTCGGGGTTTCGAACCAATCGCTGAATTTGGTGAAACCAAAGACATGTCCGAGCCAAACACGTATCTTGAGTGTCCCATGCAGACTTGAGAGGATTACGACACTCAGCGAGACAAGCGATTTGTTTGGAGCCAAGCTATGCCCAGTATTGACGGTGCCGCTGGTATCTTCAGTGCTGAAAATTGACAACCAGAGCTGCACAATAGGCTGGCACCATCAAGCTTCCCAACGTTCCTCGACCAAGATTGAAGGCGCACGGTCATGTCACACATGTCACGTGGAAGCAAATATAACATAATATTATTAACCCCAACAGTATTTTTCGTGAACTTAAAAACATCAATAATTGTCACTTGGCAAAAAATCTTTGAACATGCAAGACATGCATGTATTTCAAACACATTTGACCTTTCCAAAGTTGCGAAACTATTTTAAACAGGTGTGCGTGCTCGGCGATGCAGTGCACTGCGAACAGGAGCTGCTGACGTCGCGACGAAGTCACTTTAAATGATGGTTAACAAGGGTGATTCTTCCAAAATGGTTGTATTTCAGGTTGAAATTATCATGATTTACTAAGATCCATGTGGGTTTGTCTGAAAATAGGGTATATTCCCAATTATAGCCATTTAATAGGGATAATGATCATTAACCATTGGGTTTAGGGGTACACTATTTTCAGACACACCCATGTATAAAAGGCCCAACAATGGGTTTCCACCCAAACCATTGTGATGTCGTCTCCTTTCTGTAGATTTTCTCCAAGTGTTGAGTCGCTTTTTTCAGCAAGTGATCCTAAGCAGGCGCAGCGAGCCAACGTCCCCTTCAAGAGCGTGGAGGAGGGGTTCACCTTAGAAGTTCGGTTTGTCCCAAGATTGGGGAGAAAAAACATGAAAAAACATGAAAAACACACACGAAATCCGAAATACCTCGATTTGGTGGCATTCTGAGTCATAGGCCATAGATGGCCATAGATGGCCATAGCCACCTGGAACTGTACTGATATGGCCATAAAGCGCGTAAAAGGTACTCCCCCAAAGCCCCCAGAACGACTTGACATACTTGACCCATCCCATGATGTTAGGACCTTAAGAAGCTGAACAAGAACAAGAAGATGGTGAAAAAGTTGGCTGACTCCTTCGATGCTTTCTTGGCATCGCAGGTTGGCAGATAGGTGGTGTTTGCTGATTTTTAGTGAATCGCAGTTCCGTTGTGGGGCTTCGTCTCCATTAATCATTAATCTGTTATTCACTATTAATTATTCACTAATAATTATGATTCAATGGTTATTCATTAGCCATAACAGAGTGAACCATTAATCATGAATTGTTGCCAAGTTACCATCACTATTATTCACTGTTAATCATTCACTATTAACCGCCATAAGCCATCGGGCCGCAGGTCTTGATCCCTCAGATTCCCCGTTTGTTGGGACCTGGCCTCAACAAGGTGGGTTTCTGAATGGGAGGTTGGTGAAGGTCTGGAAATGTCCGAATATTTCTGCAAGAAAATGAAGAAAACAAAAATCATTACATATTTCATATCATAAAATATTTGTATCACTATCACAATTCTAGAATTGATATTTTAGAATACCAGCTATGGTTTCATTTATTGGTATCAAAATCAGTAAGAAAATTGCCATGTCAATCCTCTCACTGATTTGACACATCACTTGAACCCACGGTTCTTAGCAGAGAGAAGGCATCCTAAAGGGGCTGCGAAGTGGGCTCCAAGTGGCGATGGGATTCTACAGACGACTTTTTTTTTCCCCACCTGCCAGGTGAGGGTTGTTAGATTTTATGTCAGTTGCCTCCTCCTCCTCCTCCTGCTCCTCCTGCTCCTCCTCCTCCTGCTCCTCCTCCTCCTCCGCCTCCTCCTGCCTCG
>Ga0126342_10012658_pt1 | contig 15021 bp, 12 predicted proteins | sample Cyp1metagenome_FD_92528 | JGI IMG/M metagenome (GOLD analysis project Ga0126342, IMG submission 92528) | Coral microbial communities from Lord Howe Island, Old Settlement Bay, Australia - Cyphastrea 1 metagenome | ecosystem: Host-associated > Invertebrates > Cnidaria > Coral ...
CACGCCTGCCACGCCAAGTGAAGGTCGATGTGGCCAAGCGCCACGCCTGCCACGCAAAGAGCCGTGGCGCCCACAGCGTCAACTGGGAAACCAAGCGCGCCACCAGAGCCAGCCCAGTGCCATAAGTGCCACGCCTCCCACGCAACGCCCACGGCGTCAACTGGGAACCAAGCGCGCCACCAGAGCCAGCCCAATGCCATAAGTGCCACGCCTGCCACGCAAAGTGACGATCCATGTCGACAAGGTGTGTGTGAGTAAGCCGTGTGGTGACAATTTGTGTGGTGACAAGTTGTGTGTGAGGAAGTTGTGAGTGAGGAAGTTGTATGTGAGTAAGTTGTGTGTGAGGAAGTTGTGTGGTGAGTAAGTTGTGTGTGACCAAGCTGTGTGTGAGTAAGCGGCGGGCGGCGGAGAGGCGGGGCCAGGCGGAAGTGCACAACCATTAAAGGACTGGATAACCCAAATGTCAACTTCTTCCAATCATAAGCAACAAATGTTACGGGATGGGGAAGGAAGGAAAGACAAAGGAGGTGGTGGAGGATCAAGAAGTAAAACAAAGTTGTGGATGACGAAGTTGTATGCGAAAGATGGTGTGTGACAAAGAAAGATGGTGTGTGTGTGTGTGACAAAGTTGTGTGTGAAAGTTGTGTTTGAAAGAGAGCATGTGACAAAGTGGCGTGTGAAAGATGGTGTGTGACAAAGTGGTGTGTGAAAGATGGTGTGTCAAAGATGGTGTGCGACAAAGTTGTGTGTGAAAGATGATGGGTGACAAAGTGGTGTGTGACAATTGTGTGTGAAAGATGGTGTGGCGAAAGATGATGTTGACAAAGTGGTGTGTGAACGATGGTGTGGTGAAAGATGGTGTGAGACAAAGTGGTGTTTGAAAGAGAGCATGTGACAAAGTTGTGTGTGAAAGATGGTGTGTGACAAAGTGGTGTGTGAAAGATGGTGCGTGACAAAGCGGTGTGTGAAAGATGGTGTGGTGAAAGATGGTGTGTGACAAAGTGGTGTGTGAAAGATGGTGCGTGTTTCAAAGTTTTGTGTGAAAGATGGTGTGTCAAAGATGGTGTGTGACAAAGTTGTGTTTGAAAGATGGTGTGTGACAAAGTGGTGTGTAAAAGTTGGGTGTGAAAGATGGTGTGTGAAAGATGGTGTGTGACAAAGGTGGTGTGTGACAAAAATGGTGTGTGAAAGATGGTGTGTGAAGGATATTGAAAGATGGCGTGTGACAAAGTTGTGTGTGAAAGATGGTGTGTGACAAAGCGGTGTGTGAAAGATGGTGTGTCAAAGATGGTGGGTGACAATGTGGTGTGTGAAAGATGGTGTGTCAAAGATGGTGTGGGAAAGATGGTGTGTGAAAGAGTCTTGAGTGACACCAGAGCGAGCCCAGTGCCATAAGTGCCACGCCTGCCACGCAAAGTGAAGGTGTGAGCAAGTTGTGTGTGAAGGTCGATGTCACCAAGTGCCACGCCGGCCAGGCAAAGTGACAGTCGATGTCACCAAGTGCAACCAACATCCACGCAAAGTGAAGGTGTGAGCAAGTTGTGTGTGAGTAAGTTGTGTGTGAACATGCTGTGTCTGAGCAAGTTGTGTGGTGACAAGTTGTGTGTGAGCAAGTTGTGTGTGGACAAGCTGTGTGGTGACAAGTTGTGTGTGTGTGTGAGTCAGTTGTGTGTGGGCAAGTTGTGTGTGAGTGAGTTGTGTGGTGACAAGTTGTGTGTGAGTAAGCTGTGTGTGGACAAGTTGTGTGTGAAGTGGCGGGCAGCGGGCGGGCGCGGGAGCAGGCGGAAGTGCACAACCAAAAAACAGAACCCCACACGAAGATGTGGGGAATAAGCTAAAACAGAAAAAATGAATTCCGATTTGGGAATGAAGTTTTCTTTTCCGGGTGTTGATGAAATAGAACAGACGCAAAATTTGGCACTTGATCTCTGAAGATGCCGAGAAAAATTGATCACCAGAAACGGGGGATGTGGCAATGTGGCCAGGTGAAGAACATGATTGCTGAAGATTCCTGGGGACTTTTGCGAAAGTTGACGCTTTGCCTGGTGATGGGGCCCGGGAATGCCTAGGAATCAGAATAAACCCATGGATCACTGGGGATATCACATATCAAACCGGGTTGCGATGGGTATGAAAATGTTATCAGAACTTAAGTGCTGCAACGGGGCAAAGTTCTCCGAAATTGCCAGAAAGAAAGTGTCCTGCTGTTGTTAAGCCTTCCGTTGAGGCATTTCGCAGGAAACCAAGCTGCGGATTCCAAAAAAGTTTCAAGTTGCTCCTGTCGGTTGGTGGTTGCTCTGAGGACGTTGACCGCGCCTGTGTTCCTGGCATTGACCTTTCTGGTGTCCCTGATGAACACCTTGCGCCATGTGGCGAAAACCATGTCCCGTGGAGGGCTGTTGCTGATGAACCCGGGCATTGATAGCAACTTGGTGGCTACATTGATGATAGCTGGTGATTTCAGACCACTATAATCACCAACCAACATCATGAATGGCCAGTTTGGTATTATAGCTGTAGTGATTTCATGGGGACCAAAGCATGATTTTAAGTTGCGGAATTTTATGGGTTTTTGACCATCCTGGTTGATGATTGGTTCGTGGATTCCACCCTTGATATATTGGCGATGATCATCATGATTTGGGAATCCCGTTCTTGACCAACCAGCCTGTTTGTTTTATGATGCGATTTGTGTGTGTGTGCAAAAATGGGGATTATCCCTGCAATCCAGTGGTTTCTCGTGGTTTCTCATCATATCGCATCATGTTCCCTATGAACAATTTGTCATTTTGGAATATATCCCAGGTCTGTTCAAACCCAAATCGCAAGGGTATGAGCTCAAGGAAAAATACGGTGGCTGTTGCACATGAAAAAGGGAATGGGATTGGCCATAGGCTCGAAATTGCGAAAATTGAGGAATTTTCATGCTCCATCTGTGGGCTGGGTGTCTTCATGTTGCTATCCGGCGTCCTATTTTTAATGGTTCTAACAGCCAGCCAAACCCCATCCAGTTTGAAGGTAGTATCATGATCATCGCTCTGCCGATGATCGCTTGCATGATGTCCTACCGTTCGGTGACGCGGATGTGGATGATTTGCTGTAACAGCCACTGGGCTGACTACCATTTGAGCGCCAGATTGGGGGAAGGGAAATATCATCGAAACCAGCAAAAAAACTGTGACATGTTCTTCTCAAAAATGGAGATCAAGAAGCAACTATTGAAAAACACCTAGTTTTTACCATACAACTGCAATTTTCATCCTTTTTGACTCCCATGAGGCACTGTGGGAAGTTTGGGCTTTGTGGAGGATTTCTCTGGAAAGAAGACCTGGGTCGCGCGGCTAGTGGTTTGTCAAAACATGTACGACCCACGGCAGCAGTAGAGCATGGCCAAAACCCTGGCAGTGGCCGGGGAGGTTGTGTGAAACATCCACAACTGGCTGGTGGTTTCATAATGTTTCACATTATATAATCATGTTTTTTTATTGTTTTAAAATGATTAATCACATGATTAATCATGACTAATTAATCATGGTGTGTTTCTTGATTTATTGATTTGTTGATTCGGTTTATCCCAACCGACAGATTACAAGGGCCTGGAAAAAGATGCCATGTCGAAATCCCCCAACAGAAAGGCCCTAAATTCACCCATCCATTCGCTAAGCGCTCCGAGGAAACCAACTTTCTGCTGACGGATCTCTATGAGCCACCTGGCTCAGCAATTGGCATCATCAGAGGTGCTACCCAGATGAACATTCGAGGTTCATGTGGGCAACATCTCGGGAGATACAGACCACAATTGGGTCACCCACAGAAATCGGAGAGTTGAAATACCAAAAAGAACCACAGATTTGTAGCATCCAGTGGGTAAATTTGGACCACCAATGGGAGCCATTGGAAAGCCTGGAGATGATGAATTACCATGATGACGTTGAGATTCCCCTAGTTACATATTCAACACACAAACTGATATGGAGGTTTCCTAAGTCATGGGGTACCCCATGCATGTTTCATTCATTTTGATAGGAATTTCCATGAAATAAACGATCCAGCTATTGGGGATCCCCCATTTTAGGAAAACTCAGTCAACGGAGCCATAGGTGATCATGACCACCCAACCAGAACACGTCCGCCCCGAAAACAAATCTGAGTGGTTCTACTTGCCATCAAAACGAGCAAATATGAACAGATATCCCAGGAAAAACTGGTAGATTCCGACCTCACAGCTTAGGTATATTATCAAATCAACATATACTAACATGGATCAAGATATATCGCTATATCCATTATTTCCCTACTTTAGCATCAGTTCTAACCCCCAAAAAAATTTGCTAAAGCCATCACCCAGGTCCTGGGCGTTGCTGCACTTCGCCAATTTGGCGCTGCAGATCATCACGGCCTCCCAGCAGCGGCTGCGACAGCGCCAGGGCCATCCCTTGATGGCGCCCGCGGGGCTGCGACAGATGGCACTGCAGATGCAGGACGTGGGGATCTTCATGGGATCATGGGAAAATCATAGGATGTTTTTTGCAGTTACCCTTTGGTAATCAAAAAACACACCATCCCAGGACCATCCCACACTAAATGGAGGCTTATAGCTGGGAAGCTCATCTATAAATGGTGAATTCTCCAGCAAGCCATGTTGGATTAGCTACTTGAAAGTGTTGAAGGAAACAAAACTGATGAATATGGCGATTTTGGTGCAATCCCATTCTGATTGGCGATTCAAAATGGTCAAAAACCACACATGTTCCAATGATATTTTGGGGACGGGTTGAGTTAGATGACCAGGGCACCAGCTGCGACTGATCGCGAATGACCACCAGCAGGGGAGCTCATGGACATGGAGTTATAATGCAGTGAAAGGTGTGTAACACGGTGTGTAACACGGTGTGTAACACGGTGTGTATCTGATGTTTTGAATGATACCAACAAGTCATTCCAATGCCAATGCCATGCGTATCTTGAAGCCAGGAGAAGTTGACACAGAGTGTGGATACTCTCACCAAACAAGGCAGGTCCGGAGCAAACCTGGTGGATTCTCACCTACTTAGGGGACAGTGGATCAATTGCGGGGGCTCTGAAACAAAGAAGTTCCCATCATCCTGGAAAACATTGGCATGGTGGCGCAGGCCCCAAGTAACAGCCACTGGGAGGTTGAACAATATCACAATGTCACCAACAGCAATGATTCAGTTCAGATGCGTTTCTCATTGATGTTCATGTGTTCATCATCTTCCTCCATCATTTTCCCGCTCTTTACCCTTAACTGTGCTTTTCCAAATCAATTTTCAAATGTTCCTCGTCTTTTTCATTTCATCGTCCCTGGAATTTAGGTGTTTTTCCCAATGATATGTTTGGAGCATCCCATTTTCTCCAAAATTTTGCTGTTTCCCAGATTCCGGAACCAACTTTTCATCATTTCCTCCACTTTTTCCCCCAAGTTTTCGGTCGCAGGCATCTACCTCTTCAATGGCACCTGCTTCGCAGAAGCCTCCTATAGCCTAGTGACGACCTCTGTGGAGGCGGAGCTCAGCATCCAAGTCCACACGGTTTTGACTGTTCTTGGATTGTCTGGCTGGTGGTTTGGATTTTTCCATATATTGGGAATAATCATCCCAACTGGATAATATTGTTCAGAGGGGTTGAAACCACCAGCCAGATTGTTGTTGGAAGGAGTTATGGTAAAATACCCGACCCAACCATTACTCAATTATGCACCAAGTTGAACACACATCCTATGTCCCAAAGAATTTTTAAAACGGGATTGCATACTAGGGTCCGAATCTTTATATTTTGTAAATGTCCCTGTTCGATCCATTTGAGTTTGAAAACAGGCTACCTGGTACCCCAAAATCCAGTGGATTATCATCACTTTCGCCATTGAATGGCCATGATTTGGGTTATACAGTTACCTCGTTCAGTCAAACCCATTTTAGGGTTCCAACGCTTCACTTCGAAAATGCACACGTGCCATCAGGAACTATCGTGGGCTTCAGTTGCCAACCAATGGTGGGGTCTGAACGAGAAGTCCAACTGCTTCAAATTCCAAGCAAAACAATGAGTGGAATATATGATGGACATACATAATTGAGATGTCATTGATCATGGGAAGCTCATCGTTGGGCACTCATCATTCCCCCAATACACAATGGCAGATGGGTCATGGGTTCCCCAATGGCTGAAGAGGCTTATTTGGGTGGTGCAAGAACCATGGAGTTCAACGAGCGGGTCTATCGGAGTCGCTCACGTCCCTGGATTTCTTTGAGGGGAGCTTACAATTACACTGGTATTGGTAATTGGACCCTCCAAATTCGGAGGATATTGGGGAGCTTACAACTTGGAAACTTGTTGCAACTAACTTTCATGAAGGATTGTACCTGTAGCACCTACAAAATGACAATTGACAAGATGCCAAAGACTTGCTGCATGGATTGGTTTCATCACATCATCACTGATCAGCCATTGTGTGATTGGTTAGCCGCAATTTGTCGGTTTCCCAAGCATTTAAGCAGCCATGTGAGTATTCAGCAACCATTGACCTAAAAATCCTGGAAGTTTATTCTGTTATGGTACAATCATTGAGATGATTTCCGGTGAACCCTCCACCAGTCTAGGATTCAACCATCAGCCAGAAACCAACTAATTTCTTCCGATCCTAAATTGGTAAGTAATCCAAATAATAAGCGATTGACCGTTGGAAACCATGGTTCCATTGTTGTCATTAAATGGCCAAAGTTCGTTTGCAATCATGGTTCCACTCAATTCAACCAGCTATATAGAAACTGATTTCCAACATATGAATTCTGTATAGTGGTTTATGAACCAACATCTGTTATGTATATTATATATGTAGGTATTCGCATCAGGGAATCAACAGTCACATAAAGAGAACTTCTGGCTTAATTTTTGAATCTATTCATTTTGGGGACTGTATTTGGGGAATGAAACGTCCACTTGACCATCAACCTGCTGATACTATCATACAGCCATCCATTCAAAATTTTAGAATCAACATGATGATACACAACCATTCCACCCGGATAGACAACTGACCATTCAACCACCATTCAATCGTTAGTTGTGTATCATCATTTTGTCATCCATTCATGAATTTGACCGCATAGAATCATCCATCTCAACAGCATGTATGGAAAAACACCATACAAACCAGAGTAGATCAAGAAAAAAACATTGAATATCCATTAAACATCCATTCAACATCCATTCTGTGCCATTAAACTATCATTAAACATCCATTCAACATCCATTAAGTGTCATTAAACTGTCATTGTTTTATCCATTCAACATCCATCAAAATCTATCATCAAATCCATCCATTAAACTCATTAAACTATCATTACGTGCCATTAAACTATCATTAAATATTCATTTAAACATCCATCGCCATTAAACCACTAAACATCTATTAAACACCATTAAACCGGCCTCACTTTCTATCATCAAATTCGGTCAGATCCATGAAACCATCATTAAATCCATGCAACATCCATTTTCTACTATAAGTTGCATCAATTTCTACCATCAAAATCATCAAAATCCCATGGGATGTCCCAAGGCGTTCACTACTTCTTCCTGGGCATGGGCGCTGTTGCCTCCAGTGCCGCCATCGGCAATGTGGTGACCGTCGAGATGACCTTCGAAGAATGGCTGCGCCTATGGCGAAACCCCAGCAAGAAATGGCGGGTGTAACGGGAAAACCATGGGAAAACCATGGGAAATCAGAGAAACCATGGGAAAACCCTAGGAATATCATGGGAAAGTCAACTCTAAATGAAGGTTTTTTGCGCAAATCGTTGGTTCATGATGGCTGAGGGAATTTCACTCACCAATATATTGGGGATTCTCATGATCCATTGTAGGAATATCAGCTATACATGGGAAATTTTCTGTAACTATGTTAAATTATGAACGGCTATAGATTTTTATAGATTAACATCCCAATGGTTGTCGGTTAAAATCCCGATATGTGTTGGTTAAATGCAACATTGTTGGTGGTTCTGTTTCCTACCTTAAGCAGTAGTACAGGTAAACCATGGATGGTGGGATGGGTCAAAGCCCACAAAAATACCAGATCTTCAGTTGTTTTTGGGTGAACAGCAGAATACCACCGTTTTGACAGATAACCATGTCTCGTTTTCATGGTCGATGTTCCCCACGTCTTTTCTGATGAAGAAGATTGTGGGCCAAAAATTGGGAGAATAGCTAAGTTGAACAGATTCTGCATGTTTGTTTGTTCCCCTTTGTTTTGATCTATGATTGTTTCTTTTTTTGGTATGTTGGAAACAGCAACCAGTCCCAAAAGCCATCCAATATGAGCAGGTTTGTCTGGGAATTTCAGGCAAAAGCTTTAAAGTCCAGTGGCTTACCATCGTTTCTCCTATTAAATTGCCATGAATTGGTGTTATGCCCAATTTTTTGAGAAACACGCAAATCATACAAATTTATATATATTCATATACATATACATATACATATACATAATTACATAATTATATGTATATAATATATATATATGTATATATTATCAAGTTGGTTATACAACCCATGGTATCCCAATGGATCTCCATTATAGATCCCATTATACCCTTATCTTTCTTGGTTAAATCCACAATAGTCCCATCATATCATATCAACTCTTTCAGATCATCGATCACGTCATATTAATCATATCAAGGTGCTTACAGAACCTCACCCCCACTACATCCTATGTAGCCTCCTATCCCCATTCCATCCCCTGGTTTTCGGCCACATCACGGAGGGAAAGCTTCAGACCCTCCGCGAAGTTTTGGTCCACGAAGATTCTGCTCTCCATCGGTCCTTCAGCTCAGAATCACCCAGGATGCCGATGACTTGCGATGGATGTGGGGTGCCCATTGAATCCCGATGGATCATGTTGATTCATGTGGCTGTTTTGGGAAAATTCCATCATGTTTTGATTGTTTGGGTCTTGGATGTGTTGGTTCATGACTTGTTGGCACTGGAAAACCCAAGTGGCACTGGAAAACGGTGCCACGTCAGGTTTCATCCAGACGCTGCTGCTGGAGATTCCACCCCTCTCTACCCATCTCTCAATCACCGAGAAGGACGGCGTGTCTGAGAACCCCAGTTATGGCCATTTGACTAGGGGAAAATGAGGAGAATCCATTGGAATTAGGGGGATCCTATATTTAGAGGAACCCATATGCGTCAAAATTTGCTCCATTCATTGGATGGTCAAAAGTTGGATGGTTCACATTTTACAAATGTTTCCAGACGTCAAGAATCAAAAGAGAATGTGGTAAAGTAGATGAATGCATAGATCTCCATTTTTCACTCGTTGAATCATAGAGGGGTAACCTTCAGTGCAGAACCAATAGGTCAAATAGGTGGTAAATGGTATGCCCAACGGCCCCAACGGACATTGGTTTCACCGGACCCGCCCCAGGATCTCTTCTATGCATCCTTGCTGTGCATCGAATGCTTCCTGTTGAGTTTGCTTCATGTGACCTGGTCAGAGGAGAGCAGGGCTCAGGAACAAACTGCCTGTTTTGTTCCTTTCTTCACACCAGGTATCCTCAATGTAGGGTTTGGGTTCCTGTGGGTTCCTGGGAAACCCCAACACTATCCCAACGCTAAGGTGATTGCATGGAACCCATCAGAGTCATGGCTGATCGATCTGCGGAACCAATTGTCGGCTGAGACATGACTCGAATGACTCGAATGACTCGAATGACTCGAATGACTCGAAGCCGGAAAGAAAATGGTGACCGCCACCAGCAACGGATGCACTGCTTCACACCGCAGATGCACAAGATCGAGATGCTCATGGCAATCCCAAGGAGATTTCTGCCAAACAAGGACCGTGACAGTTGCTGGAGAAAGACAGATGACTCACGACCATCAGGGCCTCGAAGTTTACAGACCGCGGCTGGGAAAAAGGAGAACAGGCAGTTTGGACCAGGAAGAATGTGTTGTTTTGACATTGGGGAAGGTTGGGAAGAGAAGGATGGCTATAGGTTTAGCGCCCGAGATTGCCACCAACGATGCATGCAAACCATTGACAGTAGCATTATTTCAGCACATTTAGAATGATTCAGTATGAGGTGCAGGTATGAACCCCTTCAAGCTCCATTCTACGAAACAAACGTAGCAGAAAAATCCTCCACGTTGGATCACCAGAGGGTACAGTTCTGCAGGCGAGGACGACCACGACGAGGACAGGGCTTGGGGATGACCCCGATGCTGTCGGCGCAAGGTTTGGCGCAAGGTTTCTGATGGTTTCGCATCAATTGGTCACCATTGATCACCAACAAACACAAACATTTGTCGAAAGGTCTCACCAGTACCTTCCCATTTTTGAGCTTGAGCCAGGAGGAAGAACTAGAGGCGCAACTGAGCTGATCTCCAACTGGAAGACTTGAAATTCCTCAACGGTAATGAACTGATCTGAACTGCCATTTGTTTGAAGATATCGATGTTGAAACATGTTGGAACATGTTAAAATTGGCTTAAAATTCAATGGCTTAGGCCAGCACTAAACTTATTTTCTGCCATGAGTTCTTTGGTGCTTCGACGAACCTCACAGGTTGAGAGTCCGGCCAAGAGTGGAGGAAAGGTGCTGGTGGGATTGACCGTCTTCCTGGGAAGCTTGGTGTGAAAGCCCAGCATGCCCAGCACATCCCGACATCCGAGTTTGCAGACCTGTCGTTTCGTTTCAGCCCATGGACAAGATATCTGTATATATAGGGGAAAGGCTGGATATATAATAATATAGAATAATATATAATTTAATATAGTATAATATAATATAATATAATACAATATAATATAATACAATTTAATTTAATATAATATAATACAATAAAGTATAATTTAATTTAATATAATAAAAATAGTATGATTCAATTTAATATCATTTAATTTGCATAAATATATATATATACAAAACATATGGAGTAGATATGAAGAAAGTTCCAGAGTTCCGCCGAGTTGATGGTCGTGGCCATCACCTCAGCTGGCTACATGGCCTACCAGCGCAGCCAGGAGCCATACTGGATATGTACCAGTGGCTGTATCCACTATGATAGGACCCTAATAGGGGATACATCTATATATATATATACATATATAGACAATAAATAAATATATATGGATAAGTGGGTATATCCAATAGTTTATCGGATATATCCGATAGAACCAGGCTTGTCTCGTAAATGTGGGTACCCCAAAATCCTGTTACGAACAATCATGTTTCTGCATACAATGGAGAACAGCACAATCACAGTGAAACTTTCTCCCATGGTTTGCCAATATTCATCATCATTTTCCGTGTAAAGATGGCATTGGATACCGATCCATACCTCTATTTGTGGGCATGATGTTTGGAAACGGCTTCCGTGACTACGAGCTAGTTGGTTTGACCCATACCCAGTTTCCAACAAGAAACAAAAACACTTGGTGCATTTAATGATACGCGAGGATATGCCGAAATTAGTCAAGCTAATCCATCCAATTCTTGGATTCCACAATTGGACAATTAAGGTTCCCATTGTTTTTGGTGTGTTTTTCTCATCATTGACAGTTGATGCCATCATCTTTCATGAACTGTGACAGACCCACGCAGTGGCTTTACTCGCAGGAGCAGAGACAACCACGAGATGCGGCACCAGCGCAGGTGAGAATTTACAAAGAAACCACGGCTAGAACAGGATTTTTGAGCCATTAGGGGGAATGTAAGACCTGAAATTCCGTGTTTTTTTGTGTGTTTTTGCTGGGTATCTACTTTTCTGCTGTCAACTGCTGTCAGCTCAGGGATTGCTGTGAGGCACCCGCAGCCTCTCCAGCCCCAGCGGCAGCCTCAACGCGGGGCTCCCGCGCATCCGGAGCCTCCGGAGCCTCCGGGGCGGGTGCTGCGCCAGCGGATGTTTGAAACTTGGAACATCTTAGAACTCAAAAAAAATTGGGATTCCACCAGTTAGAGCGGGTAAACCGCACATGCTGGGTAAATCCTGATGCCAGAAATTGTGCTTTTCCGAGTTCCCTTTTGCAGAGTAAGATTCGGATCCAGGCCCCAACCTTCACTGGGGGCCCTGGAGGCCCTGAGGTGCGGACTAATGGACGGAAAAACATAGGGAAACTGACTGGAAAATGATGAATATGGCATGGAGGGAAATTGAGATTTGGATTTGAGGTTTGATTTTCAGACGAAACCTTTTTTTGGTGTTGGGATGTGCTGCAATATGCAAAAAGGGACTTTGGTTGCTGGGATTGTTTTGCAATGCTTGGTGGTGAAGATTCATCGAGATAGTAAGTCAGCTGGGTGGTGGTGATGGAGGTGTGGGTATTAACCATTGAGATGCAGTGGGTGATGGGAACGGGCTGACGCTTGGAATTCCTTGTCAATTTGAGCTTGACAATCCCCACAAGTTGGCGTCATGGGATGGAATCTTGAGATCCTTTGCCAGACACTTTCAAAGACACAGTCTCGCTACCTTCAAGAAATTGCAAGTATTCAGGGACGGAGGTTTGATGCAAGGTGTGACAAAGACGTGACACACATGGATACAAGAGTGCCAGGTTACGTTGACAAAGTGACTGAGCGATGTTCTGTGTTATCACCTGTCCCACATTCGATTGGCTTCTGTAAGTGTAAAATCGATACAACTCTGGAGCTGAATATTTGAATATGGCTATTGCCGCAATATGGTTGACCAAAACGTTTGTGCCCAAATTGAATACTAGATACTTTAATTTTGAAATATTAAAATCCTCTATGTAATACTTAAGCCATGTTGGCATTGTCAAGTGTTACACAAAATTTGGACCTCCCCATTTGCAAAAAGCCCGCAAAAGTGCACGCCAGGCCGGAGCATGAACTTGTGACCTGTGTGGCAGCAAAAGTGCTGAGGGCAGCGGTGAAGACATGATGAGTTCCAGAAAATCTCGTGACCGATTTTCCACAGGAAATACGCGGTTCAAAGTCATGAATTGTTTAAGCCATGAGGTTGTGGAGTTCCTAATGTAGCAATGAGAGTTGGAGCTGACACCATTGGTTTCCACAGTTTCCACAGTTTCCACGGATTTGGCCAAGCTTTGGGGATGATCCTCCAATGCCTTAGAGCAAGAGTCCAGCCTGGCATCACCAAAACCACGTTGATAGGGACATTCATCATGTCCGTGCCTTGCTGGGCACGGAATTTTCACAATTCCTGACAAATGTGTTTTTCATCCATCGTTTTTGGACAGCAGAATGACAGCTGAGTTGCTTCAGCACGCTGACGTTTAACTTCGGCTGCCAAGACCCTTCTTCCTGCAGCCAGTCGCGGCTCAAAACTCATAGATGCCCATAACAAAGTCCACAAGACTTCCAGCCATCAGATCAACTGAGAAGCAAACCTCAAAGCACTGCAGATATGCAAACCATGCACAGATGTTCTATGCTGCTGCCCCTTGAACCGCAATTTGGATTTATACCCTCATTGACACGAACACATGCCAATGCAATTTGCATTTAATATGTCATACCGTAGTTGTAACTGGAGGTTTACCACGGCGACCATTTGACAGGGAAAACATGAGATGTTTCACCAAACAAAAGCTGAAATCTAAAAATCTGCCGCCATGATGGCCTCTTGCTAGGCTTGGAGGGTGGTCCAGGATGAGGAGCTCATCAACCTGTGAGATAGCAATTCCAGCCATTGACAGTTGGATACAGTTGGTTTGTTGCTGTTGGGGGGTGCAAACTGAGGGTTGCCCCACATATTGCAGACCTTCAAGATGATCCAGACCAGGTCGGTAATGGCTTCGCCATGTGTCGGGGATACTTCGCCGCCTGGCATTGCATTCTGCTGCGCTTGTTTGAGCCATGTTCGAAGTTGGGTTTTTCCACAAGGGGGCCGCTGTTCAACTGGTTCCCGTTCTATGAAGAATGTGGGGATCCACTGTGCGACAAGTAGATGTAGTTTCTTCCAGAGTAGCAATTCGATTGCCTGGAGATATGCTCGATGAACGGACTGTTGACATTGTACTTGCCTTGATGCCTAAGTATTCAATCTTAGGTGGCCATAAGACATCCGTGGTTAATGTTCATGACAAAGTTTCAGCATCATTTTCAAAATTCAAGATCATAGTAATTATAGTTAAGAAATACACATAGGCATTTACCCAAGTTTGGAGGCACTTGAAGTTGTCAGAGGTTTACAGAGATGACGCTTCATTTGCTTGAGTGGCTTTGAAATCAATGAATTGGATGCGGGTCAGATTTCGAGCAAAAGGCGTAAGGTGCCAAAAAATGCGGGCATCCAAACGAACGTCACACTGTGAGAGATGAGAACAATGTTAACCCATAGCCACTTCAAATTTGAGCCATACTATCATATGAACGGATGCCTTTAAGGACATGCATTCTGCACTGTGTTGGATTCCTAGAACTGCACAAGGCAAAGTGCGTCTTCGGTGTGGCAGTGCTGCTGACGCTCTTGTGGTGACTTGGCCACAAGTCGTCGACCCCCAGTTGAATCAGGGGTTCAAGCTTCAAGAGAACCAAGCATTTTTGGCCGTTTCTTGATTTCCAGTATTTCAAACATGGAAAAGCCGTGTCTTCCATAGCTCAATCGTCAACTTTTTTCGCACTGCCATGTTCCACAGAGGGTACAACCCATTTTGGCAGCTAGCGAAAAATGATGATATGGGCTTGAACATAGCGTACAAAATCCCACGGTTCTCATTGTTCCATTTTGAAACGTCATAAATGCCTAGCCTCTTGACAGATTTTCTGCCAGCTCCAGTGTGCTGCTGTCATGCCAAGTAGCTAGCCCAATTGCTGCGCCTGCGCCGGGCGCAAATGAGGCCCATGTTTGCGGGTTTCGCGCTTTCTTTGGCAAAGTGATGGTGGCATCTGTTTCAGATTGCACCCTCCAACGGCAAAGCCCTTACCTTTCGATGGTAAAAGAATCTACAATGTAAATCATGACTATGATGTACCATCATGGTCAAGATATGTCAAGATATGTCAAGATA
>Ga0126342_10012659_pt1 | contig 15019 bp, 10 predicted proteins | sample Cyp1metagenome_FD_92528 | JGI IMG/M metagenome (GOLD analysis project Ga0126342, IMG submission 92528) | Coral microbial communities from Lord Howe Island, Old Settlement Bay, Australia - Cyphastrea 1 metagenome | ecosystem: Host-associated > Invertebrates > Cnidaria > Coral ...
CCACATGACGTTATTACACCCCCCCACCCCCCCACCCCCCATCTCCATATATAATAACGACGTTTATAGTATAGGCTCAAGACTGAGGGTTCCTGGAAGCTCCCCCCAGCCTTGAGCCTATATATATATAAGCTAAGAATCATCAACAACTGCGGCGCCCTGGGTGGATAATTTGCGCCAGCCACCATCACATCCACAAGTCAGTTCCAACCAATCCATCTCTCATTGCAGCTGGAGACTGTGCTCCCACCTCATCCTTCCTAGCTACTCAGCTGTTGCTTGACATCATCTGCACCAAAATTCGGTGAGACTTATGGTTTATGGTATCTATACTGTACTTAATGGATTATCAACCAACAGCTGGGGGGGTGCGTCACCTTGTACCATTCTAAGTGAGACCGGAAGGCGTTTCGGTCCCACTTCAAGCTCCTGTGTTCTTGCGAAGCTCGCCAAGAGAACGAAGCTGTGGCCTGGTCAAAATGGTGCAAAATGGTGAACAAAAGATCGGTCTTATTTGGTGGTTCACTCCAGTTAGTAAGTGGGTTATATTCCAGTTATAGATGGATTCACAGGGATTATATACAGTGACCCTACTTATCCCACTTATAACTTGGATACATTATGATATAACCCACTTACTGGAGTGAACCAGCCAGTACCTCACTTCACGATTTGGGGCTTGGAATGTCTTTCTGTGAAATCACCTGCCAGAATCACTTAAAATTGAGTTTATCATTGGACTTACGACAGCAAATATCCCCAAATGGATCAAAATGGCATGTGTTCTGACTATGACCAGGATTTCTTGGGGTTTCCACCAAGATTTTGAAGAAATCTTAGGCTGAAAATGAAAATGACTGGTGGGTGGTTTCAACCCCCCTGACGATTACAGTAGTTCTTAGTAAGGTGGGATAATTATCTTATTTCTGGGGTTGAAACAAAAATGTGTTTGAAATCACCGGCTGAGTTAGAAAAAAACGACCCTTCTCTATGCTTCGACCCCACTGAAAGCTGCCTTCCAAGGTGCTGGATATTCACCCAGAAAGCCAACAATTTCGTTGGAAAAATTGGACTTGTCCGAATGAATTGTCCTCTTAGAATCCCTTCTTCCCAAAACATAAACAGACCACCACTTTTTGGGTGTTCTAGACTTACTCTCCCATAAACCAAGATAGCTTTTGACAATCCACTATATATTTATAGATGATTTACTTACCTATTCAACATATTCTGCACAGCTATGTAACAAATTTCCGAAGGTTTAAAAAAAAGATGGTAAAACCACCAAAATCAGCCGGACCATTTGACTTATCCAACGATTTTCTCGCGGACAGATGCAACGTGCCTGCTCCCAAATGCACGAAGACTCGTGCACACAGAACCTTGGTTGCTGGGTATCCCCTCCAGTCAAACCATGGCGGAAACCCCGGCGGAATCCCCATCCAACAAGGTCAACAGCCTGAACAGCTGATTACCAGAGGGGTTCAATGTTCGCCTCATCCCTGGGAACACTTGATCGAATCTGCCGTACCTGCCATTGCCTACTCGACCGGGCAACGTTTTTATTCATGTATATGTATATATATATACTATATACATACACACACATATATATATATATGTGTGTGTACATGTATATATATATACATATCTATCTCTCTCTCTCCATAAACCGGCTATCATCCACACGTCTTGCCTACTTCTCCATATGATGTGGATAGAGTTATGTGGGACATAGGCAGGCAGTTGCAGAACGCAGTCTGTTGTTTTCATTTCATGGATCTCCAAGAATTAAGAGATTGCGGTCCTGAACTGGACTTGGAAAACGAAGTATAGAAACCTCCACAAAGATGGAACTGTATGTTACCACCTTCTTGGTAGGAGTAGACTTTTTCTATCTTTTTCGGGGTTGCTATAGGGACCTTTATGGGAGACTAGCTCCAAGTTCCGGTTCCACATGCCAAAGAAACATAGTTCGTGCGCCGCAGCTCCAGTAAACCTTCATAGCTCCTGTAAGGTAAGATGGCTGTGTCTGAACATACCCACAAAGTTGCAATTTTAACACGGAAAATATGGGAAATGGATGCCGAATCACTAAATTTAGAGGATTTGGGAGTTTATTTTCAGGCAAACCCAAAACGGGTGACCCAAAATCTCACAGCATTCGTTGTAGAAACTGAGTGCTGCCTTCTACACCAGGCACTTGGCTGGGCACAAAGATAGAACCTGCAATCCTGCATGAACCAGTAAAAAAACATCTATATGGCGGTTTCCATAAATGATGGTACCCCAAGAGCTGGATGGTGTATTTCATGGAAAATCCCACTGAAATGGATGATTTGGGGGTACTCATTTCTCCGCTCCAATTTCTTCGATGTCTTTCCGACATGCCAATGTCGGGAATTCCAGCTCATGGAAGGTATTCAAACAACTTGCTTATGAAGTGGAGCCAGCATATATATATATATATGTGTGTGTGTGCGTATGTCTATATATATATATCTATCTATATATTTATATTCATTCCGTAGTTATATTAAAATACACATATATATAGTATACCCAAATGCTCCATGTATGGTATATTTACCTATATTTAGGTTATTTTTGGGGTCAATGTTGATACATATAATGATCAACTCTGCTTCACCTCCCCTTTGCCAACGACCGCCATGGACAGGGCCTTTGTTTCTTCGCCTTGGAGTTGTCGGCAGGCTCCGTCCTCTCCCGAAGCTTCTCCCTCAGGCGAAGCCATAGCCTCGATGTCGCGAGGAAGAGGATCGCGTCAGCGATGTGTTTTTTGTATGTTGTGGGATATTGTGGGAAATATGTTGTGGGATATTGTGGATATTGTGGGAAATATGTTGTGGGATATTGTGGGATATTGTGGGATATGTTGTGGGAAATATGTTGTGGGAAATATGTTGTGGGAAATATGTTGGGAAATATGTTGTGGGACATTGTGGAAAATATGTTGTGGGAAATATGTTGTGGGAAATTGTGGGAAATATGTTGTGGGATATTGTGGGATATTGAGGGATATTGTGGGAACTATGTTGTGGGAACTATGTTGTGGGATATTGTGGGATATTGTGGGATACAGCATTCATCCCTGGAATTTGGGATATTGTGGGAGAATAGTGACTGAATAGTGCCATAGTACTCGCCAATCAGATCAATCAGAAGATATTAATATGATAATAGATCTCCACTAATCTGACAAGGCTAGATGGGAATTCCCCGAACTAAATCATGGAATTTTCTTGCTTGGAAAATCATCGGGTTATTGCTATTCATTGCTATGTTTGATTATCGGAGGGTAGTGGAATTTATGGGGACCCCCAATGATGGGACCCACAATAACATGGGAAGATTGTGGAAATGGTGCTTTCGTCATTGGGCGTCCTCATAAATTCTGCGGAAATAAATATCAATGATTGTGTTTAGATCTTTCGGTAAGGATAAACTACTCAATCTCTTAACATGGCGTGATTTTCAATGAAGCCATCAACCATCCGTGAAAATTCATCAACATCCCATAAACAACTGGGGAGTCATGACTATATGACTGGTATAGTATAGCCTGCAAAATGTTTAAAATCACTCCACTAGTACGGGATCACTCCAAAACTCCCCAAATATAGCCTGCAACAAACATGCATGATATCAACCATTCTATTCGTTATACTTCATGTGTCCCAAAGGTGTAAATTCTGATGGTTTAGCTTGCCCATGGTAAATCCTAGAGGAGAATGATGGTAAAGATTGTTGGGTACATAAATAAAGACTTCACAATGGCCTTAGTTCATGGAATCAGACCACACATCCATTAAGATCCATGAGAACCCATGAATCATACCATGAACAATTTGGCGTGGACATCCATTCGCATAATTTTTGTATACGTCCATTCTTTTCTAGATAAACCATGTTTTGTTTTTATGTCTGTTAGTTTGCAAGTTTGCTGGAGAATAATCCCCCCAAGATCGCTATCCAAGAGGCTTGGTAGACTGGGGATCGGAAACGGGATATTTCATAGCGATGAATCATCCAACTCAACTGGGATAGCTCAGGATGAGAAACAACTGAGAGCTTTCTATGGGGCAGAGCCCGGATGTAAAACATAAGTCATCATCTGTGGCTGTCTAGCTGGTGATTAGGCAACCTGATTAGGCTGTCGCTGTATACTTGGCTTCATCCCGGGTGTGCATGGCAGACATTCGAAACAAGCAAGTTGTGTCTAATGTGGGTAAAACAATAATAAACCATCCCATTTGTTGATGGTTTATACATCCCATTTATGGTGATTTTGGGGATGGTTTATTAAATATAAATTATTTGTTTTATCCACATTCTGGTGAATTGACGTCAAAAGTTTCAGCGGAATGTCATCCAGCATCGTGGTGATGGGATAGTGACTGATACAGAAGCTTAACGGGTCTAGTTCCTCGCGGAAAATCGGGTGAAGATCATGAACATGAATAAAACTATCCAGCGGTTACAAACGCCTTTCACCGGCGGTTTGCAACCAGTCCTACAACTCTCTAATCAACAAAGAAAGGTGACGCTTCGTAGCACTTTCAGTTTTATCGAAGATAAGATACCGTAGATGTACGAAATATTCAAACCCTTTTAATCGTAAACAACCCCCTCGCCCCCAAAGTTCAATGTTAATGCAGCCTGAGGGTCATTAGCCCCCATGGACGAAAGAAACCCAACCCTCAACATGACTTTTGCAAATGCGCGCGCTGAAACATTCAGATTCGGGGGCGCCGGGGTTCAACATAGTGCGTGTTGCAGTGTTTGAACAGGTTGTCCACCTACTGTTTAAAGCCACCAAGCCATCTCGATCTGTCAGCTGCTGGTTGTATCATCCATCATGAGGGATACCCTCCGACAAGATCCAACAAGCACATCTGGCAAAGGAGCGTACGCCACTTATAAGCATGTTTTCCTATCTTCGGGAAATCAAACATGGCAATAGAAAGTCCCCCATTTATGGATGAATGTCTCATTCGACCTCCATGTAGTTCGGGGAGTTCCCATTGCCACGTTTGATGAGTTCCATGCTTCCAAGGGTCCAGAGTCCCATGTTGGATCCCATATCTTTGGAGTCCGAAGGAACAGCGATGCAAGGCATCCAAGAAACTGACCCGCAAAGGACTGCACATCTTTTCCTCAAATCGAGACGATGGTGAGGTGACACAGGCTTGCCCCGGTGGTAATCAAACATTTGGCAAAGGGAAATCACAAAGTTCAAGATTACAGATATTCCTAGAGGATCTTCCTATTGTCTTGATGCCGATTTTCTTGGATGGCTGGAGACCAAAGGTCTATGTATGCCAAGTTTGGGCATAGCACAAAGGCCACACAGCAGCTATTGACTTTCCTGGCCACGGGCCACGCTGTATGTGCATAAATATATATACAAACATATAATATATATATATGTATTATGTATCAACAAAAATATTCCCAAACAAGCCAACATAATCCAAAACATATGTGTACATATTATATATAAATAGCTCCAATTCTTATCTGCATCCGACTACTTAACAGCTTGCTATATCCAATCACCTGTCTCTACTAGCAGCTACGAGCAGTTGGCTTGTTGCAGGTTCCTAATCCATCCCTCCACTTCGGAGGAATGAGGGTTCTCAATCAAGACCAAGGTGCCCGTCAACAAGACATGAAGGGTCAGAAAAATCACGCAACACGATGCCGCCACACACGAATCCATAGCCGCCAGAGACATCCCAATATGCGACAAATTACCCCACCTCTCCAGCTGGGACTACTTTCCGAAAGCGACACAATGCTTTCAAACTTCTTGGATCTTCTTGGGTGTGGGCCATGGGGTCCTGACACGTCCTCAATTTCATGATATTCCCCTTTTGAGGTCTGTGAGCCAAAATAAGGGCTGCGGCGGTCTTGCGAAGATCCTGTGGGCTTCCGTCTCTAGGGATGATGAAGTCATTTGATGCACGGCTAGTGAGGTATGACATGACCCATGGTTACCATGAGAAAACCATCTTGCATCGACACAATGCAGGAAGAAGTGCTCCAAAACCTCATCCGTTGCAGCTACTATTTTTTCGTGTAATGCTGTGAGCTTGTTTAAAAAAATCCTTATATCAAACCTTGAACCAACCCTTTATCAAGGAAATCCATAGGGACAAGCAACAAACATCGGTCATCGATGATCATCGTGAATACATGTCAACTTGATTTTGGAATATGTTGGACATTTGGACATCAAATTCACTCTTGGATTTGTTGCTTTTTGAGCCACCCATCCTAAACAAATATAAGCGTCATTCATCGGGAATCGTCATCATCATCATCATCATCATCATCACATGTCAATGGTTGAACATGGGCAACATTTCAAACCACCAATTTAGGTTGGAACATTTTGGAAATATGACCCAGGCCAACACATCCCACAGCCATGGGGATCTACACAATGTGGGGCCAGCGATAGATAAGCTGATAACTCCAAAAAACAGTACTGGGATTGATTATCTATTTATCCTTCAGTAATTCAACATGGCTATGAAAAAGGGTCCATTTTTAGATGACTCACCTTTTAAACATGTGATTTTCCATAGCTATGTTCGAATTACCAGAGGTCACAGTTCGTATTTCTACAGTTAAAATTAGATATGGTATGGGTGTGGGTTTGCTGTTTTGTATGGGTGTCATGTACACCGACAAGAAGGCCCTCCTCAGTTAGAAGTTGTTTTGCAAACCCGTGTAACATCTTGAAACTATATAGACTATATAGATATTGGATGTACCCACTGTAACTGTAAACATCTGTAAACCCTATTTATGAAAATGTTAAACCAACTTACCTGAAGCAAACCCCAGATTAATGAACTCTGTTGATGAATAAGGGGGGCTTACCCCCAAATAGTGATAAACTATGATAAACCACTATCCAAATTGGTAACCCCCCAAAGTAAACCCGGGGGTTGTTCATCCTGGATAAACAATATCCACTCCGATGGGCCATGCAGTTGGCTATATAAGTAGCTAGTAAGTGGATTGTACCAAAAAAAAATGCATGTTTGTTTGTTTGCGGATTACATCGGGTTACGATCACCGGTTAGCTAACGTTGGCCCGTCGAAGGTCTAAGTATTCGGGGCGCACCGAAAGATCTACACGAAGTTCCCAAAGAACCGACTAAACACAAATCTAAGAACCGAAACCAATTCATTGGTTACACCCGATTTAAATTTAAAAAATAAAACCAATCGAGATCCATTGGAAATTGGGAAAAATGGAGGTTTTAAAACCATTCAAACATATTCAAAACCTCCATTTTCCCTCGGGGATCTCCCCATCAACCGACCCTTCACCTGAGCTCGTGGCCACGGCACACGCACGGTGTCGCGCCACCCTCAAACTGCTCACTGTGCACCAGCGGCTGGGCTTTTGCGCATCAAAGTCGTAGGATTCCACGGTGCCTGGATCGTGCGGATGGGACTCCAGAAGGAAAAGGCTGGCGATTTAAAACTAGAAAAGTTACCATTGGTTGGTAATACACTGTTAATATATGGTTAATATAAATTGTTATTATATGGTTAATGATGGTTAATGATAAGCTGAAAAATACGAAAGTCAATTGGGATGATTATTCCCGATATATGGAAAAATGTTCCAAACCACCAACCAGAATAGTATGTCAAGAATTGGGATTTCACGTGATTCGATCAAACAATGAATCATAGCCCCATAGTCATCAAACATTGGGATTGAAGCAGCAAAATTTGTGAGTCATGCTCTGTGGCTGAACTTGACTGCCACCTATACACAGTTGCCAGTTCCAAGAAGGAATACAACTTCCAAAGTGATTCTTTGAGGATCCGTTTCGGTTTTCAGTGGGGTATCCCACTTGTCATGTGGTTCATAGTTATGGAAATTGCGCATTTGTAAAGAGAAACCAAACTTTGCCTATATCTAATGCACTCACAATCATTGTACTTATACTTATCTCTGCTGGTTACCACCAGTTTTCTTTGGCAGGTCATACATCATCATACATCTATAAACAAGTGGTAACATCACCAAATATATAATGATATTGTCCTGTCTGAAAACAGCGCACCCGCAAAATCCCATGCTGTATCATATGTTTCCTATGAAAACTGTGATAACTTTGGGCCACCCCCCCATTTTCAACAGACCCAAATATCAATCATATGTTGATTACAGTAGTTAAATCCCATTAATCACATTGTATACCCGTGAATTCAACCATTGCATTTACAAATGAAAGACACCACTGTACAGTTGAATCTTGCTAAACATGTTGTCGATGTTAAATGTTCCATGAATTTCCCTTCATTGACCATCATGATCGTCCCATTTTATTTCTCACGGCTTTTCTCCTCAAATGCCACTTAGAAACTCAGGCTTTGAGCGCCATCACTGCCGCCACAAACATAGACCTTGCCTCAGGGGCACCGGTCAGCACCGGTCAAAAAGATCGCTATGTAGAGACCCACCGATAAATGGCAACTCCCAAGAATCAGTTTGATGTAATATGTGTGCGTTTTTGATTTCATTTGTTTACTTTCCATCTTTTCCAGGACCCTTATCCATCCCATCCCATCCCATCCCATCCCATCCCATTCGCCATACCCCTGGTGAACTTCAGCTTGATCACCCCACCCAACCGCCTGCTGTCAGCACAGCCGCGCAGGGTGCGAACCTGCATCGGCCATTGAAATCACCGTCGGCAAATCATGTACAGCAAATATCAATCATTTGTGATTGTGTAGAATAGATGCTTGTCCTTCTTTCTTTTCTTTTCTTTTCTTTCTTTTCTGTTCTTTTCTTTTCTGTTTTTCTTTCTTTCTTTCTTTTCTTTTCTTTTCTGTTTTTCTTTCTTTCTTTCTTTTCTTTTCTTTTCTGTTTTTCTTTCTTTCTTTCTTTTCTGTTTTTCTTTCTTTCTTTCTTTCTTTCTCTCTCTCTCTCTGTCTGTCTGGCTGTCTCTCTCTGTCTGTCTGTCTCTCTCTCTCTCTCTCCCCCTCCCTCCCTCTCCCTCTGTCTCTCTCGTCTTCCAGGAGAAAGAAATGCTAAACGTGGTGCCGAAAGCCCGACCAAGTTAAAAAGCTGTAAGATGTATTGATATGGATTCATATTGATTTATATGGATTAATATGGATTACTTATGATATATGATGCTGACTCCGGATATTTCATGATCTTTCGTGATGCGCCCCACTTCCAGACCCTGGCACCGCCGGCACCGTCGCATCTGCATGGAGGGTAAGGTGGTCCAGCGCTTGGACCCCACCGACCAACATTCCACCGAAGAGCTTGGACGACCATGGCATAAGCCGCCCATCACCAGCACATGCCCTGCAAGTTTCAACAGCTGGATACTGGGCTTGAAACAATTTGTTGCCCACCCAAAACAACTGGGCAAAGAGCAATCTGTAAGTTTTGTTGGCCCCCCCCCCAAAGCTTGTATTTTGGCATCTTCTACTTAAACCACTCTTCTTGCACAATAACAACTCAAAGATTCTACCCCATAAAAGCCACCACCTTCATCAGTGCAGCCAGCTCCCCCAACATTCTCGGCAAAAATGATCCTCCACCCATGTTCCCTACCATTCACCAAGGGTTTCACCCCAGGGTGGTGCCCATAATTAGCTAAGTTGGTTGGAACTACTGTAGGTCAACTATGCATAGGGTTCAATGGTGATGAAATCACTGGAGATTGTGTGGATATATAAACCAACATCTAACTGGGGCAACCTGTTAATGTATGTGGCCCTTAAACATCCACACAAATACTCGCCCGTTGATGGTTCACCCCCACAACGTGGGCCTCCCAGTTGCAGCTTGGCTTCCAATTATAGATATGCCAACTGTACCCTCTGGTAATTAAACACATAGCTATGGAAAATCACATCCTTAAAATTGGAAAGTCATCTATAGCATGTGATTTTCAAGCCAGACGTGTAAAAACTTATCGATGGGGTTAACTTTATTTAAAAAAGACATCTATGATTTTCATATGATTGAAACCCTCCGTGTTTATAGATTCAACTCAAAAACAAACAGCGGAAGATCCAGCTCCGCCAGGTCCTCCACAGGCCACGGCGGCATGGCTGCAGCGCCCCAGCGCCATCCTGGGCCCCGGCGTCCAGCGCCGCCGCGCCGCGTCGAAGCGCTCGCAGCCGTCGGGCTGCGGCCCGACGCCGCCCGTGGCCACGAGCCCGGCACCGAGGACGACGGCGGCGAGGGCGCAACGACCGGAGGACATGGAGGGGACGGACCTGGAGCCCAGGCCCAGGGCGGGGAAACATGGCGTGGCCTGGCATCATGTGGTTTGAGGTTTGAAAAAAACTATATATGCAAAGGAAATGGAAGGACATGTTTTTCAGTTGTTACGGAAGATGTTGGGAAAAGATAAGTGCGGTTGGAAGTTTTGAGGTGGGAACTTCAGAACCAATTTGATGGCAATAAAATGTGGGCTTGTACCCCCGTGCCAGGGGCGGAGCCAAGCTACTCCCAAGATCCCAGCGATGGTCCAGCAGGTGCCTGGCAGGGATAAGGTCGGAGTCATTTTTTGAGGATCACCCCCCTGCAGAAAACTGGCTGAAGTGACATCACTTAGTCCCCAAGCATCCCAACATCGTGAGGTTAGGCCATTTGTAATATGGTCGAAGGATCATCTGCCCGGCCCTGGTGCGCATACGTTATCTAACTGGGACAACCCCATACAACTTGGGGATTTGATAGCCAGTGGTTGTTAACTATGCTCAGAATCTAGTTGTAAATGGGATAACACCCTTTTAACACCCTTTTTGTATACTGTGATAGGTCTGATTTCAGATTGCCCCGATCAGTGATGTCCAAACAGAAATCATCAGATTTCCAATGGCTCCCCAAACCTGGCAATCCAAGGATCACGCCTCCAGCCAGCGCGTGCACAGCGCCAGTGGCTTGTTGGAGGCATTGGCATTGCCTGCGCCACCCAAGATGTAGAGGCCGGAGTCCAAGACGGCCGCCTCAGGCGTGGCAGGTGTCTGCTGGAAGGCGCCCCAGTTATAAGCTGGTTTTTAAAACCCATCAACAATTATTTATGATATATACACATAGATAATATATATATAATATTTAAAAATGTGATATTATACCTTGCAATCTTCCTCCAAAAGGTGCACCGTGCACCAACCACCGCACTAGTGATGCTTCTGAGGCAGGTAGGGGCTCCGGATGGAGCCCAAGTGTTCTGAGTGCTTCTGCTACTTTCCCTCGGTTTCTTTTGATGCTTTGGTAATGACGGTAATGCGATTTGCCTTCTTAATTTGCTGCGTGTGCAAATAGAACAATGGGTATGGCCGGCATGGCATTTACACCCACCCCCTTCAATGCATTGATATTTGTTGAATTTGAGTCTTGCAGGTGCTATGATGTTTCAAGCCATCCCAATCTTTTCCCATGCCCCCATCTCGTGAATGCATGCTTTGCTCCACACATACCTATGCCTAGCTTTACTGTAACTACTGATAGTCCATAGGAATCCCATTCACAGGCCAATCTTAGATACCCTGCAAAATTCTGCAAAATACTAGAATTTATAAACATATTCAAGTACTTAAAATGATAAATCAGACCGTTTTCTCCATGGTTTACCGAGCTCCAACATGAACGCCGAGTTGCAGCTGAATCAATGCGCGGCACCGGCATCATCGGAAGCCTTTTTTTCTGGGCCATTTGGTGGCCACTGAAATCGCAGGCCCAACATCGTTTGAAAATCTGTACCCTCTGGTAATTTAACATAGCTATTGAAATTGGTCCATTTATAGTTGATTTTCCCAATAAAATGGTGATTTTCCATAGCTATGTTAAATTACCAGACGAGGGTATCCAACAAATTGCTGGGAAAATCCTATGTTTTCATGGTTCATCCAGTCCATCTGAGTTACATCCTGCACAAGACACGCTTCGTCATGGCCAACATCTTCCATTATCTCTCCCTTCTGCCGCAAAACGAAAACAAATAATCGAGGTACACCCTATTAATATATATGTATATACATCTCAATCATGTCTATGTAAGGGATGTAACTACCCCAAAATATATGGTTTCTCATGGACAGCACCTACACCCCGGCTACACCAAGAGGCTCCGTCCAGCTGTGATCTTCGGCGCTCCAACGGGAGGCGCCCCGTGGCGCGCCAATGCCACCCAGGATGTAGAGGTGCTTCCTTGGAGGAAATCCACAACCGGTGAAGGGAAACAAAGGAGGAGTTCTGTTCCAAATAATCATCTAAGTGATTATAAATCTAATCCAATCATGAGAAACTATTAATACATATTAGTGCTATTACTGTAAATTAGTAGCAAATATGCTTGGGATTGCTTAAGTATTTGACACATTTAGAAGAGATAAATGAATTTGATAATTTGACCTATATATTGAAAATGATCTGAACAATCTGAACTCTTAGGAATTGAGCCAGTATAATGGCTTAAGCGCATTAAATCTGGACATATCTGGACTTTTTTATCGCAAAATAGGATGACATGATGGGTTTTTGCAGTTGTTGCATGATTTTACGATCTGACAATAATTCACGAGCCAGAAAGGTCCACAGTTCTTGGGCCATCAATCTGCTGGTGCGTTGATGAAGGTCGCGATATTTTGCCCAAATTAATGGTGTACCTGTGTGCAATGGGGGGCTTAAATATCTAAATCAGGTGCTCGTGACAAAGATGACAAAGCCACACCTGAATTATCTGTGAACTACTGGTGAAGTCGCCTCAAATCACAGATTCTGCAGGGAATCTTAGCGCATCACAATCGGGCTGCCGATGAAGTCGGCCGGAAAGTCCACCATTTAGTAACCAATGATATCCCCAGCGAACGAAAGCCCCCCCTTAGTTTAGGGGATTCCCAGCTGGCCATTGTTGATTTCCCAGCATCCCCATGATGTTGGCACAATGTCCGCAGCGTCTGCCCGGCAAGGGTGGCTGAAACTCCCACCTGGCAGATAATCAATTGGATGGCACCCGGGGACCATTGAAAACTGACATCAAGATGAAGGCGTATCATACCTGGATCTTCCAAGTATGCGTTTGTTTTTTGCTCTTTTACTAAAAGGCAGCTTTTTTTCTCGATTTTTTCAGACTCGCCTTTTGTCTTCAGAATCGCCTGTCAGGAAAACACGAAAACGAAACTGCCCTAACCGAATTACTCCACTAGACATCTTTTGATTTTCCCAAATTACCTTAATACATGTTCATATTTGTCTTGGTCTGCCCAAACTATCCCACCACATTTCTTTGTTAAAGTTTAACCAGTAACTATCCCAACAAGTTTCTTTGCTTGAACAAATTATCCCAATGCATTTCTTGTTTTAGCCAAGCTATCCCAGTAGAGTTTTTGTTTTACCCAAACTATTTCATGTTCCTAATTGGAAATAATGCATCAAAAACGTTGGTCGGGTCAAGTCGCGTTTAGGTGCGACAAGTCGCCGACTCTGGTCGGGAAAGGTCGCCGGTCGCCCGCTCCGATTTGTCCTTTTGGGGGCATTGTAACTTCCAGAAAAAGACATTGAAAATTCTTTACGCAAAAGCCAATTCAAAGGCATTCCAAGTAGTTTTCCCAATTCTTGCGGGAGAGATCCAAATGACCATGCCTGGGCCAAATGCCCGGCCACAGCCCAAAATCAAAGATATAGGAAACTAAACTGAAGATATATACATTCCAGGTAAGAAAGTGTGGGCTGTGCTACTGCCCTTTGTTGTTGTCAAACGGTTGCTTTGCAGCTTGGCGATGTCTTTCAAACAAGTAATCCCAATTTCACCCATAGATCTGAGAGAAGTTGGTGAACATATTGCCTTATCGTTGGATTGGCATATTTAGCCTAGAAAACATTGAGAGATTTCTGCCACCATCAAAAAGGTGGCCCTAATTATACTTGAAATCGAAAAGTCGCCCGTGCTCGGGTAAAGTCGCCTTTTCACCACAAAAGGCAGAACTCCCTCAAGAGGCAGAAATTATGCACACTGGGGAAGATGTAGGTATAGTCATATTGTACGCGTGTGTATAATTAATGTGTATGTGCGATGTATGTGCCTGCGTGTATACATATTGCATTCTTGCATGCTTTCTGAGATATTGCTGTGTGCATTTACCATCATTTACCTATGCTTACATAGAATCATAGAAGCTCGATATGTTCATTCTATACCCAGCTTATGCCCAGCCACGACGCACCTCCGCTTGGCGATATCAAAGCCATCCACGCTTTCTAGAGATGGAGGGCCTGTGCCACCCAGCACCCAGAACTTCCTCGGCGCTCATCAGTTCCAGAGTATTTCTTTGGGATACCAACCAATGGGTGCCCATATCTATAGCTATGTTCATTTAAGGGAAGGTGTATGTATGCATTTCACCAGAAAGAGGGCCGCTTTTGGAGAGCTGCCATAACTAGCGATGCATGGGAAAGTGAACCATAATTAATTGCGATTTAAGCATCAGCCATGAACCATGGGGCATGGGGATTTGACCAATGAATAATATATTTGGGTTTCCCATATGGGAAATACGCCCCAAAGCGGCGGTTTATGCTTAAAGCTGGGATTCGGGGCACGTTATTTTCAACCAAGCTCATATGATATTCTGGTAGTATTCGGTATAACATACATCATTATCAACATATGATCATCCCAGATTTCATTCCCCACCTGCCAGGTGAGGGTTGTTAGATTTTATCAGGGCGCTCTTCCTGAGCGTCCTCGTCCTCCTCCTCGTCCTCCTCCTCCTCCTCCTCGGCTGTCCTCTTCCTCCTCGTCCTCCTCCTCGCTTCCTCCTCCTCCAGTTTCTCCTCAACCATGTCTGCATCAACTTCCACCTGCACTTGCGCCTTGCCAACTCTTCGCCCAGCTCTTTGCCAACTCTCTTCGCCGACTCTCTGCGCCAAGCTCTTTGCCAACTTCCCAGCTCAGTGTGCACCGCTGGACCTCAACCTGGGACCGTTCCA
>Ga0126342_10012660_pt1 | contig 15019 bp, 20 predicted proteins | sample Cyp1metagenome_FD_92528 | JGI IMG/M metagenome (GOLD analysis project Ga0126342, IMG submission 92528) | Coral microbial communities from Lord Howe Island, Old Settlement Bay, Australia - Cyphastrea 1 metagenome | ecosystem: Host-associated > Invertebrates > Cnidaria > Coral ...
AAAATCACATAGAAATCACATAAAAATAACATAGATACCCTATAGAAATCCCATAGAACGCCAATAGAAATCCCATAGAAATCCCATAGAAATCCCATAGAAATCCCACAGAAATTTCATAGAAATCCATAAAAATCCCATAGAAATCCCATAAAAATCCCATAGAAATCCCATAAAAATCCCATAGAAACACTATAGAAATCCCATAAAATTCCCATAGAACCCCCATAGAAATCCCACAAGAATCACATAGAAATCCCATAGAAATACTATAGAAATCCCATAGAAATCGCATAGAAATACCATAGAAATCCCATAGAACACCCATAGAAATCCTATAAAAATACTATAAAAATCCCATAGGAAATCCCATAGAAACCCCATAGAAATCCCATAGAAATCCCATAGAAATTTCATAGAATTCCCATAAAAATCCCATAGAAATCCCATAGAAATCCCATAGGAATCCCATAAAAATCTCATAGAAATTTCATAGAAATCACATAGAAATCCCATAAAAATCCCATAACAATCCCATAAAAACGACATAGAAATCTCATAGAAACCCCATAAAAATCCCATAGAAATCCCATAAAAATCCCATAGAAATCCCATAGAAATCCCATATAAGTCCCATAGAAATTTCATAGAAATCACAAAAAAAACAATAGGCATCCCATAAAAATCCCATAGAAACCCCATAGAAATCTCATAGAAATCCCATAGAAATTTCATAGAAATCCAAAAAAATCCCATAGAAATCCCATAGAAATTTCATAGAAATCCCATAACAATCCCATAAAAATCACATAGAAATCACATAGAAATTTCATAGAAATCCCATAAAAATCCCATAACAATCCCATAAAAATCCCATGAAAATCCCATAGAACACCCATAGAAACCCTATAAAAATATTTTAAAAATCCCATAGGAAATCCCATAGAAACCCCTTCTATCCCATAGAAATCCCATAGAAATTTCATAGAATTCCCATAAACATTCCATAGAAATCCCATAGAAATTTCATAGAAACCCCATAGAAATTACATAGAAATCCCATAGAAATCCCATATAAATCGAATAAAGATACCATAAAAATCCCATGAAAATCCCATAAAAATCCCATAGAAATCACATAAAAATCACATAGAAACCCTATAGAAATCCTATATTATATAAATATATATATATATAGAAATACCATTCAGATCCCATAGAAATCCCATAGAAATCCCATAGAAATCCCATAGAAATCCCATAGACACCCCATAGAAATCCTATAGAAATCCCATAATAGAAATCCCATAAAAATCCCATAGAAAAAAACATAGAACCCCCATAAAAATCCCATAACAATCCCATAAAAATCACATAGAAATCACATAGAAATCCCGTAGAAATCCCATAGAAATACCATAGAAATCCCATAACAATCCCATGAAAATCACATAGAAATCACATAGAAACCTCATAGAAATCCCATAGAAATCCCATAGAAACCCCATAGAAATCCGATAAAAATCCCTTAAAAAAATCACATAGAAATCCCATAAAAAATCCCATAGAAATTCCATAGAAATCCCATAAAAATCCATAGAAATCCCATAGAATCCCATAGAAATCCAATAGAAATCCAATAGAAATCCCATAGAAATCCCATAAAAATCCCATAGAAATCCCATAGAAATCCCATAGAAATCCCATAAGAATCACATAGAAATACCATAGAAATCCCATAGAAATTTCATAGAATTCCCATAAAAATACCATAAAAATCACATAGAAATTTCATAGAAAACCAATAAAAATCCCATAACAATCCCATAAAAATCCAATGAAAATCCCATAGAAATTTCACAGAAATCCAATAAAAATCCCATAGAAATCCCATAGAAATCCAATAGAAATCCCATAGAAATCCCATAAAAATCACATAAAAATCCCATAGAAATCCCATAGAAACCCCATAGAAATCCCATAGAAATCCTATAGAAATCCCATAGAAATTAAATTTCATAGAAATCCCATAAAAATCGCATAAAAATCCCATAGAAATCCCATAGAAATCCCATAAAAATCGCATAAAAATCCCATAGAAATACCATAGAAATCCCATAAAAACTCCCATAGAAATCCCATAGAAATTTCATAGAAATCCCATAGAAATCACAAAAAAAAAACCATAGAAATTTCATAGAAATCCCATGAAAATCACCATAAAAATCCCATAGAAATCCCATAGAAATCCCATAAAAATCCCATAGAAATCCCATAGAAATTTCATAGAAATCCCATAAAAATCCCACACAAATCCCATAGAAATCCCATCAAAATCCCATAGAAATCCCATAGAAATTTCATAGAAATCCCATAAAAATCCCATCAAAATCCCATAGAAATCCCATAGAAATTTCATAGAAATCACATAAAAATCCCATAGAAATCCCATAAGAATCCCATAGAAACCCTATAGAAATCCCATAAAATTCCCATAGAACCCCCATAGAAATCCCACAAGAATCACATAGAAATCCCATAAAAATCCCATAGAAATGCCATAGAAATCCCATAGAAATTTCATAGAAATCCCATAGAAATCCCATAGAAATTTCATAGAAATCCCATAGAAATCCCATAGAAATTTCATAGAAATCCCATAGAAATTTCATAGAAATCCCATCCCATAGAAATTTCATAGGAATCCCATAAAAATCCCATAGAAATCCCATAGAAATTCCATAGAAATCCCATAGAAATTTCATAGAAATCCCATAGAAATCCCATAGAAATCCCATAGAAATTTCATAGAAATCCCATAGAAATCCCATAGAAATTTCATAGAAATCCCATAGAAATTTCATAGAAATCCCATAAAAATCTCATAGAAATCCCATAGAAATCCTATAGAAATTCCATAGAAATCCCATAGAAATTTCATAGAAATCCCATATCCCATAGAAATCCCATAGAAATTTCATAGAAATCCCATAGAAATCCCATAAAAATTTCATAGAAATCCCATAGAAATTTCATAGAAATCCCATCCCATAGAAATTTCATAGAAATCCCATAAAAATTCCATAGAAATCCCACACAAATCCCATAGAAATCCCATAGAAATTCCATAGAAATCCCATAGAAATTTCATAGAAATCCCATAGAAATCCCATAGAAATCCCATAGAAATCCCATCAAAATTCTATAGAAATCCCATAGAAATCCCATAGAAATCCTTGAAGAGCTCCCCCCACAGAACGGCCCAACGCTTCAACGTCCCTGCGCGATCCTGTAAGGCGGGTGGCCTGGTGTCGCATGCCATGGGACTTCCACGGAGCTCCAAGTTATCACTCGCCAGCGCCTACCTCTCGACACTTGGGTCACAAGTAGTTGATGAATATGGATATTCTATAGATAATATTACTGGTTGGTGGTTTGGAACATTTTTTGTTTTTCCATATATTGGGAAGAACCATCCCAACTGACTAATATTTTTCAGAGTTCTGGCTCAGGTCACCTACCAGTGGTTGAACTGTGCATGCTAGGAACCGGAGGGTCGTCTTGACAGGGCATGGCCATGGGATCATTAGTGGATTGGAAAGAAATTCATGTTGGGCAATGTATCAACACGGTTTTGAATGTAGTGTGCAGGGACCTCGAAGGGGTTAACACGTGCCACTTATGCCAATCTAGCGATCGCCAAGCTGCCAAGATCTGGGTGAAAGGCATTTTGCCTGCTGGTCCCTCTCTCTGTTTGCTGGATGTCCAGGTGTCAGCTGTGGGGCCGGTTGTCTTGGAAGTTGGTAGCCAGTCGGTGGTGGTTTCAGTGCCGGGGTGTCGCTTGTCCGATGTCACATGTGTGGTTGAATTGTGTTCTGGACTTGGTGCCTTTTCCAGTGGACTTTCTCGACTTCATCTGAATGCTGTTGCAGGGGTGGACGAGAACCCGGTGTGGAAATCCTTGTATACCAAGCTTCATGGGAAACATGCTCAGTTCATCCATGGTGATATCCACTCGGGTGATACCCTGAAAAGGCTTGTGGATGAGAAGTACTTTCATTGCATAGTAGCAGCAGGGGTGCGCTGTCAACCATTCAGTCGTATGGGGGATGGCAAGGGAATGTTGGATAACAGGTCACAATCTCTTCCCAAAGCACTTGCCACCAGTTGGATTTTGCAAGCAGTGATCGTCCTGTTGGAATGCGTTCCGGGTGTGATGTCTGATGCTGGTTTTCAAGGGGTTCTTCGGCAATTTGTCAGCCAGACTGGATACAAGCTGACACAGGTGGTACTGCACCTTCAGGACAGCTGGTGTAGCCGTAGAGAACGTTGGTTTGGTTGCTTGGTTGCCCCTATTATGAGTCCCATCAGCATTCCTCCCATGCCAAAGCTTGGAGTTTGCGAAACCATCCGCACCCTTTTTGATGTTTTTCCTCAGGTGTCAGCCGAAGACCAGAAGCAGATAGCTCTCAACCTGTATGAGCTGAGCAAGTATCATGCTTATGCCTTGGGGGGAATCGCCAAACAATATGTGGATTTGGATGCCAAAGCTGCCACGGTTTTGCACTCCTTGGGCAATCAGATGTATCACTGTGCATGTGGATGCCGTCCACCGTTGAGTGAAGAAAGGTTGAAACAAAGAGGGTTGGTCGGGGCCTTGTTGAAGTTGGGCACCAGTCAAGTCCATTGCAACGTTGAAATGGAACACTGTAGGTATTGGCACCCTGATGAAATGTGGGTTCTTTTAGGAGGTATGCCAGGGATTGACTTTGGTCCGAACCTTCGACTTGCCATGGCAGGGATTGGTCAGTGTGTTGCACCCTTGATGGCCTTGTGGGTTTTCTCGCATGTCCGCCAGCACCTGGATGAGTTTTTAGGAATGCCGTCCTGCCAGCCACTTGACATGCTCCGAGGGTATGCATCCGAAGTTTTGCAAGCTTGCAACATCCGATGGCCAAAGCAGCCTTCTGCGGTAGGTCCCGCCCTTGCTGAAGCATCCGTTCCGTCTGAATCTGAAACAGGGATCCCACCCACAGTCCAGGATCCCTCTGGTGTAGTCACAGTTCGCTGGGATAAACTAGGGGTAAATCAGCAGGTTGCTTTTACTGAGGGTGCCACTGTGCGTCAACTTCTGCAAGCTGAACAGGCCATCCAGGACATTCAGGGTAGTGTGGGGGTAACTTTTGCGGGAGTTGACATGGACTTGGACTTGCCCCTCCAGCCGGGTTGGACTTTGGACTTTACCCTGGCCACATCCCCATCGGTGTCAGATAGACCTGAAGCGGTTGCTGATTGTGTTGCTGATTGGAATACCTATGCAGTTTCCACCTTCCATGCACTTGCCCAAGAACGACAGCAGTCGATCAGCAAAGAGGCACGTCAGTTGATTCTGGCTCAACAGGGGCCAATTTGGGGTGATGATGAAGTGTTGGCTGGGTTGCATAGCATTGCAGCCCAAACAGGGGCCGACCAGTTTGTTCATGTTTGGGACCCTCTGTTGGTTTCTGGTTTGGTGGTTGATAGCCAAGCACGTACTTGGGTTGACTTGATTGGGCGCCTTGGCCAAGTGGCAACTGTCATTTCTGCTGTGGCGGTTGAGAACCATTGGTTTCCGGTGGTATGGAGGTTGGACGGTGAATCTACCAGGTTGTTCACATGTGGTGTCACTGCGGCTCAGTCAGGGGCTTTTGATTTTCTTAGCAGCATCGTTGGAGCTCATCGAACTGGAGCTCAGCAGCCATGGAAAAACACACCTCTTGGGTTTGTGCCTTCGGGTCACTGTGGTGCCCTTGCCTTGTTGTTTGTCCAGCATCTGTTGTGGGGGGAACCTTTGGTTTACACTCAAGCCCAGGTTGAAGCAGCCTCTGATCGTTTCAGGGATGCATTTGTTGCCAGTGACACGGTCAACTTTTTGCGCCCCCGTTTAGCAGCTCTTGGACTTGATCCCAGTGGACTTTTGGGAGACTTGCTGCAGCAGCATGGAGTAGCCAGGGAGGAGGTCGGTGAAAGGGTTGCACTTGTCAAAAAGACCCTTGGGGAGGACACCATTGCCAAAGCCATGGCAGCCAATAACCCATGGCAAGAGTTGAAGTGGCATGCCAACCAGCTGCGACCTCCTATGGTCTTGATCAAACCTTCAGAGTTGCAAAGGACCATTGACAAGCGGTCAGAGAGGGCAGTAGGAGCCAAGAAGCATAAGCATGGGAAAGGGAAGGGAAAAGGCAAAGCTGCTCCGCAGGCAGTCTTGGATTCCACCATGTTGCGTTTGGAACAGGGGGTTTTTCAAACTCCTCAGGGTCAGTCGCTTGGTCAAGTTGCCTTGTCCAGTCTGTCGGTCGCAGTATCAGGGGTGGTTTTGACGACCTTGTCAGTGGCCAAGCCATACATGCAGACCGGAAAGCCACTCTCGTCCGGTGCCTTGGGTTTCTTGCTCTTGGATGGGAATGCAGGTGCCGTCCAGGGTTTTGCAGCTGAGATGGTGCGGATCCCCTTGGTTTGTGCGTCCAATTCAGAGCCGTTGTTGGTCGATGCATGGTTGGTTCAAATGGGAGCAGTGCGGGTTTGAACGAGTTCCAGCCAAAGTGGAATTTGCAGTTCAGTCGATTCCAACTTGCGTGGTGAAGGCCATGGTCTATAGGGATTTGACTTCAGCTGACTGGGCAGACGTTGTTGCACACCCCCTGAAGCACATTTTTGGACTTGTGCCGCCTTTGCAGGTTTGTCCGGAAAGTGACTGCCCAGGTTGTGAATGTTGGCACCAGTCAGCACAATACCCGCTTGAAGGACCAGTTGTCGAAGTGTGGAGCAAGCAATGGCTTCGCCTGAACTTTGTAGCTAGCTCACCGCAACAAGCTGAAGTCTTTGTTGTCAATTTGCGCATTCCAGAGGTGTTGCAACACATAGTCCAAGAGTTCAGTGGTTTCTCAGGGATCTTTTTGGAGCCCAAGAGTGTTGACGGGCGCAAGCCGAGCGATTTGTACCAAGTCATTTGGTTTCCCAAAGCATCCGTAGAACAGCTTACCATGCAGAGGCAGACTATCCCTGAGGTGTGCGGCTTAGCCAGACTGGGTCACAAGTTGGGTCTTCGCTGTAAAGCGGAGCATGCTGCGGCTGTTTTTGCAAAGACCAAACCAGGTATGACTTTCCTGCCGGCAGGAAAGAAGCAGGCATGGCTTGTGGGACCTTTCCCATACTTTGATGTCATCGGTGGCAGCGGCCTTGAAGGAGTTTGGTTGGATTGCTCGGCCTGTTCAGCCAGTCACAGCGGGGCCACATGTTGAAGGTTTGATGTACAAGGTGCAGTCGGTGGATGATCCACCAGCCAAGGTCTTTAGGATGCAGCATGGTGATGTGTTGGTTACTCAGGACACTCAGCCGACCGCTGCCTTGCCCAATGCTCCCGAGAGTAGTAGCAGCTCAGGCCACCAAAGCTATGGTTTCCAAAGATGGCATTGATGAGCTACAGCTCAATGACCCCTGGGCTCAGGGAAGCATGAAACCTGCCCGTCCGCAGCAGTTTGCCATTGGGAACCCAATTGAGGACTTGGAGCAGCGGATTGTCCAAGAAGTTTTGGCTCAGCTTCCGAAGCAAGCCATGGAAGTCGACCTGGATGACAGCAGTGCTGTACGGGTTCAGCAATTGGAGAGGCAGGTTTCAGAAATTCAGGCTCAGACGAGTCAGCTTAGCCAGGCCGTTCAGAAGCATGCCACCGAGCAAGCAGGCCATGTCCAGGATCTGCAGCACCAAATCAGCCACCAGGGAGCTCATTTTGAGCAGGCGATCAACGCACAGGCCGCACAATTGCAGTCCTTCCAGGACACCTTTCATGAGCAGTTCAAGCAACAGGTCACACATCAGCAGGCGATGCTGGATGGAATGTTTGATCGCCAAATGGATTGATAGGGTCGCCTTGCAGAGCCATGGTCCCCGCATCATAGCGGGGGACTTTAACTATGCAGTGGAGGAGTTAGGTCAACTGAAGCGGTTGCAAGACATGGGCTTCAGAGAAGTGCAAGATCTTGCCGCCTACCGTTGGGGCCAGAGCGTTTCCAGTACAGGGAGAGGAGCCAAGCGAATTGACCAAGTCTGGATTTCACCGGAGTTGCAGGTTCACCTGACTGCTGTAGCCATTGAGTTTGATCACTGGGCTGACCATGCCGCAGTGATTGCCAGTTTTCGAGCGTGGGGGATGCCTTGTACAGTCATGAATGGTACATGCCAGCACCTTTAGCCTGGCCCTCAAATTGGGGGTGTGAGATGCAGTGGAACAGCTCCATCGATCCCACGCTAGCCTATGCACAACTATGGCGGGGCATCGAAGCACAGGCATGTAGTTGGCACGCAATGCATGGAGTGAGGGTCAGTCCTTTGCAATGTGGGCGAGCGCAGACGCTTGCCACCAAACCCAAAGTCCAGCGTCTTGTGCAGTGTAGGAAAGGGCGAGTTGGGGAAGTTCAACCCAAGTTCCTGGGAATCAGTCTTCAACATGCCAGGTACTTCAAGCAGCTCCGTAGGTTGCAAGCCTTGAAACAACTTTTGGCTAGTGACACGGGTCCGAATGCAAAGGGCACTATCGTCGCCACCTGGAAGGCGATACGGCATGCAGTTGGATTCCCTGGCGGTTTTGGTCCATGGTGGTGTCGTCCCTCTCTGAGGTGTTGCCAGTGTCTTGCCCAGCAGCTGACCTTGTAGGGACCATGTTTGAAGCTTTTCATGCGTTTGTGGTGCAGTTTGAATCTCAGTTGGCGCAGCAGAGGTACAGGTATGCCAAACAGACGAGGTCAGAGAAACTTCAGTATGTTTTTCAAGATTGCCGAGCCGATCCCCTGCCACAGGCGGACACCTTGTTGGACAGTCTTGACGTTGGCATTGAGGAAGTAAGAGAGGAAGATGCATCCCTAGTCTTGGTTGAACCGACCCAGCTGCTACCAGATGTCCCTGTTGTTGCAGGCGGGCAGGTGCTTGAGGTTTTGCATGCCGACCATGATCAGGTGTGGGTAGCTGATGTAACCGGAGTAGGACCAGGCATGCACCTCTCTCAACAGAGAGCAGTTTTGGATGATCAAGCCATTCTTAACCGGTTCAAAGACACGTGGTCTCAGCGATGGAATCAGATGGCACATGTTGCAGAAGGCCAGTGGGATCAAATTTTTGCCTTTGCGAGCCGCCATTTTCGGCCTATGCAGTGGACGACCGACCCTTGGACTAAGGATCGATTTGTCACGGCAGTCAGGCGAAAGAAATGCCGAGCAGCCAAAGGACCTGATGGAGTTTCTCAACCGGATTTACTTGCCTTGCCGTACGAAGCTACCCAGGCTTTTGTGGATATGTATGATGGAGTTGAATCTGGTTGCCCATGGCCACAACAGGTTGCCACAGGTTTTATCACAAGCTTGGCCAAAGTAGCCACAGCACAGCAGGTGGATGCTTTTCGTCCGGTTACAGTGTACAGTCTGGTCTACCGTCTTTGGTCGTCTGAACGTGCCAGAGAGGCCTTGCATCAGGTCTGTCAATGGATTCCTGATAGTGTTCAGGGAGGGTTGCCGGGTCGACAAGCCAAAACCATTTGGTATGCTGAAGCTCAAGCTTTGGAGGTGGCACACATGCAAGGGGCCGAGCTGAATGGACTTCAGATGGACATCCAAAACTGTTTCAATGCTATCCCAAGAATGCCGTTGTGGTGGGTTTTGCGTCAGTTGGATTTTCCGGAGCATGTCTTGCGTGCTTGGGTGAGTTTTGTATCAGGGCAGTCCAGGCGATTTCGTGTGCGTCGGTCCACTGGGGAAGCAATCAGTTCTGTTTGTGGATTGCCTGAGGGCTGTGCGCTGTCGGTTTTTGGTATGGTGGTGGTGGACTGGATGCTGGACGTGTGGCTCAGACAGCTGTCTCCTTCTCCATCCCTTCAGGCATTTGTGGATGACTGGAGTGTCATGTTTCCTGACCATCATGAGTTCGAGGCCATCTGGCAGGCGGTCCAGGCTTTCACCAGCAGTATGGACTTGACCTTGGACTTGCACAAAACAAAAGTGTGGAGCACAACTACGGAGGCACGAAAGCACTTTAGGGAGGGGCAGTTAGATGTTGCCTTTGTGTCCAGGGTTTTGGGAGCTCACCAGAACTACACCCGCCATGCGTGGAATGCAATCCTCCAGAAACGTCTTCAGACACTTCCAGGTATTTGGGTGAAACTTAGAGCCAGCCTGGCGCCGTATAAAGCCAAGCTTCTTGCCATTCGCATGATGGGGTGGCCAAGGGCTTTTCATGCATGTTCGGTTGTTCAGATCGGGAGTTCCCACTACCAGAAGGCGAGGTCAGGTGCCATGCAAGGTCTCCGCACCCAGCGGAAAGGTGCCAATCCATGTCTCCATCTGGTCTTGCAGAGTCTTTATGGTGATCCCGAAGCTTGGGTCATTGCTCAGACTTTCCGTGATGTGCGTGAGTTGGGAGGGGAGCGAGCCGAGTCACTTTTGGCATTACATGCTACAGAGCCTGCAGACATGCCTGGCAATGGGCCCTCAGCAATTCTGGCCTCCCGCATCTCTAGGGTGGGACGGACTGTGGGGGGTAATGGACTTGTGCAGGATGGACTTGGGGTGTTTAGTTTGCTTCATACAGGCTGGGATGAGGTCTTTTTGCGGTTGTGCTTGAGTTGGGGACAAGTGTTGGCAAAAGAAGTTGGACACCGACAAAGTTTTGCTGGAATTGACCAGATGGATTTGCAGGAGTTGCACCGTGCCCTGCGCCCATATGGTGACTTGGACTTGGCGCTGTTGCGCTGCCACCTCGATGGCACACTCTATACCCAAAATGGTAGGGCCAAGTTCCAGCAGGGTGTGGAGTCGAAGTGCCCTTGGTGTCAGGAAAAGGATGGATTTTACCACCGGGCTTGGACTTGTGCCTACTTTGAAGATTGCCGTGACCACATGTCACCCTTCTCAGCGTGCATTGGTGCCGACTTTGCCTTCTTGTTTGTCCGTGCATGGGTGGCCGGTTATCCTACCTGAATGGCATGTTCTGTCTGAGTTCCTCATGCGTCCTGTCTTCCCTTGTCAGTTTGCACCTGTCCATCCAGCAAAGAGCGGGGGGGAAGTTGTTGACTTGTTTGTGGATGGAACAGCTGCTTGGCCGAAGGAACCGAAGTTGCGTTTTGCAGCATGGGCAGTGACTTGTGCGACACAGGGGCCGGGAGCCTTGCAGCATGAAGTGGTGATGGGGGGGCATGTTGCTGGCCTCATCCAGACTGCGTTTCGTGCGGAACTGACTGCGGTTGTTGAAGCTATGCAATGGGCGGCCAGCCACAGAGTGCAGGTTCGTATATGGTCAGATTGCTTGGCGGTGGTCCGTGGATTCAAGCGGCTTTTGCGAGGTTTGGCGGTCAGACCTAACAAATCCCATTCAGACTTGTGGCAGCGGATGGCCTTCCTCCTTCAACAGGGCGAGCTAGGTCAGTTTCAACTGATCAAGGTAGTCTCTCATGGAGATGTGGCCCAAGCCTCAGATCCACTTGAAGCTTGGGTTTACTGGCACAATCACTTGGTTGATCGAGCAGCACAGGTGATCAATGAGAAACGGTCAGCGGAGTTTTGGCAAGCACATCAAGGGATGGTTGATGCACTGAGCTTTCACCGGAAGTTGCATCAGGCCATTTTACAAGTACATCTGCGCACTGCACGGAAGGCTGTTATGGCTCAACAGGTACCGAAGCAGCAGGACGCAGCACCAGACGTAGTTCCAGAGCGCCCTATGCAGGTTCCGACAGACTGGGTGTTGCCAGAAAAGATGTTTGCAAGGCATGGTCGCCTTAATGTTGAGGCTGTTCATCAGTGGTGGAGCGAGACTGGCACCCAAGTTCTGGGAGGGAAAGGTCAACTGCAGTTTGTGGCAGGTTTTCAACTGTTTTTGGACTTTTACTTGCCAACCCTTCACCAGGGACCTTGGGTACACAAGAAGCGCTGGTTTTCCGAGGAACAACACGTTCCCATGGTAGCAAAGAAGCGTTTGGGAGCGCGGGTCAAACAGTTTTTGACGTTGTTTCAGGTTTACTTGCGTCATCAAGGTGTTACCAATGTTACCAAAATGACGCGACCCACTAGCAGTGCTCTTGCCAAGTGGCTTGTCTGCTACAAACTGCGATATCCCAAAGACAGACTCCAAAAACTGGATGATGTCATATTTGAAATCGCAGGAAAGCAGCTTGCTTGCGCTGCTGAAATGGCGGCTTTCGAACCCTTTTAGGGCGCGACGCTTCATGAAGAGGTGGGACGGCGGGGTCGTGCAACTGCCCCGGCGTCGTCTAAGAAACAGTAAGAAACAGTAATATTTTTCAGAGGGGTTGAAACCACCAACCAGATAATATTAGTAAGTAACAGTAGGAAACTATTAGTAATAACAACTACAATGGATATTAGTACCAGTAGTTGACCAAGGACCAGAAATAAGAACTATAATTGAGTTGATTAGTATTGACATTAGATATGAGTTGTTATTGGTAATCATTAGTGGTTGAACTAATAGTTGAAACAACCATAATTGATATTATAATGATTATTGATCACGGTGTACATTAGTTGATGGTTGATAGTGGAAATAGCTAGTTTTTGAGGTTGTATGGATAAAGTTACCTATGAATATTGATCAAGTGACTCAAATGATTTGTCAAATGAAAATCATTGGTAATTACATTATAATATGACATTAGTTATTGAGTTATAGGGATAAACCACTATTGTATGTACCAACAATTGTCAACTAATAGTTTGCCTATGGATCAATCTCAAATAATGATCATGGTTATACTGTAATGACATATTAGTTGACAATAGTTAATTGTAAATAATAACAGTTGGTAGTAATCTGGTAATCGCTATCTATTACCGCTATAAGATGAACAATGGTGTTGCAATAGATGAATATCACTAATAATAGTAGGTATGCGCTATTAGATGAATACCAATTCATAATAACAACAATAATCATTATTAGATGAATTTAATAGTTGATTAGTTGATAATGGTTAATAATATTTTGGTTAATAATAACACTTACTAATAGTAGCAACACTACTTCCATCTTATCAGTGAATTACTAATTAGTTGGTGATGATATGCTTATCATTATTGGCAACAACAGTTATAGGTAATTATCAACTAATATATCATTAATATGATTGGTGATTATGAACAATTATTATATTCAACTAATTAGTTGATAAATAATAACAGTAATAAAGGTAGTTTAGTATATTTATGTTTGTTATCCATATTAGTTGAACATAGTTGAATATAATACTTACTGTCATTATCAGTTGATATTAGCAATTGGTTAGTTTGATCACAAGTGTTGTAATAGTTGATATATAATAGTTAATAATGGTTTGTTATAATAGTCATTGTTACTGATATTAGTTGATATTAGTTGATGCTAGTTTATTATAATTATTGGCTGGGGATGGTTGGGGATGTGTGAAACATGGTTGAGATGGAACATGGGTAACCAAATTAGTTTACAACTTAGTTTTGAACGAACGATTTACTCGGCCTTGTTTAGGCCTGAAATATCATAATTTTCCCAGGTCATTACTATTTGATCATGGTTGCCATTAGTTGAGAATTATACAGCCATGCAACTTTGGCGGGTGGATTTCCCTTCATCAACTTTAGGCCTTGGATTTTCAAGTTTCCCAAAGGGACGAACTTTTGGTTGGTGATGCACCGATTCTATGTCACTTATATACATGTTCTTTACCAGTCAATGTTCGCCCAGCATAGGGGTTTACTCACAAGGGAGTAGCAAATTTGGTAAAGCGAGTTTACACTGGGCGATTCGCCCGCAATTTCAAGTTTCAGAGTTTATCACCATTTGGTAATTTAACATAATTATTGAAAATCACAATTTTTAATGGGTAAATCAGCTATAAATGGCAATTTTCAACAGTTATGTTAGTTCACCAGAGGGTATCAGATGGAGTTCATTATGATATGGATCATCCACCAATTATTTAACATAGCCATGGAAAATGGTCCATTTATAGATGATTTTCCCATTAAAACCTCCATTTATAAGGGATTTTCCATGGCTATGTTAAATAACCAGATGGTATATATAACTGCTGGTCATTCAAAATGGTGATTTTCAATAGCTATGTTAACCGGAACGGGGCAAACGACGTGGCAAGCGAAATCTGCCGGATGGCTGAGGAGCATTTTTCCGAACCCAACGGAGGCTGGAGACGGCTGGAACATGATACGGCTGGGATGGCACTTTTCAGGGAAGTTGCCATTCTAAGCCATCCATTTTAGGGTATCCCTATTTTAGGACACCCCTATACTTATTATATATATATATGTATATAAATAAATACTCATATATATATATATACTCATATTATTTATAACTTTCGTATATATATATATACATACACTTATTATACATACTATAGATACAAAATCATAATTTAATGTTTCTAATATAGAGCTGCGTTGGATCGGACGGTATCTACAACATCCACTGAGCTTTGTCACCGATCGACAGCATATGGTGAGCCAAATCATTGAATTCATGGGGAATTTTTGCCTGATGGTGGTTAACCATTGATTCAAACGTTTATTGGTGATAAAACAAGTGTGATAAAAAAGCGTCAAGCACGGGGATTTAACCAATTGAATAGTGACTGAACAGTGGTATGCGGATATCATGGAACATGGAAAATGTAGCCTCCATGAGTTTGAGAGGTCGACCTGAGTCGACCTCACATCGTGGCGTCGCGGTAAATGATGCTTTTCAGATTGTACCTCTTGCCCAATGGCCTTGTCTCAGGTTGTTCAAGTATTATGATTTTTCAAACAAATGGCAAAACAGAGAAGCTACATCATTAGCAATGGTTAATGGGCAACTATTTAATGCCAACATCGGATTAATCAACCCCCCCCCCACCAGGTAGGTAGGGGGGTACCTTCTGGCTAGTTTCTTGACTACCCCTTAATAATAAGAAACTCTGAACCATAAAAATTTGGATATGGC
>Ga0126342_10012661_pt1 | contig 15018 bp, 14 predicted proteins | sample Cyp1metagenome_FD_92528 | JGI IMG/M metagenome (GOLD analysis project Ga0126342, IMG submission 92528) | Coral microbial communities from Lord Howe Island, Old Settlement Bay, Australia - Cyphastrea 1 metagenome | ecosystem: Host-associated > Invertebrates > Cnidaria > Coral ...
ACGTTTTCATGTCGGGGCATGCTCAAGGGCCCTTTGGCCAAGTTGAACCAATGGCAGCGTACAGCGGCATGTAGACATCAACCTGGCAGGCCATCGAAGTAGTTTGACGGCGTCAAATTCACACTAATGTTTTTGTATGTTTTTATTTGTGCAAATTACCGAGAGCCATGATAGACCCCTGACCCATTGGGTGTTTACTTCAACCATGACCATTCAGCAAGCTGAAAATCATGTATCTGAATATATCTGAATTATGTTGCTTAGTAACTTCAGCAAGCTAGATGGAATGGCATGCCATGGCTCAAACAGTGAAGACTATGTAACGCAATAAAAGGGGGCCCTGGGGATCAACGAATTGTTTCTAGACCTTTGGCAGCTTGTTTTGGGAGGGTTCTGGAATCAAATCTTCGGAAATCAAGCTTATGATTTATGATCCTAGAACCCCTTCATTTTGGAGCCTTTCTGTTGTCAAAAAAAAGGAATCAAAAGTGCATCCAAGCAAAACCCACAATCTCACAGGCTCAATTGTCCGCCTGTTTCCTTCTCTCCCATGCTAATCCCCTCTTCCTATTTCAACCCCCCCACAATTAATAATATGTTTTTCCAGATTGTCATTTTCGGGAAATTTCAGGTTGGTCAGTTTGATCTTTAATTGATCGCCTTTAGAAAACAATTTTAAGAAGCAAGATCCCATTTGAGGTGTTAATCTTAATACTAAAATTTGATTGGTTGGAGACTGATTATTATTCGCGTCCCTGACGATAATTTCATTTTTTGATTAGCACTTAAGGGTTTGTTTTGATGTAATTGTCAGGGAAAGCGTCGTAAGCCAATTTTTGCAATAGTTCATAATATTTCAAATAGTTTTAAATATGGTTCAATATGTTTCAATAAGAGCTTTCTGGCACCCAAAACCTTTCGGTTGATATGTTTTTTCATTGTTGTTCAGAGATTTTGCAGGAATGATGGTCTAAGTTCATATCTATGGCCCTTGCGAAGACAAATCCACAGAATGAGTTGGGAGATATCATTGCAGAACCTTGCTAAGACTATGTAACGCAACAAAAGGAGAATAAAAGGATATAGATAAAAGGTATACATCTGATCTCGTCCAGCAAAATGAAAAGAAGGATGTCATCAGCAGTTCGTGGCTTCGAAAAAGGGGCACGGTCACCAGCAACTGGGGATAATCAACGGCTCAGGAAGTGGATGTGTACTCCATAGAACCCACCAGGTATTCTCAGTACTGTGTGGTTCAAAGAAAGGTTTACCAAAAAGGAGGACGCTCACCAGTAATCACGGAGAAAATGGGCAAACTGACGGTGACAGCCTAGCATGTCATAGGATTCAATGGAGAAAAAAAAGCGGAAATCCTTTACCACATTAAACCATCCCCATTTTTCCAGAAATTCATAAATGGCTGGTGTAAACCATGAAAATATGGATGGGTTCATTAGATATTGCTTTACTAACATTACCACTTCTGAACATTCAAGATCTACAAGAGTCATTCTGATCCTTCATCACTGCTTACCCTCATTGGCTATATCTCCATCTTAGACTGTTACCTTCTGGTTATTTAACATAGCCATGGTATAGATGGCCCATTTATAGATGGTTTACCTGGGTTTACCTATTAAAAATGGTGGATCTTTCCATGGCGAACTGTTAGTCATAACCAGATGGTAGACCACTCGATATTCACTACCCCAAGACTGGACATTTTCCAAACACACCACCCAGTCTCTGTTCGACCCTGGACCCCGACAGTCAGATAGCCGGTTTCATTCACATCCTTAAAAACGCGAGACAAGCAGTCTGACGGGTGCAAGGAATAGTGGGATATAACATGTGACAGGAAATTCGAGGTAGTTGAGACTGATGGAGTTGCATAGTATGGCCTTTATCAATATGCAAACATGTAGTTAATGTGGGTAAAACAATGTCATAAACCATCCCGCAGTCATCACCATTTTTATAGTTGGTACCAACTTACCATTCCCAAATGGGTGGTTTATGGCATTGTTTTACCCAGATTAATTCCAATAATAGTTAATAGTTGGTTATAACCCACTACGGTTCCGTTTAAATCTCATTTAAATCCCATTCAGCCACCATTTTCCCGTTGTTTTAACCATATTGTAGAGATTTGTCCCATTTAAATGCCATTAAACCACCGTTTTCCCATACATCCCAGAGAGATCTGGCCATTAAACCTGTCACCCTGAAGTTCGTTCAGTCACCAGTGCCCCAAAAGATGTCAGGCTTCCCACTCTGAATCAAAAGCGCTCGCGAAAAAATCATGAAGATGATGATGTGGTAATCAGCTCCATGGCGGGATAGAATATATATATAATATAATCATAATTAGACATATAAAAAATGTGTATATATATATATATATTTATATATATGTATAATTATGTATATATAATATTCTGAATTGTCCCTTTTAGTTCGGGGAGTTTCAAGCCATGTTTGATTACCAGAAGGTATAGGATGTATCGCCAAGTCATGACGCACCGCCACGGCATCGCCATGGCACCAGGAAGATGCGTTCGTTGTACAACAAGCCGATGCTCCAGACGCCGCTGACCGCGTTGGTGATGATGGGCATCTGTGTGCCCAAGGAATCCAACTTGTACCAAAACTCCCAGGTCATGTCCTTTTGGAAAGGATGCAAAAGCCCACCTCCAAGATGTCTGGGGGTGGAAGAAAAAAAGGAACCTCAGATGATTTCCAGTGGACTTACTTCTGATGTTGCCTCTCTAAATTCATTGCACTTTAATGTCAATGTGGGTTGACGCGCAACACTTGGAAAGACATGGTCCCCAGCTAAAGTGTTGAACCCTTCAATCACAGTGCTTCAGGTTCCTCTTCTTCAAACTCGACCATTCCATGTTTTTGTCATGGGTTTCAACCCATCTGACTAAACAAGTGAAGAAAGCATGTGGATGCATCTATTTAGCACAGGCCCTGTATTCCCACGGTACTTTTCCATACCGTACCCACAAACCCATGCATGATCATGCATGTTCAAAACTAGACTTTCGCATGGGATTGTTTTTCAAGCAAAGTGACCATAGGCGTCAAAAACAAACAAAACAGAAGAAAAAATGCTATGATGGGGATGCCCAACTAGTACAGGATCTGAGGTTGACGGTTGGCAAGTAAGGTCTCTATCAAAAAAAACGCCAATGAATCCAATGAATGTCAGTGAATTTTGGAGCCTCATGGACGACCATGGACGAACTCCTGCAAATTGCCACCTCATGCTGGTTGGTCATACGATTTTCCATGATGGACGGTGATAGTCAGCAAAATGTTGGGACAATACTTGGAAACGATCTCTCTCTCTATATATATATATATAGTTGTAATAATTGGGGTTTGTGCATATGTATATATATATGTGTGTGTATACATATGCGGATATCTGAACTGATGTTCTTTTTTTCGCCATATGCTTGTAAAGTTCTCCCCATTTGTAACCTCAACTGTGTCAGTTCTCCTGGGTGTACAAGCCCAGGTTGGAGCTATACTCCGCAGTGATGCCCCGACCTAGCTTGCAGAGCTCTGCAAAGCCGACGTGAAAAAACATCTTCAGCCCATTACCCTCTGGTAAACTAACATAGCTATTGAAAATTGCCATTTATAGTTGATTTACCCATTGAAAATGGTGATGTTCCATAGTTATGTCAGTTTACCATAGTTTACCAGGGTATCATCATGGAGTACACCCAATTTTCAATTTTAGGAGCTGTCCAAGCCGATCTTCTATCCACTTCAGGCTGATGTAGGCTCATATAGGGTATGATCTCGCATCACCAACAACATGTTTGCATTTTTTTGGGGGGATTTAAATGGATCTAATGTATCCCATATGCTCAATGTATGGAATATTTGCCTACATTTACCCAACAAATGGCCCAAATGTAGGTAAATATACTATACTACATGGAGCATCTGGGTATTCTAATGTGATAAACCCAATAATCAACTATCCCTTTTTTTTACCATAAATGGGTGCTAAAATCCATCCACAGGTCCGGTAGAAACCATGGCATAATAGGTGCGGTGCGGGCGACTCATCAAGTCGGACACGTTCAGCAAGAGGTATCCTTAGTGAAAGCACTGAAGAGCCTTGCCTTCAATAATTGGTATGAGGGATTTATATATTTTATACTAGCCAAATATATTGGTTTAAGGATGCTTGGCCTTAAAGGGTTTCATAGTGCTTTAATGCAATCAACCATACTTGTTTGGAACATGTTGAAAAGAATGAGTCTTACCTCCACAGCTTGCAGGGCGTTCCACCGTGCGTGTTCCTTTCAAGTCTGGATTGATGACCGGGGGGGCACAGGCGGTTCCCAGATGTTCCCAGCCGAGTTGCCCTTTCTCCAAGTTGCAAGTTACATTCTATACCATTCAACTGGTCTTTTTGTTTGATCAAACATGGCAATGGAGCATCCATATATGGATTATAGGGGATTGTCCACTGCTTGCCAGAGGATAAATCCACCAGAAGGTTCTCGCACCAACAGCGGTCGGTAAACATCACCTGAAAAGGTATCTGTTGGAGATGACATATCTCCCCCTTCTTGTTGAGTTTTTCTATGCTATTTTCAACAAATAACTAGAACATTTACATATTTACTAAACAGGGCCCAACACTCAACTATACCATAATATTAGGTAAATGACGTTATCTAACATTGGTTACATCTTATATCCCTTACATGACATTTACCAACCCCCATGTTGGCAACATATCTCTGTCCGAGTCTCCCTTCTCCAAGTGCAGGGACTGTCTGGATGGCCTCGCTCCACCTGAGACCCCAACGAAAGGCGCGGCGGCGCGGACGGAGGACCAACTCACGCGGATCCGACCGTCGAAGTAGAGGGCCACCTGACGATCCCACGAAGGCGACCCTTTTTGGACATGTCCATCATTTTTCATGGCTAAATGTTGGTTAATATACTGTTAATAATGGTTAATAATGGTTAATATTAATGGTTGATGATCTTGAATAATATGGTTTATCAATGATTACTGGTTGGTGGTTGAGCCCTACCCCTCTGAAAAATGATGGAGTGAAAGTCAGTTGGGATGAGTATCCCCAATATATGGAAAAATAAAAAATGTTCCAAACCACCAACCAGATTTCGACCGGGCCATTTTCAAGTTCGCAAACTGTTATATAGTTTACCAGAGGGTGATCTTCTTCTATATCTGTTCATATTTCTTTGAGTTTTTGTTAAAAGTGTTCTTTTGATATTTTAAACAGAACAGTTTTATGATTGTTTTCTATTTACAAAACTTATTGCTCAACCTCAAGCAATTTAGCGGGATCATTTCGATCCATCCCCATCTTTTCAATGTCGCACTGTAGAAACCAGAAACCAACTGCTCGGATGGTTTGTGATGGTTGGTTTGAAAAATCTTATGGATGGTGATTTCACTTATAAAACTAAAACAACTTTGGTTTTAGGTTGTTTTGGTAAGTTCTACCCTCTGGTAAATAAACATAGACCCTGAAAATAGCCAATTTTTAATTGAAACTAGTCTTCCAACCCCTATCTGCCAGGGTCTATGTTAATTTACCAGAGGGTAGCTCAATCCTAACTTCAAGCATCATCCATTGGAAGTTCTAGCAGAATTGATCCCCTTTGCATTCTATCCTTCCCTGTTCTCATCACAACCTAAAGTAAGCCCAGCCAGAAACAGAACCCAAAGGTTGATAGATAACAAAAAACAAGTGAAACATAGTGAAACATAGTGAAACATAGTGAAACATAGTGAAACATAGTGAAACACTTTAGATGCTTAAACTTAAACATATATAACATAATATAACATCCCTTTTGCACCAACTTTACTGTACAATGTTATCATGTATCTATACCCCCGAAACAAAGAAATCCTGTTGCCATGGTGTTGCTGGGCCTGGAAGGAGCTCTGCGAAGTGCTCCGTCCAAACTCCGACAGGCCTTCGTAGGTAATCGCCACGCGCGGATCCTGAGGCCCGTTTTTTTTTTTTTTAATGGGTGTAGTTCAGCCAGAAATATCCAATTCATGGCGATAACTTAAAATCATCATCTATATGGTTCATCAATCTAATATAATCATTATCTCTATGACTAATGATTTTTGGTATGATGAAATTGAGTTCCAAGCATCATTATATAGATGATGATTATATAGCTACACTATAGGGTAAACGTTTACAAAACAATGTGGAAAACCCATGGGGAAACCCCAGGAAAATTTGTCTACAAATGGTTGGTGATTTTCCATATCTATGTAAACCTATACCCTAGGGTAACCAACACAACTTGGGATTTAGGATGGCTTAAGAAGCAAGCAAACCTCAGGGGATAACGAACAGGACCTTAGGAAAAGCCGGGCAAAAGCCAAACTACTTTATGGGCCAGGAAACAAGGTGGATTTAATTTCACAATATTTCACATGATTTATCCAGCAAAAAAGTCATTCAACTGAACAAGGTTGGGATTGAACCAACAAAAATGGGATTGAGCCAGCGAAAACACGAATTTAACAAGCACGAATTATGAAAGATGTAGATTTGACTGACAAATGCATGACTTTCACTGGATTGACTAGGGGAAAATAGCTCAAAAACAAGCTTCATTCCATCCAAAAATAAGGCATTGGGGCACGTCTTCCCTGAAACACTACTATGAGAACTAAATATCACTTCTAAGGTAGCAAAACTGTGTTCCTTTTTCTTAGCGATAAAAATGATGGGCCAGGATTTGTGCCAATAAGCAACTTATATTTCATATTATAAGGACTTGAAAGAACTTACCCTCCAAAAAGAACATGCATGTGACCCCGTCGATTCGCAATGTGGCCTAGTCAATGATCTGATTCCAGGGGCCCTACTAAGAGCCCCATGAATCATAAAGAATCTTGGACCAATGCGGTTTAGTTAAATATGTTTAGTTCCCCCCCCCAAAAAAAAAAACATCGTCGTTGCTATCATCCAAGATGCTGATGTGCCATTGATGACCTCGAGGTAAATTCCGCCGCCCTCCTGAGGCGCCAGATCAGCAAAGAGAGCTGCCACGCGCGGGGCCAAGAAGTGTCCCTCCATCGTACCCCTATGACTCTCGTAGGGCAGCTCAAAGGTGACAACACCTCGCAGCATTGCACAGAAGAAACGAAACCATCTGGTAATCTGGTAGTTTAACATAGCTATGGGGAATGGCCGATTTATACCTATTAAAATTTGAATGATGATTTTCCACAACTGTTGTTGAATTACAGTACAGCCGCTGACAACGCAGGGTCTTCATTGAAAAGGGAACACTTATAGAAATGAGGATGATGAAGAAAGGTCACGGTTGAAGGAAACCAACCCCTTAAAACTTACACAACGGAGCAGCTTCAACACCTGGCTTACCCCAACCTATCAACCTATCTCCAAACAAGTCCCAGTGGCCATTGGAGTTCACGTAGATCCTCCTCCACGCACGGCCAAAAAAGGGGAAGGCCTCGGGCAAGTCCACCGCCACGCTGTCGTCATCCTCGAAGATCTTCAGCTTTTCAGCTGCTGTGGAGGGAACATCTGGATGTAACGAGTTCAGCAGGGGCTGCTTGCCTTAGCAGGTGGGAAACTCTCAGTAGCTATCAGCTGTGTAATGAAGGCGCAAGCAGGGAAAACAAAACTTTGAAATCATTGCCATGTTGCACATCTCATACTTTCCACGATGCTCAGATCCCTCTGGTGCTGGTTTGAAGATCAACATGTGGCCTTCCAAATCGAAGGTCGACGCGCTAAAATCCTCCGTAAAGATAGGCTGTTGTCCGTGACACACGTCCGCATGTGCAGAATCGCTGCGAGAACAGGTGTAGCCCAGTTCCACCTGACAAGTGGATGAGCAACCGTCGCCATCAGCTTGGTTTCGATCATCGCCTCGGAACCAAACTTCAGAAAGAAACCATCACTTTTTGGTGGGAAAGGCATCCCTGGTGAGCGCTGGAGATGAAGGCTGAAATCAAGAGTCATCTTCTTACAAGTGGCAGGCGCACCAAAACTTCAAGACTTCGTGAGACAGTAGACATTCATTTTAGTATATTGGAGGCTTTCATCAACCTTTCCAGCATGCTTGCAGCATGTCTTCCATCCATCAATCAAACATATCGGTGTCTATGACTGAATGAAAAACTGTATCTATCTATATATGTTTTCCGCGTGTGTACCTACCCAAGCCGGAATCCCACGGTCAAACCAACGCACAATTACAATGCATGATGCTATACTTATCACTGCAGTCGCCTACACCACCAAAGTGTACATAGGTAGTTATAGATAGATGCATGGCATAGGACAGGATAGATTAAGAGATTAGGATAGGATAGACTAGCAGCCTAGCATACACACAAACAAACATAGATAGGCAAACAAACACACACACACAATCACAAACATACAAACATACATAGAGTAGATACCTGTATACATGCGGTAGGTACATGTAGGACCATGTGCAGTAGGTACATGGATGTCTTTGTTTGCATCTTGGCACATACCGTATATATTGCTTTGAGGAGCGACTGGTGAAGAAAGACCTGCAAAAGCTGCACTCGAAGTGAGGAGCTAAACACCGAAGTAAGACTGGTCATCATGACTTGTGTTTTAGATGTGTATACTATATATATACGCCATTTCAATGTTTAGATTTTTCATCATGAAATTTATCATGTGGCTCAGCTTTTAAAATGTGTCTCAGAATCGTTATACAATTGTCGACGATTGCCTCCAAGTTGGCTGTCGGTGCGCCTTGCTTGTCCGATTATCCAACTTAATCTAACCTTATCCAATCTAATTCGCGTTTTTTCCCCCCAGTAAGGGGATCAAAAAAAAAACAACGCGCCTGGAAAATCAAAGACCATTGCAAAGTCCAACCGGTGGTTTATATCCTTTGCCAAAACCAAAAACATGAAGAGTTCAAGTCACAATCTTCGCCCGTCTCCCTCAATCCATTGCCACACACGATGGGCACACATTCGTCCATTCTAGGCTGGTTGGCATAGGTTCCCGTGAGCACCTGGCTGAAATCGCTGCACTACGGGCCCTACGGGATGAGCAAAGAAATGGATCTGGTTGGTGCAACATCTAACCGGAAAAACATACATAACATACCTTAGCCAGCCTTGGTCATTGTTCTTAGAAACCGCTTAAACTCATCATTCATCAAATCATTCATCCTGCCAGCAATGATCGACAATATGAAATATCTGGTGGCCCACCAGCCAGGGATGGGATGTTGGATGCAGTTGGGGAAGACGTCATGGACTAACAATGACTAACACTTGATACTTGCGGCCAAAACATATACAATACCTAGGAATGGGGATATGATGGACAAAATCAGGATATGATGATACATGATACACACATATATATATATATATTATTATTATTATATATATATATATATTTGTACATGTCTTTATTTATTGATGTATAAACAATGGTGGTGTGGTTTGATATAGACAAGCACCAATATGACGAACATGGATTGTGAAATTTGCTATTCACAGCAAGGTACTTTAATGAGGACACTTATGAATCTGTGGATATCGGCACCCGAATAGAACTTCTTCAAGGCTGGGACCACATTGGAGTGATTCATTTTCTCCACCTGAAGTTGTATTTCAAAGCTTTTCTGGTTGGTGGTTTCAACCCCTCTGAAAATATGAAAGTCAGTTGGGATGATTATTCCCAACATATGGAAATATAAAAAATGTTCCAAACCACCAATCAGTTTTGAATTGGATGAGGGGCTGCTGCACGACAGGGCCAACCTATTTTGAAACAAACGTTACACACAAGTAATTGTGTGTAACATGATGTTACTTCATGCTATTCCCCCCGCCCATCTTAAACAGCACCCAACAATATCAACAATAAAGTGCCCTTGACCTAACTGGCTTCAGCCTCACCCTGCTGGCTTCCCCCCTTAAAATATGAAAGTCATTGGGATCATCATCCCATTTATCCCATTTGTTGAGCTCGACATATGAAGATTATGAAGATATTGCCACCAGCCAATCCCTGGATGAAGTCAGGACTCTCCATCGCTTCACCCGTTCAACCCCGACCTTGTTGCAGCTGTATCCGGGTAGGACCCTACAAGTGCTGCTGTCGCATCCTTCCGTAAGCACTGTGCCGATGTCACATTCCTCCAGAAAGCTCTCGCGCACCTTAACAGATTTAACAGGACAGCGACAGGATTTACCGGTTATGCTGGTTGTTGGGTGCTCCGCAATATCAACCCCGGATGAATATTGATGCCTGGGCTGCTTAGTTGTTTAGTGTGGCAGGCTTCTGGTTTAAGTAGTAGCAAATGAAGTCACTGCTTTCTAGGGGGAACTCCCTTCACTCATCAATCAAACTGTCTTTATAATATAATCCAGAAATGACATTAGTCTGACACGATTAAGCATGCTTGGCTGGAAAATGATATCTAGGAATCTAGTAGCTCTAGCAAATAGTTGGGTTTTCAGTTGTCATCATTACCCTGTAAAAGGAGAGCACCGCAAAATTGATATTCCTTGAATGAATGGTCATATCTGTCTTTCAGGTATACACGGATACTGGTCATGCCAACTGCAGTCCATAATTCCACAAAATCTTTCCGCAGTGCAAAGGGTTCTGATTTGCTTCACGGCCGCCCCCTGGGAAAATAGACAATCATCTTCAGCAAATCTACGAAAATGGTCCGGATATGAATGCCATTCAGGATCTGAACCAGACCCTTGGAGGAAACTAATTATTGGGAAAAAAAAAACATATTGGACTAGAACCCCAAAAGAAATTAAGTGCATGGCTTCAATCTGGGAAAAATTGTTCCACTCCGACCTTTTATCAAGCTGATGAAATGTTCACATTGCACATTTCACATTGAAATATCTATCTGGCTATAAAACTGTTATAAAACTATTTTGATCTCTGCAAAAAAGGCCACCGTTCAACTTTGGTTCCCATTTTCACACTAAATGTTCAATAAACAGTCACAATATACTATAGGTACATCCTTAGATTGGAAAAAAATGATCTATTTCTAGAAAACCAGGTTTCTGGGTAGTTTCATCAAGATGTTCACCCATTTACATCGATGTATCACCCAGGCACCCAGTTGGGACACGTGTTGGTACACGCCGTGGCATCCGGCACGAACTCCACCCCGAGCGTGGGGAAGATGGCCGGCGACACGCCAATGGCGGCATTGGCGGCCGCTGCGGCGTCGGAGATTTGCTGGTAACTCACCATGACTTGGTGGGTCATGAGGAAAAGCACCTGGAAAGCTTGGGCCGTGGATCAACTCAGGATGTAGACGTATATAATCCATGCAATACATACACTACAATGTATGTATGTATGTATGTATGTATGTCTGTATGTATGTATGTATGTATGCATGCATGCATGCATGCATGTATGTATGTATGTATGTATGCATGTATGTACGTACGTACGTATGTTTGTATGTATGTCTGTCTGTATGTATGTATGTATGTCTGTATGTATGTATGTATGTATGTCTGTATGTATGTATGCATGCATGCATGCATGCATGTATGTATGTACGTACGTACGTATGTTTGTAATTGTTTGTATGTATGTTTGTATGTTTGTATGTTTGTTTGTTTGTTTGTTATTTTCCGCGTGAGAAAAGCATCCCAAAAACATGTCCATAGTACATAACCCCAGAAATATTCATTCAGATAGCACCAAGAAATCCCCAGGTACCGGCGGCAGGAGCATCCCTATCATCCCTTGTCAAAAAGCATGAAACTGCCTCGACAAATTCTGATAGTTCATGATATTTCACCTGAAGCTTGCGACCAGCGGGGATGATTCCCCCTTTTCAGCATCCACCATGATTCCAGGGGTCACGACGTTCGGTCACGACCCAAGGCCCGGCACAATCTGGAAACTGCTGCTTTGCCCGGAGCGGTCACCTCAGTGCGAACCGGGAAGTTGCTACCGAGTGCTGCAAAAAGTAGGTGCACCAAGTGAGAGGAAATGAATGACATCATTAAGTCAATGTACTGTGAATGGTTGTGAACTATCATGAACTATAGTTACAGGTCATAAGGCTCATAATGAGTCTAGTTGCCAACAACTTCATAGTTAAGTTATGTAACTATACTCATTCATGGGTATCTGAAGGGGGAAGAAAACCACTGCCTGCCAATCCCGTATCCCATGCCACTGATTCTGCAAAGTGGGGTTCCCAAACGATAGCTAAGTTGGTGATTGGTGAACATACAACTCCGATTATGGTTTATGATGGTCTATGATACTTATAACCTCTTATAACTATAGTATAGTATTCATAGATCCCGATAGCTATGCTATGGACGGCCTGTGAAATTTATAACATTAATTATAACCATAAAATATATTGTAGCCATATTTATAGCATATTATAACTTACTGGTGCTTAGCAGGGAATGAGGGAATGATCCACAATAACTTTCAATAATAATCCCAGCAACCTCCAGCAACCCATCCATTCCCTACTAAGCACCAGTAAGACAATCATATACCCTCTGGCAATTTAACATAGCTATTGAAAATTGCCATTTAGTTCGTGAATTTTCCCATTAAACATGGTGGATCTTTCCATAGGTTTTTGTATGTTTACCGGAGGGTTATATATATATAATTATATACAGTTGGGATTATTATTGCCAATATATGGAAAAATAACATTCATGTTCCAAACCAACCAGTAATATATATATAGTTTTTCCATAGTTATGTTAGTTTACCATAATAAACCATATTAGTTGTTATATAAACCATAGTGATGTTAGTTTTCCATAGCTATGGTTAATTATGGCAACTGTATACTTCACCAACGAATGCATCAACGATGTCTTCGGACCGGCCAACCGGCTCCGAGGAACTGAAGGTGGCCACGTTTTCGAAGGTGATCACCACCTCAGCTTGACGCAAAGGTGAGCTGTTGGGTGGGGCCTTTTTGTGAACTCTTCGGTTCATGTTGGTTTATAGTAGATATCGGTTATTGAATCTATATATATATATTTATTTATTTATTTATCGTAGATCTACCTATAATATCCTATCATCCTATAGCAGTCAATGATGTTATAAACCAACTTACAAGTTGAGGGCACCAGGTTGTAACAAGTAGTAGTTGGCCAATGCTGGACACTTTGTACCCAGTCAAAATTCTGAAGCAACCATACTGGGTTCATAAAAATTGGTTCCGACTCTTCCACACTTTGGATACCCACCCAAATCACCTCAAATCACGATTATGTCTTGTTATCAACTAAATCAGATCCATATCCCTATCACTATCACCAATGACATTGATACTCATATAATCTAATATATACGACTATACATATTCCAACACACACTTGTTGTCGATCTGCACCCCAAAAAAAACCTACGGTTTTTCAAACTCACCGAGTTTTCCCCCGGTTTTCCCCCGGTTTTCCCCCGGTTTTCACCCATCCTTTCCCAAGGCACCCGCGTGTCCAACAGGTCCACCGTCTCCACCTCCAGCCACACCGTGGCGCCCCAGCGATGCGGCGCCAGGTCGTGCGCCAGCGCGCTGACGCCGGGCCGCGAGAAGTGGCTGTCGGAGCTGCTGGAGCGGTTCACCGAGGGGCCACCGAAGGTGACGTAACCTGAAAGCGAAGAAAAGTGATGGGTCTACCCTCTGGTAATTTAACATAGCTATTGAAAATGGCCAGTTATAGTGGATTTTCCCATTAAAAATTGTGATTTTCCATATTTATGTTAGTTTACCAGAGCATAGAATAGGGAACCAGCATGGGTCTAGCAGGTTTTGAAGTATCCCATATCCCCAGGATGTCCTCATAATATCCAAAACCATCATGGGGATGTACCTAGAAAGGCCGATCATTGTCCCATAACTATGGAAAGATCCACCATTTTTAATGGGTAAATCAACTATAAATTGTATATTATGTAAATATGCCATAGCAGCCAATAACATGTCCTTTTGGTAAAAATTGACCGGGGCCGGGAGCTGGTTAATCCCATCTATCATCATAGAAACCTGTTAAAGGGGGTTTCTTCAAAGCCCTCTATTAATCAACCAACCAATGGAAAAGGACATCTATGGTCTAGAATATGTAACCAGCAAAAATGTGTGGATTTCTTTTTGATGATTGAAAATGATGTAATTGATGATCAGTAAATAGATGTGACAAACAAACATGACCGACTGATTTCGTCAGCATGTTGGTTCACACCGGAACTTCAAGAAAAATGTGACAAGCATCAAACAAACCAAATCCCACAACCACCATTTAGGTGATTGCTCGGGTAAATGCGAAGCTACATGGGAGCACATAGAAATGAGCATTAACCATCAAAACAATGGTCTTACAACATCTTGCAACTACCTACCTGAGTGTTTCTGGTGTATTATCACACTACCCTTGCACGCCTCTCCCAATGGGGTCTGGCCAGTCCAAGGAACCATTTCCTCCAACGAAAACCGAGTTGTAAACTTGCCTCAGAGGGACGAGGACTACGAGGACTACGAGGACTACGAGGACTACGAGGACTACGAGGACTTTGGGTCCAATCTGCTGGGTCAAACAAGCTTTGCTGAAGGCATTATTCTGGCTATTGGTGTGGTGCTTTTAAGAGATATATATATATATATACATGTTTTAACCTCAACGAGAGGGAACTGAGAACTATTGGGAAAGAATCCTGTTTCCAGGAACCAGTTCCGTTTTGGGAAAAAAGGGAGGAGCCCATGTCTAGACATTGGAGGGTAAAAGGATCACTTTGGAACACACTCTCAGGCATCACTTTAGAACACAGCCATTTTGCATCACTTTAAAACACAAAATAAAACATCTCATGGAAACCCCGCCATACACACACACATCAGATTTACTGACAGGCGCGAGACTTTGGAAGAAAAACGCGTTCCAAAGCGAGACCAACACAAAAAACCTCCTCG
>Ga0126342_10012662_pt1 | contig 15018 bp, 7 predicted proteins | sample Cyp1metagenome_FD_92528 | JGI IMG/M metagenome (GOLD analysis project Ga0126342, IMG submission 92528) | Coral microbial communities from Lord Howe Island, Old Settlement Bay, Australia - Cyphastrea 1 metagenome | ecosystem: Host-associated > Invertebrates > Cnidaria > Coral ...
ATTGTTTTTTAAAGGGGATCAATTAAAAGTCAAATTGGCCAAACTGAAATTTTCGGAAATTGGAGATGGATGCCTGTTTTTAGTATTAGGGGGACGTTTAGTATTAGGAGGAAGGGATTAGTAAGTGGTGCTCCCCCATTTATATTCCAGGACTCAAAGATAGAAGGTACTCCAAGAATTGTCGGAGAGCTCGCCTTCTATTTGAAATGAACCCTCCTCAACTCCCGTGTCCGTTTCAAATAGAAGAAATTGGTGTTCAAAGAGTCCAAGCAGTGAATTTCTTCTATTTGAACAGTCTGTGGACAATATCAGAAAAAACCATGCGTTTTTGAGTTTTGATGATAAACCGTGATAACATTTGATAACTGAGGGAAGTTGACACAAATTGTGCACATGTGTGCCAAAATGTGCCAAAAAAACGTGGTGTTTTCAACTTTTTTGAACTTACTCAATTTATGACAAGCCATGAGGTTGATCCCTCTCCAATGCATTGCACCACAAGTGGAGCAAGAATATAACCCCGGATTATGTAATGGTCAGGGTTTTTCATCAAACATGCTTCTCTGGCACCCACCACATTTCAAATAGAACATATTGTTGGTGAATCGGTCTGTTTTGGCAATATCTTCTATTTGAAACGCACTCGGCACTGGGGCGGTTTGGGTGACTTCTATTTGAAACAACTCTTTAATACTCTTTAATATCTTCCACGTTTGTGTCCCGGAATATATCTGAACCTTGATTTATAGCGCCCATAAATACTATAGATATATCATGATATATCCACAATAAACCCAAGTTATCGGAGCAATTAACTCATATTAGCTCCTGATCACATGACAACTTGCGGCAGCTCCAGCGTTGAGCTGGCTGATCGCCATCCCCCTGCCGATCCAAATGTTGGTTATTTGTGGCTACGGTTCTCTGATCGGCTCCAAAACACAATGCAAAACCCACCATGCTTTGAAAGCATGGCCTGTTTTCAGGCTGGTGCCTCTTCGAGTTGTTTTGTGTTTTGTTCAGATGGCCGCAGGCTGACAAAAATCGCGCTGATGGCGACGGCATGGTCGATGTGCCCAAAGAGTCGAGACATGAACTCAAGAGGCCGAGGGGCCAAGAGATCTCGAGCATTCACAATACAGTTGAACATGTTGAAGTGGACATTTACATCTGGTTGGTGGTTTGGAACCATGGAATTTTATTTTTACATTTTTTTTGGGTATAATGTTTTCCATATATTGGGTATATAATGTATATAATGATCATTTCATGATCCCAACTGACTCATATTCTTCAGAGGGGTTGACCTAAACCACCAAGCAGTACATCATTTGAGGTCGCAGTCCAGGATTCCAGTCAGCTGGTTGGTTTCCAGAAAAAATCCTACCTGAATCCTGGAGAGAGAGAAAATAATCCTACCATCTACCGAAAAACCATCCAAGATATATCTTCAGAACTTGCACAAAGCCCTTTCAACTGGCCGGGTTCAGGTGAGTCCGATATGAATCATTATGAATCCCTACATTAAACATCCCCTCAATGGTCTCAAATATGTGTAAATCCCCCTACTAAACTATGGTTTCTGGATGTTTCTAGGAAAGTCTTTGCAAACTTTGACTGCCAGGCGGCATGCTGCTGAACGGAAAGCTTTGCAGGTGGACTGATCATCTATAAATCTGTTGGGTCTGTAAATCCATTCTGAGTCCAAGATGTGTCACAGCAATTTGACAATATAATTATGCTATATATGTAGTTTATATTTATACATATAAATCACACACACACATATGATGATGATGATGATGATGATGATGATGATGATGATTTTCACCTGTTTTCTCCAGATCCTTGGAGTCCAAGGGTTGTGGACGTTCCGGGTAGCCGCCCGCGGCGGAAGGCCAAGATTGTGGAGCTGAAGCGGCAGCGCAAGAAGCTTCCGAAGAAGAAGAACAAGGACGACAAGAAGGACCGGTGGATCTGGCGAAGTTCTGGGCAGCTGGATCTCCGGGCATACCTTTGGTGCTGTTACATGGCAAAAGGAAAATCCACGAGATATTTGTAGATGGTTTTCCCATGTTTTCCCAGCGAACTAAACCTCGGCCATAGGGATCCATGGATATCCTTAGGGTATTTTCCAGCCAGCCACGTTTGATTACCGGAGGGTACTTAAGATGAATAGAAAGTAAAGTACTGGATCTCTTGATGAATTGGGGAAGCAACCATGGAGGTTTTTGATGTTACGGCTCTTAAGGGGAAGGGATTACATGAGATGCAGTGACCTAGAAATGATCTTCCAAAACAGGTAGGTAAGGTGGTCTTCCTTATATTATTACATATATAATATTACATGCATGTATGTGTGCCTGTATGTCAACTTGGATGTATCTTAGATGGGCAATGGTGGACTGGATTAAACAGCCCCATTCGAATAATATAGGGATTTCACATGATTTCACCCACCAGAATAGGCATCTCGTCGCAGGCCCTGAGCGAAGAAATCAAGAGCCTGACCAGCGCCTCGAGGGGTGGAATCTCAGGGCAGGTAACCGTTTCAAACAGAGCAGGGATGATGGGGGAAGCATTTGCAAGTGATAGCTTACTTTTCATCATAGTTTGATATATTATATTGTATTATCTATATTTAATATATACTGTATATATATATATATATATGTGTGTGTTTTACGGGGTTAGACTTTTGGGTTCTCGTGTAAAAAGAGTAGAAGGGTAGTATCATGCTTGTTATTTGTGGCCATTTCAATGGGGCTATGTTGGCCAATCCAGCTAATAATAAGAGAACCAACCATGAGGCGCTCTCATCATGGGGCAAAAAGGCCAAAAGTTGGTTGATGAAAGGAGGAGCAACTTTCAGTAGATGGTGCTAAAATAAATTGTCCTTTTTCCTGCAGAGATCATTGATCCTTCTTGTGTGGACGATGTAATTGGACGATATTGGAAGTATATCAGCAGTCACTGATGTTCAGAAGCCTCAACTGGACCCGGCCAACCATGGTTGTCGAGGCAGCTTTTTCTGGTCCCATGGGCCTTGTGTTCTTCTCCATGAATACATATTCATATTATATATATATATACATATGGGTAGAATCTAACATGTCATAGCCCCAATGCCAAGCTCTTGCCTTTGAAATTGGCCCACAGTGACGGGCTTTAGCCGCATTCACCTCCTGGAGTCACCTTCCATTCGAAGTTCCGCCTTCACGACCCCCACTTCCTTTTTTCCTGCAGACTTTTATCATTCCCCATATTTACCCCCCAAACTAATCAAACATGGCTTGCTGGAAAATTCGAAAATTCAGCGTTTAGTGCGATGACTTTCCCAAAAAGAAATGCTCAGCAAATTGCCCAGTCATTTTTGGGAAATTTCCGGATAGCTATGTTTCAGTACCGGAGGGTAATCATCATTAATCATCCTTACATACTCATGACGTACTCATGACATCTCATGACTCATCACCAATCACGATTAATCCACTGCCATTGGGAAAAAAACGTGATCTGGTCATGAGTCATCAACAAGGGAGTTCCCATTTCAGGGACATTATCCACTCTCAGGGATTTCCCATTAATGTCAACCCCGGATTAATAAAACATGGTTTATTGATTAGAGGGGTACTCCAATAGTCATAGTCTGATACTTAAATGGTACCCTCCCAATTAAACAGCCTAGAGGTTTATTAATCCAGGGTTGACATTAATCAACTGAAACATCAACCACTTTCATACCGTTCATCATGGCGCTTCTCCGCCTCTCAGGCGCGCTCAAGAAGCGTCATGCGGACGAGCTGCAGCACTCGGGCCTGAACGTACAGGACGGTGAGGGGATGGATACTGTGGATGTTGCGAAATCCGAAAAGCCAGTTGATAGGTGGAAAACATCCTGTTGTTGATAGGCTTTCAGCCATTCTTTTGGTTGTGCAGGATTTCTCAACGATCCACACCATCAAAGATCGGTACAGGAGCATAACCCACCAACATAAAATAGAGATAGACTATAAAATTAGCTACAATTATGGTTAAAACATTGCCCAGTATGCAAGAATTACCTCCAATGGACATCTTTAGTATTGGATTATATATATACATAATTTAAATATATTTGTTTTGAGGGCGCATTGGTAGGAATAATCCGGCACTATAAACCATACAGTTGAGTGCATTGGGGGTGATTGATAATTGGGCTTCCTACACAAGATAATTGAGCTGCTTGAGCTCTGGAAATTCAATAGGGCCACGAGAGCCTTTCCTCTTTCTGCTGGAATTGATGTTTTTCTGTTGATCTTCCACTGATTAACGTTCTAAGAGCCATCCAGCAGGAAAGATTGTTGTGAATGCTGGAAGTGATGTTTGCTGAAGCGGAAAAACTAATTTGCATCCTTACTTCCTGCAGGGGCTACTTGATATGAAGAAGGTAAAATGAATCAGTCTCTCTTGTATTACTGGTCCTTTTTGCGCAGACAATTTTGGGAAAATTCTTGATTTTTTTTGCAGATTGTCGCAAGCCCGGGGTGGCAGGAGGGAGAAGATGAAAGCGGTTCAGAGGATTTTGAAGAAGACGACGAAGATATCTAAAAATAAATATTATTTTTGGATCTTATTATATATATTCAAATATATAATAATATATATATATATATATACAAAAATTTAAAATAATTAAAATTATATATTATTATTAATATATAAATAACATATATAAATAATATATAATTAATATATAATTGGAATTAATTAATTTTAAAAATATATATAAATATATAATATTATAAAATATAAAAATTTATAGATATGACATTTATTTATGTATTTTATTTTGAATATATATTTATGTATTAGTAGATGCGCGAATGATTGGGTATTTTGACGTAAAATTGCTTTTATTGATATTTATGGAACCCCCCCCCCGTAAGAAGCAATCTCGTAATGATGGGGTAAATCTTTCTTGTCTTAGATAACACTTTGTTGTCTTTTCGGGGTACTATGCGGAAGAAATAACACAACAATATTTATTATTTGATATGATTTTTACAACATAACGCATAGATACGCAGGGATTCTTAATATGGCAAACATTAATTATATCAAATTATATTTATTTGTCCCCTAATAATCCCTGGAGCAACGTGAATTTCCCACACAATGGGTATACACTCGGGGGGTCTTATGATCGAGCCTTTTCTTCCTCCTTTTCTACCTTTTTTTCCTTAATATTATTATTTTCTTCTTCCTCTATATTATTATTTTTAAGCATTATCCTCATCCTTCCCCTTGACATCATCTTTAATATCGTCATCTTCCACCTCATTTTTTACAACATCCTCCTCCTCAACCTCCTCTTCCGTAATATTAATTATTATCCTTTCTATCCTCCTCCTTAACATAATTATTCTTAATATTATTATCTTCTTCCTCCTTAACATCGTTATCCTCCACCTTATTATCCTCCACCTTATTATCCTCTACCTTATCTTCTGTAATATTATCCTCCTCTACCTCATTTTCCGGACCTTATTGCTTGGATTTTTCGGACCTATTTTCATCGTTTTTATTATTTACATAATTTTTGATTTAACGTGGGGAGATATGGGGTGGGTTTTGGCTGGGATAATAAAATAAAATTCCGGTACCTCGTCGGCTATCTCGTCCGATATTTCGTCCAAAAATCTTTGCAAAATTATAATTTTGATATTATATATATATATATTCCATATATTTTGGATTCCTTTACAGCAGGGCCATTGAGATTTGACTCTAAATTGACAGGTCATACCTTCCCATATTCTGATTCCTATTATAGCTAAATACAATTAGGAACATGCTTTAAAATTTACAACGATTTCGTGAAAATCTTCTACTTTCCTGTAAGTATACCACTGGGATTTTTTTTTTTCTTGAAAATAAACACCTTTTAATTTATTTCTTTTGAAAATACTAGAGCGCAAACTGGTGATGCTGTTTTAATGCTTGGCTAAGCTTTTGATCTGGAATTGCTTTGATCTGGAATTGCTTTTGGCGGTATGCCATTGGAATTTAACTCCAGGTTGATAGGTCACACCTTCCCATATTCTGATTCCTAGTATAAATAAATACAATTTAATAATATAATTTAAAATTTATAACCATTTCCAGAAAATTTTCTATTTTCCTGTAAATGTACCATTGGGATTATATTTTTTTTGAGAATGGACACCCTTTAATTTGTTTCTTTTGAAAATACCAGAGCGCAAATTGGTGATGCTGTTTCAATGCTTGGCTAAGCTTTTGATCTGGAATTGCTTTTGGTGGTATGCCATTGGGATTTGACTCCAGGTTGAGAGATCGTACCTTCCCATATTCTGATTCCGGGCATAGTTAAATGCAACCTAATAACATAATTCAAAATTTGTAACAATTTCGTGAAAATCCTCCATTTTCTTGTAAGGGTGCCATTGGGATTTTAATAGTTTTTTGAAAATGAACATCCTTTATTTTATTTTTTGGGAAATATCAGAACGCAAATTGGTGATATTGTTTCAATGTTTGGCTAAGCTTTTGATCTGAAATTGCATTTGGCGGTGTACCATTGAAATTTGATTCCAAATTGACAGGTCGTACCTTCCCATATTCTGATTCCGGGCATAGCTAAATGAAACCTAATAACATGATTCAAAATTTACAACGATTTCAAAACATGATGTATCCGAGCCGTTGTCCCTTGGGAATTTGACACCTGGGGTAACTACTGTCTGCCCTGGGGTAACTCGGTGTGCCTTGCGGTTGGGGTAACTAATGGGTAAATGGGGTAACTTAGGGCGTCTGCTTATATATATATTATATTTTAATTTATATTTATATTATTATTAATTAATTATTATAGATATTATTTAATAAATATTTAATAAATTTTTGCTAGTAGATTACTTTTGAATTATATATTTAATTTTAAATTTCGAATACATTTAATATTTCGATTTAATTTTAATTATATTTAATATAATAAAAATTATTTTAAAAAAAATATATAAATAAAATTTTAATAATAATTAAAAATAATATATTATAATTTAAAATAAAAAAATATAATTATAATTTGCGGATCGTTACATATCCGAATATTTAATAATGAAAAAAAAAAAAAATGCAAAAAATAATTTCATAAATTAAAATAATTCCATATAATTCAGGAATTATGAATAACAAATATAAAAATTAAACAAATTTAATTCTGAAATAAATTCTTAATTTCTAATTTATTTATTTGTACATATATAATAATTCTATCCTAAAATCTAAGAAAATAATATATCAAATATTATATAAATATAATATAATTAAATAATAATTAAATAATAATTAAATAATAATTAAATAATAAAATATATTAAACATATTAAGAAGATTTCAACCTATTAAAATTTCAAATGATCTATTATAATTTAACCCTCAATTAACAATTTCATACAAAAATAAATTTTAATTTAAAATCGAATATAATACTATAATTTATCCCGTATATTCGTAATATTTAAAATAATATAAATATATATTTTATTTATATTAATTATATATTAAATTATTTAAATTAATTATATATTATTTAATAAATATTTATAAATTAATATAAATTATTAAATATTATTATTAAGACAAATTAATTCCTATAAATTAATAAATTATAAAATAATTAGATTTTAATTTTCAAAAATCAATTTAATATAATTATTATTAATATTTATATTTAATAATATATAATTTTATATTATTAATTTATATAATTATATTATTAAATAATAAATTATTAAAATATAATTATATTATATAAAAAAAAATCCTATTTTTAAAATTATAATCGATTTCTTTTTTATTTTATCAAATTAAATATATTTTAAAGGGGATATACATACGAAAGGTAAATTATCAAAAAGGAGAAATACGATTTTTCTGGATAAAAATTATTTATATATAATTTTTTTTATGCATAAGATTCCAAAATGGCAATTTTTTTAAATAAAAATTACAAATCTAAATAAATAAAAAAAAAATATATATTTTATTTTTTTTCGTAAAAATTTTTATACAAACAACAATTTTATTATTAATTAATTTAGATAATTTTTTTATAAATAAAATAAAAAATGTATGTGGTTTGTATATATAAATTTTTCTATATTAAATAATTTTTGTATAAATAAAAAATATATAAATATTATTATAAATAAAGATTTTTTTATAAAATAAATTTTATTATGTGCCTTTATTTATATATATTTTAAATATAAAAATATCATTATATAATATATTATAATATATTTATATGTCACAACTATTTTTTCTTAATATAAAAATTTGTGTATATAAAAATATATATATATAAAATTTATTAATATATAAATTTCTCTATCTAAGAAAATTTACGCATAAAAATTATTCCATGTAAAGGTTTCTATACGTAATTTTATTTGTTTTTTATTTTTATTACCGTTAATAATAATAACAATAATATATAATAATAATTATTTTAAATTAATTTCTAAAAGCCTTCGAAACAAATTATATATTTTTTTCGAGTAATCCCCATTACGTAATATTTATTTAATATATTATTTGTTATATTATTTAATATTTATATTTTATTTCATATATTTTATATAATTTTTTCTGGTATTTTATTTTATATATTTTCAGATCCGGCGAGTAATATTTTAATTATAAATTTCATTGTTTTTGTTATTGTTTTTATTGTTATTGTTATTGGTGTTGTAATTGTGGTTTCTGTGGTTGTAGTTTGTTATTGTTATTATTTATATTGTTGTTAATTGTGTAATTTTTTTTTCAATTTCGTAGTGGTCAAAAATCGTCAAATAAATTATTTTTTTAATATTTTTTCAAAATTCTCGGAATAAAAAATACCGTAAATATTAATGATTTTTTACACCTCGGAGCATGGTATTTACGGCACCGCCTCGTTTCTGGTAATAAAAAATCACGGTATTTACAATATATTTTAACCAATGCATGTCAGTGCCTAGCAAAAACACTGGTATTTATACAATGTTCAACATATTACAAGAATTTTTTTTTTCCCATGCCAAAGGCAGTGTTTTGGGTCTACTCTTAGGGTTTGTAGAGGGGACGGAAGGAGGGGGGTCCTGAAATGAACAGCAATCGCCTAAATAATCAAGTACCTGGGCTGGTCAGCCTTCCCTTTACTTCGTAAAGTTAAACTCAATGTAGCACCACTGGAACTACCTAATTTCCCACAAGATATTGTCACATACATACATCCCGTTCGAAATCATTCCCACTCAAAAAAGTGTTGGTTTATTTGGTGAATACAAGATTTTTGGGTTCGTAACTATTTGTTGAACCATTTTTAAGATAATCTATGATGATCTTACAATGTCCATGATAGATGGATTCATTATTCCTCTGTTGGCCGCATCCACGCACTCCATGTCTCTAACTGAGGGCCTGGAGTATTGCAAGAAAATCGCCTCTGATGTCAAATGTGTTTTGGCATGTTTTGGCATGTGCGATTTCTAAGTCTTTTTTCTGGGTGTACATATTAGTACGATTAAGCTATGATAATACCATGGGATATAGGCAAGATCTAAGTGGGATGAGAGCGTGGTCCCACATAGACGGCGTGGTCGGTACAAAGAATTTTTCTATGTTACAACTTCTGTTGATATTTTCAAACATATATTTTAATAATATTTTCTTTCGTCGGCTCTGACGTACAAAGTCCCCCAATGCAGCTGCATTTTCTCCTGGCATGTTGTCAAATCTTGACACTTGGCACGCACATCAGGGCAAATAAAAATAATAATATTTATATTAATTCACTAATTAACCTGAAATAATGCCATTTTGGGATGATTCCCCTCATGAACAATGATTCCAGGTTTCGGTCGCGACGTGAGGTCGAAGAATAATTGGCGACATCCAGACAGCATCCACAATCAGCCAGTTTCTTGCCCAGGTGCTTGCTGACACAGGGACTTGCTTGAACTTTTGAAGCGTCCACTTCCAGCCAAAAATGTCACCACCTGATGCCCCACTGGGTGGCCGTGCACAACTCAGGCCGTGCAACGTACATAGTACCATAATTGAATGCGCCCGCGGTGGCTCGCCAGATTCAGTGATCTAGTTGTAAACATATGTAAACATGACGTTATTCCAGAGTCTCCAAAGTGTCATCAACCATCCCATGGATCATCCCAAAAAGGGTGGACAACACATATCTCAAACCATCAACAAAAACAATTGGGATAGAAAAGGTTGGTTTGCCTTCCAGAGCGCCAGATTCATGAACAACTAACTCGGTTCCATATTCCTGCCAATCTTCCATACTTCGCAGAACTAGCTTCAGAAGACGCCCCGTTTAGGCTTTGATGTCAACTTAATTTCTGGTTGGCAATCTGACTCTTTTTGGGATCTTAAATTCAGTGTCTCTCTCTCCGTCTCTCCTGGGATTGGTGCTCACTGGAAGAATCTGTCTAGTGTCGACTCCAGTCACAAGTATATACCCTCTGGTAATTTAACATAACTATGGAAAATCACCAGGTTTAATGGGAAAATCCACTATAAATGGTCATTTTCAATAGCTATGTTAAATTACCAGAGGGTAAGTCATGTTCCAACCACATACACCTTGGTTCCAATTTGTCGAGACACTCTGCTCACTTGCTTCGACATGTAGTGGGGCTCCTGCGCAGATGGGATTGTCCAGAATGCTGCATATCATAATCGATGGCAATTTTACAAGGAAAATAACGCTAGACGATAGACCATGGGGTCTTGGGGCCCTTGATTTTCAGACAAAAGCAATCATAAACATGTTTGAGGCCAACAACCAGTAAAACTATGACATAGGAGAATCCTTTTTCAGTCTGCTTTCAATGACTCAAGGGAACAAATACGGGGAGCCATGTTAAAATCCTCCAAGATTCGGTGTCTGTTGCATTTCTTTGGCTATCCACCCCACCAATGATCACCACCATCCCTACCCATCGGCCAACTTCAGTGGCGATGCCGGCAACCTAGGAAGAAGCTACACTATCGTTTCTCAGTATCGATCTATATTTCTATAGTGACGAACAATTACTTCAAACGTATTTTGGAAAAACTTTTTGTTAATTAGAGCTGGAAGGACGTTCTTGGTGTCACATTTAGAACATGAGAAATTACATCACTTAGAACATGGTGGGAATCAATTCATCACTTAGAATGTACCCAAAATTTAACACTTAGAACGTACCCATAATATATGTATATTTAAATATTTTTCTTTTTTATTGTATGTATATACATATCATATGTTATTTATTCATGCACATGCGACGGACAACTACTTGGAATGTTCTAAGTGTTGAATTGGCCCCTATGTTCTAAGTGTTGGGTGATCTTCTAAATGTTGAAAATATGCCCATGTTCTAAGTGTTGATTTATGCCTACGTTCTAATTAGTAAAAAACACTTTGGAAAAAAAAAAACGTTCTAAGGAATTGTCCTTCGCTATATATACCATCCGGATATTTAACATAGCCATGGAAAATCACCATTTTTAATAGGTAAACCATCTATAAATGGGCCATTTCCCATGGCTATGTTAAACAACCAGAGGGTGTATATATAATATAATATATATATATATACATATGCGTGTGTTTGTCACATGTCGGTATCAGAATCTGGAATCATATTCCTTCATCGGCCTCCTGTACGGCCAACATCCTATAGAATCGTATACCCTCTGGTTATTTAACATAGCTATGGAAAATGGCCCATCTATAGATCTGGGTGAATTATAATATTTCACAAACCTGAAATAAGACCATATTGGGATCATTTCCCCTTACTAACCATGATTCCAGTGAGGGAGAACAGTGAGGTCGTTATAATTTACCCAGATAGATGATAACCATGATGCTTTCCCTATTCAAAAATGGGATTTCCATTGGATTTCCCAGTTACCCTTTTAAAAAATCACCATGTCGGGAACAGACATCTCCTCCATGCCAAGAGAAACGATCAATTTCGCCATCATCCTGGAGATTGAATGGTGGAAAACCCATAGGAAAATGGTGGTTTGAATGGGAAAACCATAGGAAAACCATAGGAAAACCATAGGAAAATGGTGGTTAGTAGTGGTTAATAGTGGTTAATGATGGTTAATCATTGATTAATAATGGCTGGTTGGTGGTTTCAACCAACCCCTCTGAAAAATGATGGATTTCCTCAATGGGAAGATGATGATTCCCAATATATTAAATATATTATGGGAAAAAAAACATGTTCCAAACCACCAACCAGTAATGGTAGGTGTGTAGAACATCTAATCTTAGATGCAATGCCAAAAACACGATTCTTTCTTTGCCATATGAATCAAACCATGGATCATAAAAGTATCCAACCAAAGTGTACCCGGAGAAGCATTCAACACTTTTACTCAATCAAGCTTTGCTCCAGCATATCATAGTTTGGAAAATAACTTTCCTCCATCAAAATTGCCACCTGGTTCCTTGGCCATTGGTTTCAACATGTTTCAACCAATGGGGATCATTATGCCAAATCTGGCAACCATATTTGAAACCACCAACCAGTACCCTCTGGTAAACTAACATAACTATGGAAAATCACCATTTTTTATTAATGGGAAAACTCACTATAAATGGCCATTTTCAATAGCTATGTAACAAATTATCAGATGGTATTCATCTTCATCTTCAGTGACTTTTCACCCCAGCCCGCCATGCCCGCCTGTCTGGTCCAAAAGACACACATGGACCCTTGCTCGGGCTTCACCTCAACCAGAAAGCATCTGCCTAGGGGGGTTCCCTTAGATTTTCGCTCAAACACACACACACACATATATATATGTATGTAAGGGAAAACTTACAGAAAAACCGGTTGTTTTGGAATTTTTGGATATAATCGGATCTAATCCCTGAACTAATTGGATCTAATTGGGGCCTCCTGCAGGTTTTAGATCCCTTCGACATAGGAATATAGTTAGCAACCATGGAGAAGCGCATCTTTTAGTGGCTTTACCTACGCTTTGTCATCATGAATCATGAATATATTTGGTTCATCTGTGGGCTACCTAGTTTATATAAGAATAAGATATAGCAACCCCCAAAATGAGACGTTAGAAACGTGACATCCTAGATCTGATTGATGGCAAAAAACATACCTTTTGCAACCGTCAATCAATTGGGATGATCATCCCATGGTTAGGAAATCTGCATTTTATGACAGAACAAACGCATCAGAAAATGATAGATGCACACTTACAAATCTAAGTTCATCAACAGTTGATAGAGGAGACCAAGATCGCAAACCACTGTGAAAACAAAGAGTATGTGGTCTGAATTAGGCGCGCTAGGCCCTAGGCTTCATGCGGGAACATCCTCTCAGCGAACTCATGTGCAAAAGGCAAGGGGCCAGGGGCAAGCTTAGTCATCAAACCACCAAGGAGCCAAACTCGCCCATGCACCTCCATCAAATCGTGGTCGTTTTCATTTATTGCTGATAGATGCTGATCTCCAAAACAAAAAGAGTTCTGGGTCCCCATGGTTATAGAATAAACCCCTTCGTTGCAAATTTGGGGGGTCATTTGATTCATTCATTTCAGGGGGACCCCAAAAATTGTCGGGATTCCTAGATTTTTTAAACACGTGACCGGCCCATTATTTGATCACAAATATCTCCCTTGCAGAGTCCCATCATACTTTCCCAGCGCAGCCACTCGTATCCCTGTTGTGGCCGCATCTGCAGCAGCCAACAAGTCTGTTGCGGCTTCACGGGCCTGTACTATGGAAGTTACTGGGATACATCAGGAATATGATCTCAGGTTGGGTTGAAGAAACCAACAGCCAAATGGGGGCTACAAGTCTTCTGACTGGCCAACCTGGTGATAGGCTTATCATTGCAACCTGCCTGGATAGTGGACTAGATATACTAAATCTGCCATCATCAGCTGTATTTTGATCACAAGGTCGTTGATTTTTTTTCTCCGGGGGGAAGCACTATTTACCCTCTGGTAATCAAAAACAGCAATAGGACATCCCCTCAAAATAATGGAGGTTTTAGTGGGAAAACTCTAATATATCAATGGCGGATGTTCCATTGCCGCCCTTGCCAGAGGGTATTTAGGCGCTTAGGGATCTGTGAGATGATGGCAGAGCCTCGTCATTTCATGCCAACTCCGAAACACAAGGGACTAAAAAGAGATATGTCCATACATTTCCAATGGGAAACCTTTGGAAAATTTTTGAAAACACACATTCCTGGGGACAGCATGTTGAATTTTGAGGTGGCATCTTTCATTGGTTCTGTGGACCCATGTGGTCCGGAATCTTTCAGCATCCGCCTTCAAAGTCTCGTCTGCATGTAGAGCCTGGGAGGTCACACCGCATCGCTGGAGAGCCTGGGGTCCTAGTGATGTTCATCCGCTCAAAATGGACATATGCACACTGTGGCCAGGGCATTTTACTAGCAGTATGGGTAGTTTTTTTTTGAAATCCCGGACCTTCCATATTTCCATTTGATGTGGTCCGCTGGTGCAATTTGGAGTGCGGATTTTGACTACAATCTAGTGGGCGGCCAGTTCGTGTTCTGAAGGGGGACCGAGACAGTATGTTATTATCACGTGGATTGATGATCTACAGCATTACTGTATGCCCCTCTACTGGTCGATTTTGTAAGGTAAGATCAGGATGTGGATTGATTATATAATGATACTGGCCCAAGGTATAAGTGCAGATGGCTATGGATCAATGCCTATTATAAACCATCATTGCATCACCGTAAATATCTCCAAACTAAGCAGGACAAATCACATGTTGGGATGCCCATTCTACCATCATAACATATCATAACCATCTGGGTTTGTCTGTGCTTGCGGAGCAGCGTGAGCACCTGTTTTTCTTGGGCTAAAAGAAGCCTGCAGCAAGAAGTGGTTGTTACTCACTGCAGTCTTAGTTTGTAGTACAGATACTACACTTGTTCATAGCCATAA
>Ga0126342_10012663_pt1 | contig 15017 bp, 13 predicted proteins | sample Cyp1metagenome_FD_92528 | JGI IMG/M metagenome (GOLD analysis project Ga0126342, IMG submission 92528) | Coral microbial communities from Lord Howe Island, Old Settlement Bay, Australia - Cyphastrea 1 metagenome | ecosystem: Host-associated > Invertebrates > Cnidaria > Coral ...
TGTATGTATGTGTATGTATGTGTATGTATGTGTATGTATGTGTATGTATGTGTATGTATGTGTATGTATGTGTATGTATGTGTATGTATGTGTATGTATATGTATGTATATGTATGTGTATGTGTATGTGTATGTGTATGTGTATGTATGTGTATGTATGTGTATGTATATGTATGTATATGTATGTGTATGTGTATGTGTATGTGTATGTGTATGTGTATGTGTATGTGTATGTGTATGTGTATGTGTATGTATGTATGTATGTATGTATGTGATGCATGTATGTATGTATGTACGTATGTATGTATATATGTGTATGTATGTGTATGTATATGTATATGTATATGTATATATATGTGTGTGTTTTCTATATTTGTTTTTCCTTCGTTCAGGGTTGACACACATTTTCTGTAATTACATCATTAAGGATGTGTCAAATCGATTAAGAGCCCGACCTACCCAACCCAAATACAGTCTGTTAACGCACGTGAAGGTTTCTATTTGTATATTCGAGCATTTGTTTGGCGAATTGTTGCGTAGCCAAAGTCAATAAAGTTGAGATTTTTTTTCTCCAGCAAATGCGATTTATGTTGAATCAAAATGAAGCAGGCGCATACCGAATGTTGACAATTTGGTTTCCAGTCATTGTGAGAAAAAACCACGCAAAGTTGAACATGCAACTATAAACAACATGTCATTACAAGTAACACGGCAGGTGACTGAACAATCTTGACGTTTGGGTTCCCAGGTGCACAATCCCAATGTAAGCAATGGATGTCCCTCACATTGAGGATGTGACATTCCCAGCTTAGACCCTAAAAATATGAAGAATTTAAAGATCGATCCCTTAAAAAACAAAAGCACACACCACGTGCTGCCACAAAACTCGTCTTGTTTGTGCATGACTCTCATCATGTTGTACTTGATGAATCCTTGGTATCCGGTGACCATGAGTTATCCGCTCGTGGTCAACGGCAACGTTGGAACCCCCAAAGTTGTTTGTATATAATAATATATATATATATTGAAGCTGCATCCCATTTGGTACATGGTTACAATTACAATACATCTTCTTGTTCTTGGTTCTTATAACTTATAACCCACAAAAATGTCTGGGATAAATCTGTGTTTCCCACACATTTCTGTCTTGGAAACACTTGCCACTTCTGGGTCCGTCCTCGCTGGGTAAGAAAATGTGGGGGGTGTCTGAATATGGGCGCGCGTTCGCTTCGGTCTTATTTTTCAATCGCTTTGGTCGCATACTTGCATCGCTTCGGTCCCTTTTTTCTAATCGCTTTGGCCGTAAAGTAGACATTCCTTCCTCTAGTAAGGGGTAACCCTAGACGTGTGTTTTGGATGCATCACCTGGAAGTTTGTGACCAATGTGCTGTAAATTTATGATCACGGTGACCATCTTTCGTCGAACACATTGATTTATGTCCAAAGTGATGGAGATGTCTGACCAAAGTGATCTCCCTGCCGCTGATGGGGTACTCCAAACTGGGTTTAGTGATAGTGGGTGAATCATCATTTTTCCCCTATGAAAGTAGCCATTTATGGGGACCCTGTATTTTCAAACAAAGCCACGTTATGCGAAACGACTTTCTTTCAACCATGAGATTTCACGGAAATTTCTGCTTCGGATCGCCCAGGAATTTTCCATCGATGATCTATTGACCTATACCTAAGTCATTTCGCCAGGTAAGAGTAGATAGAACAAATTATTATGTTGGTACATATTACTGGGAAATACTTCCGAAATATATAATATGTTGGGAACATCTAGATTATATTGTATATATACATGGTTTTTATGTTGGTACGCCATTACTGGCAGCTGAAATTTCGGTCTGGTGGTCATGACTAGGGAGTCCTGCAGAAGCTGAGGCGCGACATGGCGACCATCGACAGCCGCAATTAATGGTTGATAATGGTTGATCATAGTTAATAATGGGAAAATAACCACCAATAGTGGATGAATAATGGATAATTGGAATGTACCTTATGGTGATTTAACACAGCTATGCAAAATGGCCCATTTCAAGATGATTTATCATTTATTTATTGATTTTATTGTTGGCTTCAAGACATCTTTGTGAAATGTCAAATCGGTTGAGCATACTGAGTATGGTTGAGAAATGTTGATGGTTGGAACCACCAACCAGGCAATTTTCAATGGTAATTTCAGGATCCTAAAATGGAGGTACTGTACCATATAAGGCCATATGTTCTGGGGATATTTCCTTACATAGGCCTGAAAAATAGGCCTTATATATGGTAGGTACCTCCAATCAATCGGTTCCTGAAATGGCCATTGAACTTTGTAGATGATGAAAACGTTTCGATACTGAGGATTTCCCATCGGGTGACAGGGTTGGTGACTCCAATTGCTTGCGTTTTTTGTTGATGTCAAGATGTATTGGCAAAATCTGCTTGGCCACATGGGTATCATATCTTCAGCTTCCTTAGGTTCTATCAAATTCATTCAGGTTCTGCCCTTGAGTGTTTATCCTTTTCTTAGCAATAAACCATCAATTGTCCATTTGTCTGTCATTTATTGACGAGTAAATCACTTCACTCATGTTCCGTTTTTCCCACATGGCTCAAGATTGTTGAGCCCAAAAAATGGATGGTGAAGAACTAAACACGACCAGCTTTTTTTTTGGACCCCTCCCCTATTTTTGAGCCACACCCACATTTAAAATCATTTAAACCTATGTAGCACCCCCGCAAAATAGACTACCATCTGGTTATTTAACATAGCCATGGAAAATGGCCTAGATGGTTTACCTATTAAAAATGGTGAGTTTCCATGGCTATGTTAAATAACCAGAGGGTACCTGTTCAATCCTAAAGTAGTGATGAATTACCAATTTTGGAGCATTTTTTCGGCGCTACTGACAGGTCCAGTTCTTCAAATTGACCCAATTTTTTAGAAAATGACCCGGCCTGGTAAACATTCACAGTTTGCGAACTGGAACATGGCCATAGAAATAGTGGATTTACCCATTAAAAATGGTGATTTTCCAGTTCGTTATGTTAGTTACCAGAGGGTAATGCTCCATTTTTCCATGGATTTTCTTATGGTTTTCCCATTTTCCCATGGGTTTTCCCATGGATTACGCGGTGGTGGGGATTTTTTTAGAAACACCGAGCGACGCGGTGCCGTTTTGGAGTCGCGGACCCATCGGCTCAGCGGCCGAATGAACTCATTCTGTTCGATGGCACCAGAAGTGTCCTGGAAGCCAGGGGATGTCCTGGATTCAGTTTCATCATCAATATGGATATTAATGATTATAATGGTTAATAGATGATCTGGTTGGTGATTATAATGATTAATAGATTATAATGATATGGATATTATCATCAATATTTGATTATAATGATTTATAAATTAAATCAACTATATGATCTGGTTGGTGGGTTTACAGTTTTAACATGTTTTAACCATCTTGAAAAATGATGGAGTTCGTCAATGAGAAGGATGACATCCCATATATGAAATGGAAAAAACAACGTTTGAAACCACCAGCCAGTGATTTATTATGATATATAATGATTAGTTTACCATAGTTTACCCGGTTTCCATGGGTTCTTTATGGTCCTGGAATATGGGATCAAGTAGGGTTTACCGCTGGGCACTGCCCATGATAAACCTCATAAATGGGTACTTGATTTGCAAGATGGGGTACTTAATAATTATATCGGTAGTTTACCCAGTTCTCAATGGGATATACCATGGGATGTACCCAAATGCAATACACGAATTGCAGACCACCTACATTTCCTGAGATGCACATCCAAGTAGACATCAAAAAATGCTGGGTGTCACCCAAATAAGGAGGTTCTGACTGAACAGCAACAGCAACGGGGTGTTGAAAATCAAAGACTGCTGATTGTAGACAAGCAATAATGGGGGATTGACCAACACCTATATGTTTTGACAAATACATTTCAGTGGTTTAAACCAGACCAAAGGGCTCGCACAAGGAAAAAAAGGGTGGTGATCCAGGCCAGATCTAGTTTTTGCGGGTAGTTTTAACCAAACAGGAATGGAAATTGAACAATAGCAACAACAACAACAGCAACAACAACAACAACAACAACATGTTCAAGCAGCAGTCGTAGCAATTGCAAATTTGACAGTTTCACATCTGGAAATCCGGGCCATTTGAGTGGATCATCTACCTATAACGTCTAGGATACGAGGTGGGCCCCACCAAATAGCTAAGTTGCTTTATGACTTTAAAACTGGGTTAACTAGGATTTATAGTGACAAATCTATAGTTCATGGTGTTTACCAGTAGTACCGCACAAGGCGGTGGCCGAAGTTGCAAAGATAGGAAACCTATAGGAAAGGTTTGGTTGTTGTGATGCATAGATGGCAGAGCGAATCCACTGATGGACCGACAGGTGGTTGGAGTTGTACTTTTTCGAGTGGTTGCAGTGGTCACCTCAACCACAACTGCTGGATGTACTGTGGTGTAGTGTCGTGTAGGTGTCTGCCTCAGAGATGATCAATTCCTCTTGGATACGGCGCTTTGTTGGGTTCCATATGTTCCATGTTAAATTTAGGGCACCTAACCCCCCAAGACAAAACTCCAACTTAGGCTTGCAACAATTCAGGATTCAATTTGGACCGTTCAACCGAAACAAAAGCCACAACTGGTAGCTGAGAAGACTTTTGACTTGACATTTCGTCAACTGATAAGCAGATTGATGATTAATTTATGCTAATCTTACTCTGCATCTGTCCATATGGTCTGAAGTTTGACTTCAAAACTTCCTTTGATAAAGCTCAATCAACCGATTATTCCCCTGCTATTTCCATATCATTTCCCTATAATTTCCATATGATTTCCCTATAATTTCCATATCATTTCCCGATAATTTCCCTATTATGTCCCCGTAATCAAGCAACCAACATGGAAGCGACTTCCCGGTCCGTGTCAATCATCTCAAAAAGTTGGACCAAGTCCATCTGCAGGGGCAGCTCCAGGGGTATCAAGGGACATTAAGGTTTCTTTGAGGAATATAAAAGGAATATTAAAGGATATTGACCACCAAATATGGATATCTCATGATATCTTAGAATATTGGAGATCAAGAGAGATCAAGGGATATTCTACGGATGATTCAGGGAGATTCTTTGGATGTTAAGGGATCTTCACCACCAAGTCATGCTGCGTTCAATGGGTGTATCCCCCACGAAACCAAACAGAGCTGGGAGACTGGGAGACTGGGGGTTGGGCGCGTCCCATCTGCATGTACTGCATATCTCCAATATATATATAATGGTTTAATTTTGTTGCCCCTTCTCAGTGCTAAAGTGCTAAACATATTTATTCACAAAAAAAGCTTTTGGGAATCTGGCAAGTCTTCACACATTTCTCTTGCTGAGAGGTCTATGGTTATGGCTTCTGCCGTCATCTTCAGTAGATACACAATACACAATACACATAAAAACCATGTCCCAATACGTTCACGGTGTGAAAGAAACATGTCCACAATTCGATTGAGTATCCATGTTCTTGGATCAGCCACATGACTTTTGTTCAATGGATAATTCAAGGAACAATTTACGGGACACTTCTGAGTTTCATGGTGCACACCACCCTTATCCCATTGCTCATTTGAATTATCCGTTCATCACTACAGCAATCTCCATTGATTATCCAAAATCACCAATACCATTAATATTCCATTGGTATCCCAATCTAATCTACCCATATATATATATATATATTACAGCATTAAATCAAATCATATATTGTCAATTTGTAATTATTGCTCACCTTCGTAATTATCCATGAATTGCCCGTGAAATTTCAACAGACCCACCCTCATATCAAACGACGTGCCGTGCCTCATCAATATCCATGACCTTGAGTCGACTCTGGAACTCTGTGTCCGTCCGTGCCCCCTTGGTCAAGTGACGGAGATGGGGAAAGATTGGGATGTGTCACCAGCAGACCATGTGGGTGTGAGAATATGCTAAAGGTTTCTGTCTGTCTGTCTATCTATCTAATTTTGTATGTGATATGTATTGTATATCACGGGGATAGCATGGGATGATTTTAGAAAATATACCATATTCTACATATAAAATCTGAATTTCCATAGGATGGGGAGGAAACTTTTGTAATGCATGGATTTGACTAAGACTTGACTAAGAACAACTATATAAGGAGAAAATAGGAGAAACCGGTATTACCAGCAGTCACTTGTGTCCCAAAGATGGCGATATGACAAAGAGGCATCGATGACACAGTTCTAAATTGGTTTATAGGCCCCCCTGAATTGTTGGTATATCTACCATAAAACATCATAAAACCCTAGTCAGTTCTAAACCAACTTGGCTAACTATGGGTTTTGTCTTGGTACCTTTTCGAACATCGACAAACCATCTTTCGAAAACATTTCGATGAGGTTTCAGCACAACTTCGAGACTTCGTAGTCAGTTTGCCCGATCAACCAATATATTGCGGGCAGGAAACTTCAATGTCCCATCTATAGAGCCTATGTTGTTTAGATATCAGATAGACCCTTTGTTGTTAAATTTTCATGTTTATTACTACAATTTTAAACAACATGAGGATTGATAGTTGGATATCACCAGGTTTGTTAGTTGTTTTTCTATTCATGTTGTTTTTGTTGTTTCCAAATCACGTAGCAACAACCTTCCCCATCTTCTTAGTGATATACAAAAACTATGTTGTTTGGTTGCGTGTATCTACGCACGTCTCTTGGAAAATCTTGGATCATCTTTGCTGGTCGAACAACCCAATTTCCATCCATTAACTCCCAATTTTTTTTGGTCCAAACTGATTTTTTCTGAAAAAAAATTCTGATATTTTCTGGATTTCTGTTCCACCACGGTCACCTCCTCACTTTTTTTGGTTTGACTCCCCAGCAACGGTTCCCAAAAAATCCACCCTCAAAGCCTCAACGAGTTGATCCAGGGTCAACTGACCCGTCTTATCCACGTCAATGCGATTGAACACACCTTCAAGAAACCTGGCGGCTTACACACCAACAAAAAATATGGAGCAACATAAATAGGTGGTCATTTCTGTTTGTATCTGGTAAGATTGTGGTTTTTGAGTGTTGCAAAAATATCGGTAAATTCAAACTGGCCATGACAGCCATCATCATTCTCCATGATAGCCATGGGATCATTATCAGGTTGTTTTCACACCGGATCAACGCTGGCTCGCAAGAGGATTTGGGTTTCACGTGGTTGTCTTCGGCATTGAAAAAGTACTACTTGAACATGTCCGACCCTGGCAGACTGAATCATGAGGATATGTTGGATTAGCATGATTAGCATCCATGCGCAATACGCAACATAGGTGGTATGATTTTATTTTTCACCTGGTTTGAAATGGGTGGATATGGGTGAAAAATTGAATTTCCCTTGTGTCTTACTATTTCCTTGATCGCTATTTAGCATTCTCAATGTTGGAGGTTTGTTGGTAATGTACATGACAGGCGGGTGCCATCAGTTGATAGATCGAAGTGCCAAAACAATACAAACCTAGCGGGCCGCGTCCAAAACCCACAAACATGACAAACACCTATTTTTTCTTCGAGTGATCCCCACCAAACTATCTGACATATATTCTGACATTCTATCTGGCATTCGGGCTGGCATATATTCTGACATTCTATCTGACATATATGTTGGCGTTCTACCTGGCATGTTGTCTGCCATTTCGTCTGACATTTTGCTTGGCATTCTATCTGATATCCTTTCTGGCATTCTATCTGACATATCTTCTGACATTATACCTGGCGTTCGGGCTGACATATATTCTGACATTCTATCTGGCATCCTTTCTGGCATTCTATCGGACATCTATTCTGACATTCTATCTGGCATTATATCTGACATATATGTTGGCGTTCTACCTGGCATGTTGTCTGCCATTTCGTCTGACATTATACCTGGCATTCGGGCTGACATATATTCTGACATTCTATCTGGCATCCTTTCTGGCATTCTATCGGACATCTATTCTGATATTCTATCTGGCATTATATCTATGTTGGCGTTCTACCTGGCATGTTGTCTGCCATTTCGTCTGACATTTTGCCTGGCATTCTATCTGATATCCTTTCTGGCATTCTATCTGACATATCTTCTGACATTATACCTGGCATTCGGGCTGACATATATTCTGACATTCTATCTGGCATCCTTTCTGGCAGTTTTTCTGGCATTTGCGCGGGGACCTGGAGCTCGCCATAGGGCATTATAGGGTTCAGGTCCGTGTGTGCACAGGCTGCCGTGGAGCTCGCGATGGGTTTCTGGCACTTGCTGTGAGCTTGGTCCCTAAGGAGTGGGACACGAGGAGGAGAGGAGGAGGGCGAGGAAAAGAGGGAAAGGAGTTGCACCTTTGTCTCAGACCCTCACCTGGGAGGCGGGGAACAACAACAATGGCAAACCTGCGGGGATGTTACTATAGACCAGTATGTCTGGTGACAAACCATGAGCCAACAACATGAGGTCTCCAAGGGCTCAAACTCCAATTTTTGCAATTTTATGTTCGATGCTGCTAAAAGGCTGATGGTTTGCTGCGAGGCTTTACAAATAGGTTGTGCGGTATGTGCGGGTGAAAGCCAAAAGGAATCCAAAGAATGGAACCCAACATGTAGCAAGAATATATATCCTTATGGGAAAATCAATGTGTTCACCTGTTGTCTCATCTAACCCAATGTAGGAAATCGTTCAAGATCATATTTCACACCTCAAAATGTCCCGGGAGGAACAACTCGTCCCTCGACATTTAATTGTCAATACCAAAAGAAGGATCGGCATTGTGACTCAATATAATATACCACGATTGTGATCAAGTGATGAACCACCAAAATCGTGTCGAAAACACCCAAGCCCCAACTGGTAAATAAAAAGGCCTCTTGTCCGCTTCCATGTCTTGTTCCATCTCATCCGCCAAGTTCAAGATGTCCCTGTCCCTCGCGTCTGCGAATGTATCAACAACCTCGGGCACGAAATCGAAGCAGCTGCGCGGCACGCATGAGGAACCCCAAAGGACATACCAAAAAATGTTAAGCGCAGCTTCAAGATTGAAGTCCGTTCCACAAAAGAGTTCCCTACGTTTCGAGGAACTTTGGTTTCCCTGGTTGATGTTTGGTCTTCTTTTTGGGGGGGCGAGAGGGAGCTGAAGCTGGCGCGTTAATCCGGCTCTAGCTCCGGCTCTCAATTTCAATGGAATTCTGGCTACGGTCTCGTGCTTTTTGTCGACGGCTTTTCCAGATCGAGGCCCGAAACCGCAGAAACACAGAGCCTTCGCAACCCCAGGAGCCACCATACCTGTAAAAACACAAGGATTAGCACGCTTCCATGGTTTCACCCGTGGACTCACGTGCTCCCGGCCTGTTTCACTTCCCAGCTACTTGATGATGCGATTGACATGAAGATGTGGTTGGCTTGATGGTGTGAAGACTAAAACCATGACCATTGGTACGTAGCTCAGAAGTTTGCTAACTAAACATCCTGTGATGAAGTGTCCATGCGATGATGTTGGTGCGATGATTGTGACCATGGCGATGGAAATGGTGAGATGGATGGCATGAGGATGTGTGCCGATGTTAAAGTTACAATCGCAAATGTGAAGTTGTAGGTGTAGTGGCGGCCAAATAATGATGATGATGATGATGATGATCATCATCATCATGATCGTGATCGTGATCGTGGTCATGATCATGCTGCTGCTGCTGATGATGATGATGGTGGTGATGATGATGTTCATGATGATGATGATGATGATGATGATGATGATGATGATGATGATGATGATGATGATGATGATGATGATGTTCATGATGATGGTGATGATGATGAGGATGATAATGACGATGATGATGATGATGATAATGATGATGATGATGATGTTCATGATGATGCTGAGGATGATAATGATGATGATGATAATGATGATGATGATGATGATGATGATGATGATGATGATGATGTTCATGATGATGTTCATGATGATGTGCATGATGATGTTCATGATGATGTTCATGATGATGTTCATGATGAGGATGACGGCGACAATGTATCTTGGCACCGGCTCTCTGGAAGGTTCGCAGGTGCTTTTGGGGAATGCTATGTTTGGATATGTTTGGATATTCATCTGCTATGATGATAGATGTTGATCAAGTTCAATACATTTTGTGGAGGTGCTGACCTATATGAACTGTGTTATCTTCCATCCTGCAACAGACATTTCAACTGAGCTATTTTGCAAATTCTTCGCCACCTCCATGATCCCCCTTCTGAAGCAAAGTCCAAGAGGCAACCGCAACGATGAGGTTCAATACACCGAAAACCAAGGTGAGGAGGCTCCCCACAAAAATAATGGCAGTGGCAGGGTATGCCCTTGGATGCGCGCGAGAAGCGGCCAAAAACACATGTATGCTATGCACTGAACACACACACAAACCATAGAAAGTTGATATGGGAAACATGTCAACAACAGACTTGGGTTCCTCTGAAGCCGTGGTATACTCGGACACCCTGTTTAATTATCATATTACCCATTAAATAGCCCTATATAATCTTATATATATAGGGGATATCCCCAATAGTCTTCAGACCCCCTGTGACATTCATCCGTTGCCAATCTTCGATCAACAGTCAATAAGCAAGCACGGGGATCATCATCATCATCATCATCTGGAATTGGTATATATAGGGCCACTATGGGATAATCATGTATAGGATAACTGAGTGTGACGGTAACCGGCGGGCCGGACCCTGAACCAGCAAACCATGCCGGCACAGTTTCCCCCTCCACAGTTTCACGGTTTCACGGTTGGGCCCGGTCAGCTGGGAAAGCGTGCCGCACGGTCCGGGCTCTACACTGTCACGGCTGACCGGAAGCCACAGGGTTTCATGGCTGACCGTGGAATCGTTGGCTGCACGGTTGCTACTACTACTACTACTACTCCTCCTGCTGCTGCTGCTGCTACTGCTACTACTACTGCTACTGCTACTGCTGCTGCTGCTACTGCTACTGCTACGTTGATTCTCATTCCATGGGTTATAGCCTTTCAACTCCTCTTGTAGTCGTTTGTGTTCATCAATTACACATTGTACTACAGGTTGGTTTTACAGCACAACTACATAATCAGCCCTGTTATATAACTTGAGGGGGTTACACACCAATCTATCGCCTATCTGGCTGAATTCGTTCAATTCACTGACTTGAAGTAAGGTTATGTTTGTGGATTACCCTTTACACTCACCATCATTTACAGGATGATGGCGGCCAGCCGTTATAATTTACCCAAATGAATGAATGTTTCTTGAAATAGGCGTATCCCAAAACCATTCGTTTCTATTTGAAAAACATAGATGATTTTGGGGTCACCCATTTTAAGAGATCCCCATATTGACTACACAACATAAATTCAATCACCGAGCAACTCAATGACAGGCACAGCAATGGTGCCCCAGGAATCTCCTGCTATGACAGTTTTGAAGAGGAGAAGATTCGCATCCTGCAGGTCTCACAAGAGGTGACGGGGTGAACGACGATTTCACCAAAGAATTCTTTGCCAACGAAAATATGAGTTTGAACAATTGAAGATTCAATCACCCATGGGCGGCCCATGGGTCTGTTTGTGGCTGGTGGTAGATTCCCAATATTCCCAGCTTGGTGTTTCTGAATATGTATATAATACATTTATAGATAAATATACAATAATTATGATATAATATACCAAAAATTATTGCTCTATATATATATAATCTAATAAATGTAATATATATATACAGAAACAGATGATAATCATTATCACTATTGTTGTTATTGTTACTATGTATTGTTTATTTATCCCAACTTGAAGCACCATGACAAAACAGCATCTTTGTTGGAGAAATCCGAAAAAAAAATCCCCACCCTCCACCGTCCATGACTGAAGAGGTGGCTCGCAGGCACTGCGGACATTCTTGGAAGACTTCGGGATCCCTGCGGTGCATCTCCTGCGGTTCCATAGGAAGGCGGCTGAAATCAGATTGCGAAGGGGGTGACCATCAAAGACAGGGGTTAAATGGGGTTAACCATTGAACATGGAGGTGTAACCAAAAATGTGGTTTTTCACATCTTTTAACTCCTGAAATGGGAATAGTGATAGTTATAACGCATATATACTATGAAATACCGCCCAAAAAATTGGACCACTGAATGAATAGATCCAATACTAAACCGTTCTACGGCATGTAAAATGGGGGATTCAACCAGCATTCGGGAATTAAATGGTTAAAATTATGTCATGAGATATTAGATGGGATTGGGTCAACAGAGTTACGGGGAAGTTGGACCAATTCATAATGGGTCAAAAACCAAATCGGGAAATTGTCGCAAAACACAAGGGTATAATCTGTGGGATTTGCTTTCAGTTTACGGCAATTTAAATAGTGTATGCTCCAGATAAACCCAACTAAGCGATTGGACCTCTGGACCCGATGGGATTTGCGGGTATCTTTAGCAACCAAAAAAATGGCGACAGTGCTAAGCAACTGTTGTAATTTGCCTTAATTTTTGCAATGTGTTCTTTCATTCGTGTCATTGTGCTTCATTGCTACCATGTTTCCAAGTTCTGAACGGGAAAATCTGGGTCATTTGTTGTCCTGCGGTCATCCATGTAAATTATCTACAAGATAGTGCTGGAATCCAAGAGTTTTTTTCTACATAGACCAGTTGAAGGATCCAGGACAATGGTGGACTGTTTTGGCACCGGAGGAAGGCCAAATTGGCACATTGATCTTCCAATGATGGGTGCGTGACCACCATCTGTATCTGTTGGTGGATTGCAGCTAATGGACCGAGCCTTTGAACCTTCGAAGATCCGGTTGGCTTTAGGGGTTATTCACTTTGCTGTCGGCGTGCAAGCCGCAAGTTCCCAGCAAAGAGTGACTTTACGGAACATGAGGCAATGAGAGGTGGTAAAACAGTCAATGCAGGAAAATGAAGTTCAGGAAATCAAATTCAGGAAAATTCGGGGATCCAACTGGCCTGATGAGGAGCAGGAGCATCAGCCACCACAATATTGCGATCATCCACATTCATCTCCATACAATGGTGGATACATATCTGGACAGCTATGGCATTGGGAGTATGAGGAAGTGTGTTTTCTATGGTTCTGCTGACAAATTCAAAAATAATTCAAAAAATGGACAAATTTCATAATCTGGCATCATCATAGGACACGTATGGAACAGGTCAAATATTACTTGAATAACTCAAAAAAACGATAGACTCCGATACGCTGTTTCTAGTATACCACTCAAACAAACTTTTGGAATTCAGATGCTGCATCATATTTCATTGCTTTTAACCCATGTCCAAAAACCCTTGCCATCCTTAATCAGTGGGAAGATGATCTCAACCATGAGCATGGCCCAAATGGTCATGACCACGAAACAAAAAATGAAGGACCACGCCAAGGCCTGCAGACGCTCACATTGCGACTACGTGCCCACGGCAGATTTGATGGGGATAAGTTGCAAAGATATTAAAACGTATAAAGCCAAACAATACCAGTAGTACCCGCATGAGGCGGGGTGGATGCTGCCTTAAGGTTATATTATCAAACCTTTTTCATCTATAGAACTTGCATGTGCCGTAGTGCGCCAGCGCGGCCCCGGTGTGCGTGCTTTGTGCGAACCTGTTAAGGTGTTGTTGTCCAAAGAACATGACCCTCGCGCGACCACGGTGCAACGCAACGCCAAGCAAAAGCTTTGTGTTCCAAATATCGCACTTCACCCTTCACGTTGCATCTCTCTCATTTTCTACACTTCACACTTCACGCTTCAGGCTTCATCTCAACTCATCTCATCTCAGCTCTTCTCGGGTAATCCTGATGCAGCCATCACAATGCGAATTGCAACCGCGCGTTGCAGAACACCCGCGAGGAACCAATCACACATCAGAACGAACGGCCCTCAACTGCCGCGCGCACGAGCTGCCCTTCACCGCCGGCTGCAGCCACTTTACCCGGAAAAACGCAATGTTTCGTGCTCTGGCCTCCTCCCCAACACAAGTCCCACGCAACATTCATGCAGCCATTACAATGCGATTTGCAACCGCACGTTGCAGAACAACCTAGGAACCAATCACACGTCAAAACAAACGGCCCGCAACTGCCGCGCGTACGAGCTGCCCTTCACCGCCGGCTGCAGTCACTTTACCCGGAAAAACACAATGTTTCGTGCTCTGGCCTCCTCCCCAACACAAGTCCCACGCAACAGTCATGCAGCCATTACAATGCGATTTGCAACCGCACGTTGCAGAACACCCTAGTAACCAAGCACACGTCAGAACGAACGGCCCGCAACCGCCGCACACACGAGCTGCCCTTCATCGCCGGCTGCAGCCACTTTGCCCGAAAAAACACAATGTTTCGTGCTCCGGCTTCCTCCGCAACACAAGTCCCATGCAACATTCATGTAGCCATTACAATGCGTTTTGCAGCACCAATGTATCGTTATGGATGTATTGTTATGTCATGTATAGTGTGATGTATTGTTATGTGCTGTATTGTGATGTGTGACATATTGTTCTGTGATGTACTGTTGTGTGATGTAGAGTCTCACAATTCTATTTGTTCGTAACTCGGAAGATTGCTTCCCAACTTCCTTTGAACATATATAGATATCATTGGGAAGATATGATATGACTAACAATCCGTGGACAGTTTATTGGAGGCAAACATCTTATGAATCGGGTTTGAGAATGGGATGTAACTAGATAAGTAGCAATAATATAATCGAAGGAAGTTTAGAAGTCAAACTTCCGACAATATGGAGAGATGAAAAGCAGAGCAGGGCAGAGGCAGAGAGAAGAGAAAGATTAGAAGAGAGTAGAGTAGAAGAGAAAGAGTCAGAAGAAAGAAGATACAGATGCGCGAAAAGGTAGGAAAGTCGCGATTCACTGTGTTTTTCCAATGATTTGTGGCTCCGGAGGGTCGAAAAGTAGGCTCGCTAA
>Ga0126342_10012664_pt1 | contig 15016 bp, 11 predicted proteins | sample Cyp1metagenome_FD_92528 | JGI IMG/M metagenome (GOLD analysis project Ga0126342, IMG submission 92528) | Coral microbial communities from Lord Howe Island, Old Settlement Bay, Australia - Cyphastrea 1 metagenome | ecosystem: Host-associated > Invertebrates > Cnidaria > Coral ...
CCCTCCTTTCCTCCTTCCTTCCTTCCTTCCTTCCTTCCCTCCTTTCCTCCTTCCTTCCTTCCTTCCTTCCCTCCTTCCCTCCTTCCCTCCTTCCCTCCCTCCGTCCTTCCCTCCGTCCTTCCTTCCTTCCTTCCTTCCTTCCTTCCTTCCTTTCCTCTTGTATGGTCATTTATTTTTTTTGATGCATTTATATTTTTTTTGATGCATTTATATTTTTTTTTGATGCATTTTTATTTTTTTTGATGCATTTTTATTTTTTTTTGATGCGTCTCCCCTTGGTGTTGGTGCCCGGGTTCCTTGTTCTAATCCCTTTTCTAATCGGTTGATTGTTCTTTGCAGCTTTACAGGATAATGAGAAATTTCCAACTTCGAGGTTTCCACGACTGCAGCATCAGAATTTCCGACTAATAAGTATCCCCATATTGCATACAGCATGTTTTTAAGCACATCCCCATGCCATTAAGCCATACAACTTTTGAAAACAACAAGATTTTGTGCCAGATTTCGTCAACATCCGGCACAATTGGAAAATTAAGGGTACATTGCCTGTAAACTGTTTCTAGGATGTCCCCACGGAAAAAAGCACCCTAAATGTCCATGCCGCACCCAATTTTTTTGGGTTTTTTGTGACATCAAAAAATTTTGCGCCAGATTTCGTCAACATCCAGCACAAATGGAAAATTAAGGGTACATTGCCTGTAAGCTGTTTCTAGGATGTTCCCACAGAAAAAAGCACCCTAAATGTCCATGCCGCACCCAATTTTTTTGGGTTTTTTGTGACATCAAAAGATTTTGCGCCAGATTTCGTCAACATCCAGCACAAATGGAAAATTAAGGGTACACTGCCTGTAAACTGTTTCTAGGATGTTCCCACGGAAAAAAGCACCCTAAATGTCCATGCCGCACCCAATTTTTTTTGGTTTTTTGTGACATCAAAAGATTTTGCGCCAGATTTCGTCAACATGCAGCACAAATGGAAAATTAAGGGTACATTGCCTGTAAACTGTTTCTAGGATGTTCCCACGGAAAAAAACACCCTAAATATCCATGCCGCACCCAATTTTTTTGGCTTTTTATGACATCAAAAGATTTTGTGCCAGATTTCGTCAACATCCAGCACAAATGGAAATTAAGGGTACATTGCCTGTAAACTGTTTCTAGGATGTTCCCACGGAAAAAAGCACCCTAAATGTCCATGCCGCACCCAATTTTTTTTGGCTTTTTATAACATCAAAAGATTTTGCGCCAGATTTCGTCAACATCCAGCACAAATGGAAAATTAAGGGTACATTGCCTGTAAACTGTTTCTAGGATGTTCCCACGGAAAAAAGCCTCCTAAATGTCCATGCCGCACCCATTTTTTTTTGGTTTTTTATGACATCAAAAGATTTTGCGCCAGATTTCGTCAACATCCAGCACAAATGGAAAATTAAGGCTACATTGCCTGTAAACTGTTTCTAGGATGTTCCCACGGGAAAAAGCCTCCTAAATGTCCATGCTGCACCCAATTTTTTTTGGTTTTTATACATCCAAAGATTTTGCACTAGAATTCAAGGTACATTGCCTGTAAACTGTTTCTAACATAATACCACCTAAATGTCCATATCGCACCATTTTTTTGAAGTTTCACTGCAGCCATAAAGTATTCTTTCATCATGTCCTCATGAAGATAAGACCCTCAAGGTAGGTGCAACAAAAACCGTCATCAGGTTAAAAATTCTTCGGATAATGTCATGTCATGCTGTTATTACTGGTTCCACAATTCATAGTAAGCATCAAAGATACTGACACCCCAGTTTGTGTGATGGTTCTGATAGAAACAAGCACTTAACCTAAAAGAACATCATCCTGGTTCAATTAAGGGTTATTTTGCCCAAGCTATCCTCTCATTTAATGTGATCTTCAGATTCAAGCTAACCACATCGTTCATGCCAAAATAGGATGGTTCATGATGTTCTCATCGTAAGCCAACCGTTTTTCCATAATAACGGTTTGTGCCGGATTGAAGTTAGTTCCCGGCACAAAACCGCACAATTTTCAATCATTGTGTAACTGTAGTATCTAGTGGCTTTGAAATGAAGTATGTTCCCATCTCAAATCACTACTGTTTTGTGCCGGATGTCAGCGATATCCGGCACAAAAGACTCCTTTTTGTGCCACATGGCATCAACATCAACTTGAAGTTACTCCCCAAATCGAGCCCTGTTTGTGCCGGATGTGGGTGACATCCAGCACAAATCATCCATTTTGTGCCGGATGCCATTGACATCCGGCACAAACCACTCACATTTTGAGCAGCACCGTTTTTTTTCCAAACGGAGGACACGTCACATAGATGCCATGCGATGATGTGCAATCTCTGCAGAGTTTTGAAGGCATGAAGGCCAACATATGGCTTAAAATGTGTATGTTCCACGGGCCACATTTAAAGCTGGATGCCAATGACATCCAGCTTTAAAACCTTCAAAAATCACCGGATTTCAAATTGTTGGTGTTCAAAATTACTTCAGTTACGGATTCGCCCAGAAACAGCAGATTTAAAGCTGGATGTCAATAGCATCCAGCTGAAATTTACCTATGTGTCAAACATGACTTTTTGTGCAGAAATTGCCCTACGTGACACCAGATTTTGCGATGGCAGCAGGGCTGGTTCAAGCGAGTTCCCAAGCTAGGAAAAAAATAGAATTATGCCAATTATGCCAGGTAAGTAGTGATTGGAAGTAATGGTGAGGATCACTGAAAGAGAGATAGCGGGGATCACTGAAAGTAATGGTGGGGATCACTGAACATCATCCGGTGGGGATTGCTGAAAGTAGCGGTGGGGATTGCTGAAAGTAGCGGTGGGGATCACTGAAAGTACCGGTGGGGATCACTGAAAGTAATCGTTGAACCACCCTTAACCTTCAGATCGCCATGGACTGGTCAAAGGCTTCAGTGACTATACTGATGGCCTCATTCCATGATACCCCGCGACCCCAGAGTCGGGCTGCAGCTCTGTAGATATTGGTTTGACGTCTCTTGCCAACATAGCGGAGAAGCTCCCCACCGTGCAAGCGTTCATAGTTCATCCGAATCTCATTGGGCACCTGACAGGCGTGCTCGGGCATGCTGGAAAATAAAATCATAGCTGGCTATGGTTCATTTTACTGAATTTTTTGTTGATTACTTAATTAATCATGAAACTATTACGGAATTACCCGGAAAACAATAATTTTTAAACAACTTGAAGATCGAAAGAACCAGAAACATCCAAAAAAAAATCCTGAAAAATATTAGTTAGTACTATTCCTCTAGTTATGCAAATATTATATAATATATATATATCATTTATTTATTTTAATGTAATATATATATATTATATATGTATATAGATATTATGTATATATATAGGTATATATATATGTATATATTATATAAATGTATATGTATATATATATGTATATATATATTATATCATCTTATTTGAACACAAAAAATCAAATTAAAAAAATGCCACTGGAGGCACTGGGTTCAAACATTGCCCGCGAGCTGAAATCCCAGGGGCGCCAGGCCCCATCACAGGCCCTGGCGCTACCACGCAATAGTTCACACTCAACATTGGGTTTCGTGGGACTTCGTTCTTTGCCAAACTCTCCAGATGAGAAGCAGCTTCATGCATCCGAAAAGGCTCTTGTCCTCAGGGCAAAAATGAACAGCAAACAGTCTTGAAGTTGGTACCTGCGAAAATTCCTATGCCCATGAACGTTGAAACTAACCACCCCCAGAGTTGACCCTTTTAAGAAAAAACGTGGCGCCACGCTAGAAGTTTAGCGAAGGTGCGCATCAGTGCTGCATACTTGAGCCAGTTTTCCTTCGACTTCTCCTCCACGATCCGTTCATCCAACAGAACTTAGCTGACAACTGACGATCGACCTGACCATCTCATGGAAACAGAAAGCAACCTGCAAAGTAACAGCCGAACACTGGCAGCCAAGTTGGTTTGCGGTTGATCCGACAACATTCCTAAGTATAGACCAAGTCAAGGAACCTTCAGGCACAACGGCTGATGATGCAAAAGCATTGCACAGTTGTGCTGGCAAATATAGTAGAGCCATCTGCCAGGAATCATCACTCATCCACTGCTTGGTCCTGTGTTCAAACTCTTTGTGGGGCCCAATTATGGCACACTGCGGGCCCCACAGGACTCACACACACTGAGTGATAATTTCGACACCACAAGGGGGGGGTACTTTATAAATTATTGTTGGATTGAACTTGTCTTGGAGCCTATCACTGCACACTGGGTTGGAAACAGTTTAAGATTATGACAAGTGGGCTGGCCCTGTTCAAGGTGACCAAAACCAGCGATCAGTCCTCAGGATGACATCCTTCGGGTGAGGGACATGACTGAGTCCCCAGAACTTTGTTGACACATTGGTATTGTCTTCAAATCCTGCCAAGAAAGCGGCGCAACTCCAGGAGCATCATACAATATAAATTAGGAAATATTTCAAAGGTATAGCATCATAGATAGTATGGACCTTTACCGTCCAGAACGAGGAATACTTATTTCAACGATAACTGTGTGGCAAAACACACAAACCGAACAATTCAATCCACAGCGCCTGGTAAATTTTCACGGCGATCAAAGGAAAAAACATGAGGAGCTGACGGCCCTCCAATGCCTCCCAAATGGTTGCCAGAGCAAGCCAGGTGCAAGTAGGATTTCCTCAGCTTGGACGTTTCAAGTCAAGACTAAGACCTGATACTATCTGCATCCCAAAACAAGAGAAATAATGACTGATCAAATTCCAGTGTCCAATCACGTACCGTGTCAACTTTGCAAACATAACGTTCCTGCTCAAAAGGCCTGACAGACTGGTCTTGTAAGAAGGAGTCAAGGATGGTCACGAATTGGTCCGTGTGTGGATCTCCCGGCGGCCTTCAATTAGATTTGATAAGGTTGAAAAAAACTGATCTATGTCCTCGTGTGAATGCCCGCTTTCCAAAAAGGAAAGCAGGCATGAATGGCAGCGGCCAGATCCCGTCATCATTCCGGCAAATCGACATACAGTATTATTTTTATTTTCTCTTCCGCAATTATCCATTTGTATATGGATCTGGCAGCTACGGACATCAGTTTGTGAAGCCACTTTTGACAGGGCATGGGCAATCAACTCCGTGGTCCAGGATGAACTCTTTGGAACATATGGCTCTGAGCAGGCCACCACGACATTGTATCCATGGCATATAATCGCAGAAACATCCAAGGCTGGTCGTACCAGTCCTGCGAATTCTTTCGAACTGCAAACTGCACTGCGTGGATACCGGTATTTGCTTTTGTCCATGCCGTCTACCACCAATGTAATGGTGGAAACGCCACTGGGTTGCATCCCCAAACGGGAGCGAGCACGGGCCTGCCAATACTTCACTCTGTCCTGGTATTGGCGTACCAAATGTTTTTGGTACTCCAGCATCTGCATGGCACGGGCCCGCTTGTCAGAGGAAAGGCGTTTCAGAATCATTTTGTGACGTGTGCATGTGCTGCATGTACTGTGCTGGGACACACGTCTGATTGCCATCTTGGTAAAGCTCGATCCCCATACCTCACATGAGTTAAAAAGAAAAAATGGGATGATCGCTGTGGGCCATCCATCACTTCTGTGGCTGACCATATATTATTATTATTGTCAAGTTCAGAAATTGTGATCAAACGATAGCCACGTGCACGAAAAAATATTGCCTCGTAGAAGCCAGGCAAGGGGCTGAGCACAGAAGCTTCAGAGAGAACTTCTCGGCTGGATACTTTGCCTGGAGCATGCCTAGGTACTCTGTCAAAGTTCCAGGCGGTAGCAAGCGGACAGGTTTGTCCTGCAATTTCTCTCTTTGCAGAGCTTTGTCACGGGATCTCTTGCCAGGGTTCTTGCCACGATTCCTGCGGAACCTCATCTTGGGCATGACATAATCAGGATGATCTTGATCGGGGCCAAACTGCTTGTCAGCCTCTGGCATCGGCTCCGACATGCTCTGATAAATCTCCTCCAAAAAATCAACCACCAGGCCTCTCCTCCGAGAAGCATCAGGATTGCTGCTGTCATGTCCCCGAGGCCGGCAACGTCCATCAACTGGAAGGGGTTCATCTGTCAGAGCACAACGTCTCAATCTACGGAACCGCCCGGCACCAATACCAAGTAGTTGCCGAAAAGCATGCGCACACACAGGTCTCCCAATCAAACTCAACTCCTTCCGGTTGGATGAAGGTGCCTGATGTGCACCACCTGATGAGGCAAGCAAGTTGGCCAACAGAAGCACGACGCAGCACTGACTGACTAACACTAAGCACCGCAAAGGGCGCACTCTGTGACACTCAAGCTGCCTTGGCATCCATGTCAGCAATTGCAAGCTTGTGCAGGTCCACCCTCAAGTTGGTCAAGTTGTCAACATCTCCTCGGAATTGCCTGTGGCAGCTCATGTTGGCCTTCTTGCGTTGCCTGGCGCAAGTGCAAGTGGTGCCCACTAGGTGAGAGATGCGAGCCCTCATTGTTGCAGGGTCTGTGGACTTTGTTTGTTTCTGGATCTTATCAGGCCGCACGACAGCTGGTGATTGGGCAGGCTGGGCATCAGAATCAGAAAGCTCTGTGAGGTCAGGTTTCGAACTTTGACGCTTGACACCCCTGCTACAAGATTCACTATCGGAATCGCGCACAACGACATGTTGCCACTCCATGTGCCTAATTTGATGTTGGCATTGATCAATTCAAATCAACCCCACTGTCTGGGGCTATTGTGTTCCCGGTTTTCAAATGTTATGTGTCGTGTGTGTGTGTGAGCGCGTGTGCTTGTGTGTCTGCCCAAGTGTGTGTTTGTGTGTGTGTGAGTAAAAATAGTAATGCTACAAAATAAAACAATCAGTAATATACAATGTCTTAGTGTGTTGAATGTGGCACCCAGCGTGTGCCTGTGACATTGGGCTTGCACGACTTGAAACCTACCATCATTATCATTTCTGAATCTGTCTGCTGTGAAACTGGGAGCCTGAGCTGCCGTATATCTTGCAGTTGGGATTCCTTTTGATTTTCAGACTAATTCTGAATTGCCTTTGCTTTTACCCGGGAAATTGGGAAAGAATAGAGAAGTCATCCAGAACCTTCCAACCGCCCCATGCAAAAACCCAAGACGTCAGACCGATTGTTCTTCTGCACTTGGATTTGACAGCACACTCAATCAAAGGTCTGGTGAGTGGAAGCGCTGTCTCTCACTCTTCAAATTGAAGCAACGGCAATGAACCACGAATTATTCACAGAATAATAACGGCAGCAGCTAACTACTCCCAAACAAACTCAGTCACTCATCTACGCGGCAGCTGCAGTGTCTGGAAAGATCTTGCTCTTGACTCTACGCAAAGTCTGGGATACCAACGAGCGGGGAGCAAGTGCAGCATCGTCATTGACATTGGGCTGAAAGCCTGGAGCCGGAAGTCAACATACATTCAAAGAGAAGCCAAAAAGTTTTCCAGCCTAACTGAAAGCGAATGGAAAAAGAGAAAAATGAGGTAATTGTGTTGAGGTTGGAATTTGTCAACACTGAGTGACAACACTAACGGCTCTGAAGAAGGCGCCTTCCAGACTGCTTGCCCCGCGCTTGATAGACTTCCGCATCTCCCCTGGCACTGGCCAAGAACCAACAAAGGCCAAGCCGAACATTTCCTTATGACAAATGGCTGTCAGCACGTGAAGTCAAAGCTTTGGACCAACTGTTACGTGAAATTGACCTGACTGACAGTCAGTTTTAAGTTTCTCTTGATTCCTGCGTGACGGTGGCTCTGGGCCTGAGCAGGCTGTCGGGCCCAGGTCCGTGGTGATCCTCTCGCAGACCTGCGCTGGAACATTATTTCATTGACTGTTGTATGAACAGAGACTAACCAATAAGATGGGCGCTATTCTGTGGTCATGTTAAGCCTCTGATAAAGTTTAGCTGGCAAGCACTAAAGCTCGTCCCACTAAAAGGTGTTGAGACAGAAATTTCGGATAAAAGGACATTTAAAAGTTAGGCTCTTCAGTCAATCAAAATCCAAACGGATCATTACAATAAAGCACCATGGCCAAAGACCACCCTTTTCTTATCATCTCTGTCAACATTTTGAAGACTGTGTTAAATCTCCCATGCTTTGGTGTGGACAAGACAATTCCTGAATCTTCCCCAAGGTTCGAATTTAAGGTAGAACATTCCGTCTTGATTACTTTGTTTCACGCTGGAAAAACCGTGTAAAAGAGATTTGTTTTACACGGGTTTTTGATGCTTCAGCTGACACACCATTACCCATTCTACAGGTAGCCCGAACACGCCTTACTGATTGTTTAGGGCAAATCCCCTAAGATCCCAAAACAATGGGCCTTGTGGAACGTCGATTGCACAAACTTGGCAGTAGCCTTTAGTATAACTAACTTTATGGTTTGCCCTGGTATCCCCTCAGCAGCTTTGTCTCCTTTATTATGATTAAAACCTTTCCAGTGCAGCCAATGTCATCTGCTTCAAGTTGAATTGAATCTTTCAAAGTGCGCATGCACAAACACCAACTTACTTTTAAGTAACAACTCTTCACGTGAACTGGAAGGCCCACACCCAGCCTCTGGGCCTGGAGTGAAGTCAACCCTGGAGCTCAAAGCCTGACAAAGAGTTTCTGCACATTCACAATTCATTAAACCACTACTTTTCGGGTACAAAACAAAACATACGCTTCAAACCAGACCGGTGGAAAGCCCACATCCAGCCTCTGAGCCTGAAGTGACATCAACCCTGGAGCGTGACTCAGAAGTTGGCACCGATGCCTGACAAATTTCACATCAAGCTTGTCACACTTTCTAAATATTATCTGGTTGGTCCCCAAAAAAGGCCCCCACAAGTCCCAAAATCGTTCATAAAAATGCGAGAATTTTGGGGACTTGTGGGGGCCTTTTGTGGTGAGCAACACTTTTTGGAAAGTAGCCATTTAAAATACGCTGACTCAGTGATAATATGTTTGTTCAGAGAGCTATTTTCATAAAACACGCTGCATCAATGACTTGATCAGGCTCAGGATCCAATCTTGATTAATATATATAACACCTCACCACGCGCAATAATCACAATAAGGAGTCCGACTTTGGTTTGAAAAAAAAACTGGAAATCGGGGCCTTGGACTAGGCCTGATTTTGGTTTATTGATTGTAATTAACATATTTCATACTGACAGTATTCCCCCTCCCTCGTACATGTTGCGGAATTATGCGATTTGTTGACACCTCGCGGTCCTGGTTGCATGATGTCATCCAAGATTTGTTGGGCGCGATGCTTTGAGGACACGCGATGCAAAGGGCAGTTTAAAGGGATAGGAAAAAAACAAGGGGAACACTTTGAATTTACGATATGATAAATTGCGCGCAGTAAAGTTTATGTAGCAACCTCACTGACTAGGCCCAACAATGGCCTAACAGCAGCTTTCTTTTGTGTAGTTGTTGGGGGTCCAAAAGAACACGCCCGCCTTGCTCAAAACCCAAGTATATTCCACCAGATCTTTATGTTCAAATACTAATCGGAATCTGCTCTGTGTGGTTACCGAAGCCAGTACCCAGTGCCAGATGGATATCTCAATCTACGCGTGCGCTAAGACCCAATATTAACAAACTGTTTTTGACACATTCACACCGCAAAAGATCTTTAGTTTTAACTCTAAATTGTTTTGCATACATTGAAGACCAAAAGCTGCGAGCAAAAAAAAGAGGACCTGGCCTCTGCCACGGCCGCACCAGGTCGGCGCAAAGCCTGGGCCCAAAGTGAAGAACTGATTCGAAAAATGTTTGAGACCAACCACAGCCTCCAAACAAAAACTTCGCTGTAACATCTCACTCCATGGGTTCTAAGACTGAATCCAAAAAGCTTTGAGCAAATCTTCAGAGACGTGATGTTCAGCTTTAACCCGTGGAATAGAATAATTAGAGTGATCTGATGTTTGACGTCTCTTGGGCAATAACAACAATCATCCAAGCATCATTGCAGACCACAATCAAGGTTTTATGCATCAAATGGCGCTGAGGAATGCACACTAGAATCATCAGGCTCAGGGTGATCTTCAAGAGCTACGATCTCTGGCGAGCCCTGCGCTAGATCTAACATTTCCCACTCTTCAGAACTGCTATCATCTGGAAAGCCTGAGTTGCCACAGTAAATGTCACCATTGCCATAAACTGCGCCCCACCACGACTGGCGTGGAAGATTCTGGCCCTTAGGGCGCTCAACATAACGACCGGGCATGGCAATGAGGGCCGGAGACACTCGGTGCGAAGAGGCACTGAATGGAAAATGTCTGTGGAGGTGAACAATAGGTGAACCACTTGACCAGCGAACTGCAACTCGCATCTGGCTCCCACCCCTAAACATGTCAGATTGACCTTCAAGTCATAGATTCCGGGGCTCGTCATCATCGTCATGATGACATCATGTCAGGAGCGAATTAAACTGAATTAATTGAATGTGAAAAGCTGACACAGGCACACTCACTCTCTTCTTCTTCTTCTAAGTACCGAAATGAGACACGCACATGAAATCTACAGGGGCCAGAAACTAATCTGACTGGCCTTTTTCTTGCTGGCTACATGAGTTACTATCCTGTATGAAAGTTGCACCAACTCAAACATTACTGGAAAATATCTCTCCCATGAGGATGCGCCATGATGTGTGCAGCAAGCCTGGCACACCTAGGAATCACAATGTTGCCAACGGCTTTGAGACGCATCCGATCACTCTCAGATTGGTTCTTGACAAGCCACTCATGGAGCGGGGGCCTGTGTTTGCCAAAATGATGACACTCGTGAGCTTCCTGGATCATCTTCTCCAAGGTCAGCACTCGGACGTCCTGGCATGGAGACAGGCTTGAAATAATATCGGATTTTAATTTAATATCAAATTGTAGCTGAAAAACTGCTGTAACAAACAGCAGCACTCAAATTGAAAGTCACTTTCAAACAAAACCAATGAAATCTCATTCTATTTGTGATATGGCCTGAAACAAACTGGTGCCAAGCCCAATCTTTCCAGAGTAGATGAAAATTCGGTCTCGCTTGACCTTCAACTGCCCCAGCTGGAAATCAAGACATGATCCTCATGAAACTGAGACTTGAGGCCCCAACGTGGAACCCTGCCATTCTGCCAGTCACAACACACCATCGGACGGCAAAACCACGTTTCAAGAACTCCTGATCACAGAGTGGAAGTCAAAAACAAATTGACTGCTGCAAAATCATCTACTAGGAAGAAATTTAGGAAGCCACAGATTGTCTCCTGCAAAACGTACAGCAATAAATCGCGCATTTCTGCAGAGAGCAAGTGGGCAACATTCTCCAGCCAGGCAAACTCCCTCAGTTGGGAATCATCGTTCCGTAAAAACTGACCCAAATCACCCAATACTCTCTCCTGGCCAAAATCTAATCAGAACACACCAAGTCCCTGACACGTTCGGCATCATGTCAATGACATCAAAGACTTTGCACACCAAATTTGATCTCGGGTCTGAAAGTCCTTGTTTGTTGCCGGCCTTGCAGATCCCCTCAGTGACAGAAGCAGTGAGTCATTGTCATGCGTCATGCTGGGCAATGGGGGGCATTTCAAGGTCGGAGCGATGACTTGAAAAGCCTATCATAATCATAAATAATTAATGAACAGCCTAGGAGCTTGACATGGAAAGCCAGCCAGTAATCCCTTACTCTGAGACTGCTCTGGGCTTGGTCTGAAATCGCAAATATCGCTGATGATCGGGACTTTCTCAAAAAAGCCGTCGCGCATACGTGCGGCCAACACCCGCTGGCACCAAGGGTCTTTTTCAACCTCAAACAAAGCAAATAATAAATAACCAATGGAAATCAAAATGGCCACCTGGATGTCTCATGAAACAGGAACCAAATCAGGGGACCCGACAAAGCAAGTCGGTCGTACCAGCCTCAACGGTTTTGTCACAAGGCTTACATCAAAACAAAATCAATAGTTAATTGCGATGACATGATATAATGCCCACTGAATGATGCCAAGTGAGGAGGGCACGAGCTCATGCCGAGTTCTAGTCCTCCAACTCCAGCAAACAGCGAAATGATAGGAACAGCGCGGTGCTTTGCCTCATCTGCACGATGCATCAAAGATTCACATCCCAAACAAGTATCTAAGAGCCCCACTGCTGCATGCTCTGGGAATCGTTGACAGAATTCTGCCATGGAGACCGCACCAACATCTGGACTGGTCCAGCCTCTCGGAAGGCCTCACAAAAATGATCAAATGGTTGCTCGATGTTACATTGAACTTGAAGTCAGTTTCAAAACAGATTAAAAATTAGCAACGCCTATTACATCCCATTACGCTTAATGTATAGCCTAGCCACCTACCAAAAACTCAGCCACATCCGGGCTCACGAACTTTCCACGGCGGGTTCGCGCAAGCCGGCATGCACGCTTGTATGCGTCCCAAAAATACACCTGTGTTGCCAAGTCCTCGGCGCAGAAAAAAAGGCCAAGGACAAGAACAACGAAACATATAATAATACCTGGCAGCTGGGCTCCAGGCTCCAGAACCTCTTTTGGATAAGTATCCCTGGCAAGCTCGGACTGTTGATCCGAAGACTCCTGAAGCAGGTTCGAATCAAAATTCAACAGAATCAGAACCTGAAAAAAAATAGTGAAGGTCGGATACAAACTTAGCTGGCACTACTGGGCGGCTCACTGATGGTTCCGAAGTTGTTCTTCACCAGAGGCTGCGAAACCAAGACAACCTTCTTGGCTTTGTCCTGGGCATGCTTCTTGACAGCCTCTGGAACCTGAGTAGTAGTCGCACCAACCCTAACATAAAAACAATTGACTTCAAAGGTTGAACTGAGCTGAATCTGAGCTGAACTGACTGGAACTATCATGATGGTTGCAACTGGAAGGCTAGTCTCATGTTCAAAGGCCCACAGTCTGGCTTCTCCCAAGGACCGAAAGGAGGGTCACAGTCTGCGAAGTGGCCCTTAGGGAAACTTGGCATCACCAAGCCATAGTTCGGGGCGCGGGCATTCACCTTCAGAAGTTTTGTGGCCTGCACCTGCGCCATGACAAGAAAAACAAATCTTTTGAATAGTGTGACACCACTTTTTTTTGCAGTTAATTGAAAAGGGGCCGGCCCGGCCGGCCTTGGGGCAGGACAAGGGTCTTGGCACATTGTCGGTCTTGTAGTCCGAACTTAGTTGAGTTGAACTTAAATTAGTTTCCAGACATTCGCACTGATCTCAGAGCTTCATGCATCTATTTTCAATAACTTTGAAAAAAAATCTAATCTCAATTCATCAAAATACTTGGGCCCGAACTCGTCACTCAAAAAGGAAATGCTGCGCTTCTTCCCGCCAGCTCCGCCCATAGCTGATGAAACAAATCGCTTGAAGCAGTTTGACTCACAAATTACATGACCATTGGCACACCATCATGCAATGATTTTAATTATTATGTTACATTACGGTGGTTCAGTGAACTTAAAGCATAACTCTTCAAGTTTCCCACGGCATCCTAACTGCTGCTGCGGGCTGAACCTGTTCAAAGCGGCCGGGCGAGTCTGTCCGTAAACTAAAAAGGGGATCCCATGTTTAACCCGCCAAGAGCCTTCAAGTCGTCAGGCCACACTCAGTTATCGGTCCAGCTGATGCTGTGACATGACAAAACAACAAATAATTACAACACAGAAAGTCAATAAACCCTTTGCCATTGCTACGCTATAATTATTATTAGCTGGCAGACTGCAAGTAACATCAGGGAAATCATGTAATTGTTCTTCAATAATAAATACAAGTCCCAGTTATGATTACTATGTAATATATTTTAAGGAAGCTTAGCAAAACTTCGAATGATCCCCACCAAAACCTTGAAGGTTTCAACATTAGCGCTGTGTTTCTTGACAGAGCCGGCAGAAGAATACTTATCAATTCCATATTAGTCTCCCTGCTGCTGTAAGGAAAACTGTGGCCAGCATAGCATCGACAAGAACCGGCGGAGCCAAGAGGCCTGGCAATTTGCCACTTTTCTTGGTCCTTTCAAATGTAGAAAAAGGACCCCACCAAGTCCCCCGAAAAATAGTTTTTTCCTGAGTTTCCCAAAGGAAACTTGACACTTGGTGGGGTCCGTTTTCCGGGGCGAACCCAAGTGGAAAATTGGGAAAGTTGGCCTTAAAAGTGACATAAGAAAAGCCAACCCCAGATCCGGAACCCAACCCCGATTAGGGAGAAAAAGCCTTATAGTTAGTTTGGCTTGCAGCCACAAGTGTGGAAGGGAAGAGCACCTAAATTGTCGGGCTGAAAGATAACATTGGCTTGAGGCTGCGAAATGTTCATCATGGTGGCCAGCTTGTCCGCAGCACCTTTGATTTCCACTTCCGTGGGATCATCAATTGCCGGTGGGATTGGCGGGCACCATGGTTCTTCAGGAGGTGTATCCGCTTCATCGGCTTCTTCTTCGACCTCAGATTCACCTTCAGTGGAGGATCGCTCTTCCTCCGAAGAGGGATCATCCACTGTCTCGCCAGCTCCTTCAGGGCCTATCAGGGGACTCTCTCTCATATGCGCTTGCAGTGCGGGATCTTGCAGTAGCAGTGGTTGGAGTCGGTGAGCATCAAAATAGTGGATACCTGGGATGAGCAATATTCGCCTGTCTTTGGTGGCTTGATGAAAGTACATCTTGCTTCCTCTGAGCCTGTGGACAAGAACTGGAAAGCCGTTATGTGAAGCACACAGCCACAGTGGAGAGCAATATCAATCGCCGGCATAGCCGTACAGGTATTCTCTATCGATGGAGCACGGAAAGAAACTACTTGCCGTGAGGCGGTGGTCACGACTGTGAGAGGCTAACGCTGCAGTGACTTCTTGCGTAAGCCTCAGCTTCGACTTCTGTGCAATGACCAGCCGATACCTTCTCAGAGATCGCACTCCATTCAAGGTCACTACCATAGCAATGGCAAGGGGCGGTTTGTCTTGTGAATTAAAGGGGGTATTAAGTCCC
>Ga0126342_10012665_pt1 | contig 15015 bp, 10 predicted proteins | sample Cyp1metagenome_FD_92528 | JGI IMG/M metagenome (GOLD analysis project Ga0126342, IMG submission 92528) | Coral microbial communities from Lord Howe Island, Old Settlement Bay, Australia - Cyphastrea 1 metagenome | ecosystem: Host-associated > Invertebrates > Cnidaria > Coral ...
AGGACGAGGCGGAGGAGGAGGAGGAGAAGGAGGAGGAGGAGGAGAAGGAGGACGAGGAGGAGGACGAGGAGGCAACTGACATAAAATCTAACAACCCTCACCTGGCAGGTGGGGAAAAATGGCATTTCATGGTGATTCGCGAGGGATTTCACCCACATAAATAGGAAAACATGGAGATAGGAATGGAATTTCCTTTCCATTAACTGGTTGGTGGTTTGGAACATTTTTTAATTTTTCAATTCAGTTGGGAATGTCATCATCCCAACTGACTTTCACTAACTCATATTTTTCAGAGGGGTAGGGCTCAACCACCAAGCAGATTTTCTACATCAAAACAGCCTTCTGAAATCCCATGGATTTTCCCTGGATCTGTCTCAAAACGCCTGCCTCACCAAAGATGATTAGGTCGCATTGAGGGAATCATAGATGATTTCCATAGATTTTCCAGATGGTGGATTCAAAATGGTGATTTTGGAGGAGGTTTTTGGTACTGTCGATGATTGGTTGCCTTAGAGTTGCGTGGGGCATCGATGGCTAGTCATGGTGAGACACTTTCTGTTTTTTTTGGGTAAAGTGGTATGAATCATTGGGGGAGTTCCTGGTATCAACCTGCTGCTGTGCACATTTAGAAGTTTCCACGGTATTGGCCTTGCCGGAAGAAGAGTGAAATCATAAAACATCATGAAACCATGGTCCATCATGGTCCTATGGTTTCTTTTCAAATATATATAGCATTATATAGCTAAGCTTCTAAGCCCCTCTTCGCAGGCTTCATACTGGGTTACGGGAATCCTCGCCACCAAGGATTGCTGGGCGGCAGGTGTGTTGCTCTACATGTCGCTATCAGCTACGCCGCCCTTCTATGCACAGTCAGATGCCGAAGTCTTGCAGAAGGTTAGAAACTGCATTTACAAACTCGACGGAAGCTCGATCTTAAGTTTTGGTGGAAGCTGACTAGCTCGAGCGGTATCAAAATTTGAGGTGATTTGGGGACTTCTATGTTTATATGCCATATAATAAGATCATATAAGATCTATATCGAAACCTAAATGCTTACGTATTTCAAATTTCTCTATACCCTCTGGTTATGACTAACATAGCCATGGTACAGATGGCCCATTGAAATAGATGGTTTACCGAACTTAAAAATGGTGGATCTTTCCATGGCGAACTGTTAGTCATAACCAGAGGGTATAGAGAAATTTCTGTGTGCCAAAAAACCTCTGAGACCTCGTCAGAACTCGCCGGTTGGCATGTCCAAGCCAAGCCATGGCATCCGGACGGAACGAATGGAAGTTTCGCGGAATCAGATTCCGAAAGTGAGCGAAGACTGAAGACAAAAATGGAAAAATATCAACCTAGATATAGATATTTTATGATCATATAGATATGTTTAGAGTTTAGACCCCTTTTTTTTGGGTTTGTGAGAGAGGAAGAAGCCTCACTTTAGTTCATGATGAACGTCGAACAGTTCCAGTTCACCGCTTCCCCTGACCGTGACCGGCCAGGAAGGCGATGGAATTTCGTATCGGATGATGCCAAGAATCTGATTCGAGGTCTCATGAAATTCGAAGCATCAGCTCGTGCTACAGCAACTTACCATAGAAAAATCTCTGGGATGTGCGGAATCCTGCGGAACTGACCATTGAAAAAATTCCCCAGAAATTCGTATAATTCGGCAAAACAACAAGCACCATATAATACCATATTAATGGATCTTTATGGTGTCGTGGAATCGACAAAAAACATATGTTGATTTATGAAGGGATCCTGGAGAATGACCGAATGATCCCACGGAAAGCAGGGCGTCTGGGCAGGGCGTCTGGGCAGGGCTCGGGCTCGGTTGGGCTGGAGGTCGACCTTCCAAAGTCCAGATTCGCTCGGAGACATCAGATATCATCCGACTTCAGAGAGTTCTTCATTTTATCAAGTCTAAAGATTGTATCAAGACATGTCATAGAATATAACTAATTAGATAGATAGATAGATAGATGGATATATATGTGTGTGTGATACATTTAGGATGAGTAATTTCAGTGTCGAAGCTCCCAAGACACAACGGTTGGGACGTTTAGGACGGCATGATCACCAAGGCCACCAGGTCGTTTTTCCGGTGAAAATGGCTTGCTGCATACAGCAGTGAATATTTACCATTAATTTACCATTCATATACGGCAGTTATACATACATATACATATACATAATATATGAATCAAATATATATATATGCATACTTGCATATATAACCATTAAAGAGCCCTGGGCTACTCCTAACAGGGCCACTCCTCAAAGTTGCTATCCTTAAAAATAAACTAAAAAAAACATCATAAATTCAAAAACAACCTTCCAAAAAATCAATTAACAAATTCAAAAAGAAGCTCGAAACCTCAAACAAATCCAAAGAATCGCAAAATAAGTAAACAAACAAAAGTACAGATAGATATTAAAAAACAAACAGTTCCCAAAAAAAAATCAATTCAAAAACATAAACAAATAACCAAACACATTCAAACAAATCAACAAAAAATCAAAAATCCGGGAAACCATTTTAAAATTATCATGTTTTTAAATGTATGTCTTTAAAATAACCTAAAAAGTAATGAACAATAACTATTTGGAATGAGATTAATATTTTTGGAATTACATGGAATTATTTGAAACAAAATTGTTTTTTGGAATTAAAATGAATGAACAGGAATGTTCTAGGAGTGTCCGAATAAGGAATGTCCCTCTCGATATAATTTATGTTTGTGTATATATATATACATAATATAATATTATATATGCATATTGTTTTTGCCCAACATCTCTTCCCATCACAAACCACTGTGATGAGTCAATGAAGCACTGCAAGTTGTTGTTTGGCGGCTGCAATCGCTGCTGATTTGCGCGATCGGTCTGCGATCGGTGTCACTGAAAGAACCTCTTCTGAAAAAACCAAGAGTTAAAGGAGATTTCCAACTTTAGATCTTGGTTTGTCCAAAAAACTGAGGGATACCCCACATTTTTTCTATGTTCACAGGAAACAAAACATGATAAACCATGAGATTTGGAAAGCATTTTCTCACAAACCCATGTCTCTATAATCTGTAATTATATCCTTCCATCATCCATTTATATGTATCTATTTACACTCGAATCTACCGTCCTTTAACCTACTCTTCCTATCTACAAGAATAATAGTAGTACTAATTTTGACAATGATAGTACCAATAATGACAATAAGAAGAATAATGACAACAATTTAACACTAGTCATAGCAACAGTAATAATCATAAAGCAATAGTAAGAATTTAATAAGAATACTGATAAAGATAAGATAAAGAAAACAACTATACCTCCATCTATCCAGACATGAATAGCCAGAGCTTATGACCGGCCCAGGCAGTTGAGGCGCTGGATCACCCCTTCCTGCGACAAGCACGGCTTGAGCTGTCCGATGCCTCGTTCTAGGACGAGGTGCCCATGGCGTCATTTTGTCAAGAGGATGGGAAAATTCAATCCATTTCTGGGGAATTTAATAATATATATATAATACCTCTACTATATATATATATGATATGTATGTATATATAATTATATGCGTGTATATGTAGATTGTATTTAAACTTTATATTGTTGAACAAAATATATCCTTATCATTCCTTATCAAGGATCCCCATGTGATTGGGATGAACCATAAACCACTCATCCCATGTTTTGACCATTGGGGAAGGACGTGGCGGGATGAACCTACCTATTTTTTGGTCAGTTTTGCAATTGAGGTGAGCATGGAATCTGAATTGCATCTTGGATTTGAGTTTATTTTGTTGTTTTTTTCCCATTTTCCCATTGAGTAGAGTCCTGCTGAAAAATCACGGGGATTTTTTTTTCGGGTCAGTAGCTAATAGCTTTAGTTTTTTTGCTTGGGGGTCCTGGATCGCAAATCCGAGGAGTTTCTAAGAATAGTTTCAAGTTGCAAAGTGCAGAGGTGAGATGCACGACGGTTCCGGCTGTCGGCCGCGCACGGTGTACCACGTGTACCGGTGCCCACTGGTGACCATCGGTGGTCCGGTAGGCCTGGGATGACTGCCGACAGGTCGACTATGATCTGTTCATTTCGAAGTGTTCCCCCGGCCGAGTCTGGATGGTCAGGCGATTTTGAACGAAGGTATTCCAAAGCAGCACGGTTGGTGGAAGTGGAAAAGTGTATTAATAATAACTGGTTGGTGGTGACTGGAACATTTTTTTACTTTTCCCATATATTGGGAAGAATCATCCCAACTGACTAATATTTTTCAGAGGGGTTGAAACCACCAGCCAGAGAAGTATAAGTGTTATATGGATTTTGTTGCCACCCGGCCACGATAATCCAGACAACACAGACTACGAAGCACAGAGATTGCTGGATCCTATGGTGTGCCAGGCTACCCCGATGAAATGTATCAAGGGGTTTCCAGCACTTTTCACCAAGCAGTTCCAATCCGCACTATGGGATACTACGGGGTGGATTGGCAGACCATTGATGACCCAGAGTTGCCAAACGTTGCGCGCAACACAGTCTTGCACGGCTCGCATGTCAGATACAAGCTCCGCGGTTTCACTCAGCTGTCAACCCTTTGGTGACGTACAGATCAAACGTGTGCCGCGCGTGCCGCGCGTGCCGCGCGCCTAAAATGCTGCTGATGACGGTCGGAAGTTGGTCCAAAATGGAACATGCCCTGAAGATATACCCTCCGGTAAACTGAAATAACGATGGAAAAATATAGAAATTCAGTGAACAAACAAATCAGGAAATTCAATGTGTTGGAAAGGTAAATCAATTGTAAATGCGCCATTTTGAATATAGCTATATAAAATTACCAGAGGGTACTCAGTTGGTTTCCCCATCATGTCAGCGTCCTACACATGCTGCCTTTCGACATTTCCATCAAAGAGACAGGACTAGACTAGTGACGAGAAGAAAAGAGGGTACAAAAGCCCGGGGCAATAATCTCACGGTAAACAAAACGAGCCGTGCGGGGTTCATGTCGAAACTCCCAACAGCAGTCATTTCTTAAATAATGCTCATACATGATTACATGACAGTACTTTAACCACCCAATAGTCCCCCAACATTATAACAAAATCGAATTGTTATATATATATTGTGATCTTTAATACATATTTTATATCATGTTTATCAAATTTATTTGAATCACCCTGGACTCAGACTCCTGGCATCTCCTGTTCCTTCGTCCAAGGCTCCTTTCGTGTGGATGCTGCTGACCAGTGAAGAGCGTGCGGCGACTGCCGGTTTCAAATCCCTTGAGATACCCCGGTAAAAACAGAAAACATGGCGACCCTTTGCTAAACGTTTACAGTTTGCGAACTGGAAAATCCCCATGTTTGATAGGTAATTAAATAAACTCTATGGTCCATTTTCCATAGCTGTAGTCAAATTACCAGAAGCTAAACTGCAAGTCGATTCGCAGAAATTTCAGGCATTTTTCTGTACCGCACGCCAGGATCAATGGTTGAAGATGCATAAATCTGCTTTGCTCTGGGCCCGAATCAGTTAACCAGCTGATCATTTACGCAGGTCTTCCAGATGTACTTAGCAACAATAGAAACATCACTCCTGCTCCAGTTGGTAGATTGGTAATTAAATGGTTTAATAATCCCATTGTTGATAGTGGCTCATAGTTTCCAATAGTTACCAACTGGCGCAGGATTTCGCAACCATCCACAGTATGGTAGCTGCTTCGACGACGCAGACGCCGTCTAGTGGGCAGCGATTCGGGATGAAGCCGGCCGATGTGGTGGAAAAACCCCAGCTGCGGCCAGAGAATCAAAGAGTTTGCGATGGAAAACCTCATCAACCACTATTTTGAAATATTTTGAATAGGTAAATCATTGGTAAATCATGCATCATTTTGGTAAATCCTCGAAGTCAATGAGCATAAGCACTGCATTTTTGCCATTTTCCATCGATTCCCAGAGGTGCTTGTTCCCAGAGGGGTGGCAACCGGGGGCCATCCGATCCGCCAAGGATCACACACCACGACAAAGAGCCCCACAGGACGCGGCCAGGGTGACCGGCGCCGGACACGACGGCCATGTATATACCATCTGGTAAACTAACATAACCATGGAAAATCACCATTTTTAACAGGTAAACCATCTATAAATGGTATAGTTGACTTACCACTAGTCAATTTTTGTTAATTTTTCCATGGCAAAGTCGTCTTATTTTAGCAGAGGGTCTCCCCAATCTAAGGCCATATATCGATTTACCAATCTGGTTTACTAAGTTTACTAACAACTTAGCTTATCCCCAATCAACTCTTGGTTTACCAGAGGTGTTGATGAACATTCCACCCACCTTTGGAATCCACGTCAGCCACCTGCTGTGGCAGGATGCGCCGATGTGGCAGCGCTTGAACTCAATGAAGGCGCGAAGGATTGTGGGGGGTGCATCCCAGGCATAATCATATAATCTGGTTGGTGGTTTGGAACCATGGAATTTTATTTTTCCCATTCAGTTGGGAATAACAAGTTCCAACTGACGAACTCCATCATTTTTCAGAGGGGTAGGTATACCATGGTATACCACTGTTATACCACCAACCAGAATATATATATACACAGTATATATATAATAATGTAACTATATATGATAATATATGTATAATCTTATTTTTCTGTTTTTATATTAACAGTAATATATATATATATGTATATACATACATACACATATATATATATATTCTAACCCAAAAAACATCTGTAGCTGGGGTATAGTACGCTTACAAACTACTTACTGGCTGAGATGCACGTTCACATCTGTTTCAGCCACAGAAATGAGCTTCGCTATGGCAAAACCACAAGCATGGGCATCATGGGCCATGGGAATTTTTCATGAATTTTATGTCGCCATTTCTCCTCCAGCCTCCCATGATTTATGATAGGGGACTTCAGCCGCATCACGGCTGGTGATTTTTTGTGATGCAATAAACGAGCACCAGTATTCTGCAATGGCGCAATGGCATTTTTCATTCATGAGGTTGTCCAACGAAATGAGCGGAGGTATCTGCGAGTCAACTAGCGATAGTGGGAATATGTAGGAATAGTACTTCACTTTCTCCTGAAGATTGTTTTGATTGTACATAATTATGGGGGTTTCCTAAAATGGGGGTACCCCTAAATCATCCGCTATAATATGATTGTCCATACCCCCATTTATGGAATCCCACAGTCACATGTTCAACGTCATACTGTAAATTGTGTTCATGCTTAAGGCCAGGGACAACCTGAAGCATGCCGCTAGACTGGTCGCAATTCCAAGCACTTCTGCTACCCAGAAGTAACATATTCCAATCTACCTTCATCAATGCTTCTTATCTCGGGGCAGAAATTTTAGGGGTTATTAACTATCCCCCTAAAATTTCACAAAAAATCACACTTTTTGAGAAGAAACTTCCTAGACCCTCACTTTGTATCCAAAAATTGGGTAGTACTTTGCCCAATTTTTATGGCTGGAGGATTTTCCCTGCTACCCCAGTTTTTCCACAGGCCGGTTCGAAGCGACGCTCGGTTGCGACAATTTTAGTAGGGGAGACGGTGCCGGGGAGGGCCATTGAAAATCTCATAAAATCTCCATGAATGGAGGTTTTAATGGAAAAGTCCGGGAAAGTCAAATATAAATGGCGGAATTTTTATTGCCATCTTTGATTGCCGAAGGGTAGATGATCTAGAATACAAGGGAGTTTCCAGTACGATGCTTTGCTGATTTTGGCAGCCACACGTTTGACCGACATGCATATCGATCATATCAATCCCGTTGAATGTGACTGAAGCAGTAATTACCTGGTGAGTTCATCTCATTTTTTTTGGTGCAAAAAACTGTTTTGAAACCTAGTCACTTGAGATGATAATGGCTGAGTGGTGCTTTCGGCTTAGAATCCCAACAACCATCCTTTTGAAGGGAAGGATATTCAGGATATTTCGATGAGAACCAAACCACATTTCCGCGACTGCTCCGTTCGGGGTTGATATCTTGCCACATTTACCATCTGGTTATTTAACATAGCCATGGAAAATCACCAGTTTTAAGTTCGGTAAACCATCTATTTCTATGGGCCATCTATACCATGGCTATGTTAGTCATAACCAGAGGGTAACGGCCATTTCCAGCTGAGGTTGGTTAAACGATGGCCTATCCTCCCTGAAATTCTTCTCTGCGGGAGATGCCTTGGAGACTCAGGTGCGGGAAAGCATCCACCCGGCCTGGTGAACCTACAAAAAGCTATGGAAAATCACCATCTTTAATAGGTAAACCAACTATAAATGGGCCATTTTCAATAGTAAACTGCTAAATTACCAGAGGGTACCTGGATATGGGATCGATTTTTTCAAGATCTTCGCTAAAGGGGGAGCCGGGGAAGATGCAAGTGATCTGCGTTTCGTAGCTTGACGCAAGAACACTCCCTGAGCATGTCGGTACCTACATGGGTCAATAGATGTCACATGTATCGGAAAGTGTCAACTTGCAGATCTATGGCAAACAATTGGGGAGCTGCTTTTGAGCGGAATCTTGATCTTGAAGCAACTTCACCTGGACATTCGAGTGCTTCACATCTTCAGTTGGATCAGAGGTCGAAACGCAGAAGCCAGCTTTCTGGTGAAAGCCTGTTGCCTGATTCACATACAGCGTGCGTATGCTATAGAGTCCTACTGCTGAACATTTTAATGTTTTATCAGCTCTTATCACCTCCCGCAGATCGTTTTTAAAGGCTTTCCAGAACCTTGCAAGTCCACACTTCCTGTGTCGATTTCTTTTTTGGGCCGTTGCCATGTCGTCACTCTACGATTCGCCATCGGTGTTGCACCCAGTCGGGCTTTGATGTCGCCAGATGTCAGTGGTGGGCACCACCTGTAGCTTGAGAATTGGGGCGGCCCTGATAGTGATCAATTCTGGGAAATTCATCATGTCTCCTTCCTATCAGAATGAATAGCTTGTGCACACCTTGCTTTAGCCTTGCATCAAATCATCTTGGGGCCCTGCAACCGAGGCTGAAAGTTTGGAACACATGCGAGATGACAAGGTCCTGCAGAAGATCAACGACTCGTGCGACGGGAGTTGGTGTGGTTGGACCGTTGGACCCAAGGACCCAAGGGGTTCAAATTTTGCAGAGGGAGCAGGAAATATATAAGAAATGATCAGATGGGGGTTTTCTAAAATAGGGTTACCCTATGGTACCCCCAGTTCTCATCCATTTATTGACTGATTTTCGCTCATAAACCATCCAGCTATTGGGTATCCCGTTTGTGGAAACATCCAATTTTCAGCTATTTTTATGCTTTGGGATGCTCAATGACATCCACACCCTCTTGTCACGTGCGGTGCGAGTTTGGTGAGGTATGTGCGATCCTTGATGAAGATGATGTCATCCAAGGTTCTGAAGGAATCCGGGGAGCACAAGCGGTGATGGATGTTGGCAGATTGTTCACACCATGCACCATCCAGCAAAGGGCTTTCCCGGGTGATCAGCAATGTTTTGATGCAGCAAGTGGAGTCTAAACTCTTAACTTGAGTTATCTTGAGTGGTTCTTCCAGAAAAGCATCAGGGCATTTCCGCAAGACAGGTTGGGGGGAGCATGGAGTACTGCAATTATGCACTCCATGATTTTGAGAACAAGTTGTAATTAAACCGTTTTTCTCCTGGGTTATCATTGAGTTTTTACACGGTTTTACACGTGTTCTCTTGGATTCTGCTAGGTTCGGTGGCAGATGATCCGCAACATTCCGCAACATTCCGCAACCACCCGGCAGTCTTTCCTGAGCTGAGGAGCTACGCGCGGAGAATGAGACCATCCAAAAGCATCTGACTCTGGGATCTGGTTTAGCACAATTTATACATTCGGAATGTCTAGGCATATACTGGTTTGTGGTTTGGAACATGAATTCTATGTTTCCATATGTTGGGAATGTCATCATCCCAACTGACTAATATTTTTCAGAGGGGTAGGGCTCAACCACCAACCAGTGATGCGTCTACCATGATCATGGGATTTTTCATGGAATATTCATGAGATGAATATAGGTACCCTCTGGTAAACATACAAAAAGCTATTGAAAATGGCCATAGAAATAGTGAGTTGTCCCATTAAAAATTGTGATTTTCCATCGTTTTTTGTAGGTTTACCAGGCCGGGTAAATGTGACTTCGGTGTCGGCTCCATCGCGGGCAAAATCATCCTATGAATTGGGAATGTTCCATTGCCTTTTTTGATGACCAGAGGGCCAGAGGGTAACTGTAACGCATTTCACCATTGAAAACGAATCAAAACATATACAAAAAAACTAGCAGTACCCTCTGGTAAACTAACATAACTATGGAAAATCACCATTTTTCATGGGAAAACTCACTATAAATGGCCATTTTCAATAGCTATGTTAAATTACCACAGGGTACCGCATTTAAAAAACATATAAATATATATGTATATATAAAATAAAAATGCATGTTAACTGTTACCACTCTTGTTGACCGGATGGTTCTATTTTGGTTGGGCTTGCGATCATTGGGCCGCACGCCTGCCGTTTTTTTTTACAAACGTTGATGACCTGTTTGGACCAGTTGTTAAGGAAATCCCTGGTTGGTTCCCATGTGGACATGATGTAAATTCATGCCAAGTTTTCAATAGCAAACTGTTGCTTACTACCAGAAATTATCAGATATTGTCGTATCATGTCGTATCATATCTTAGGATGGAAAAACTATGAACACCTGCCTTAAACTGTTAACTCTTCACATTTCCATGACTGGGAAGATCTTAATCTAAACGGCTTAGTTCCGGTTTTCTTCACCTGCCAGTTCAATTTTCAGTAGTTTCGACGGCTGCTTTTTGATGGTTTTTGCCAGGAGTCCGCCCATCTAAAACACTGGTTGGTGGTTTCAAACATTTTTTATTTTCCATAATATATGGGATAATCCTTCCCATTGACTAATATTTTTCAAGATGGTTAAAACCACCAACCAGAACAGCTTGTTTCACTGGACTACAGATTTAGAGATGAATCGATTCATCAGAAACAGCCATAGCCATAGCCATAGCCGCTGGGAGAAAATCCCCGTAGCCACAGGAATGCGTTGACCAAAGATGCCGCTCGGAGAAAGCGATCAGAAACTCGCACTTTTTGAGTGCTGTGATTTTTGATCTGATTTGGCTTCACTAATGGCTTGATCATGGGATTTATCATGGGATTCATCATGGTTTATTTATGTTTATTTACCCAACCTGATGATCGATCATCCCATTGATCAGTTCGACTGGATGATTTCTCGTTCGTCCTTCGGAACGGTGAGCTGAGTGAGCAGCTACAAGAAGAGTTTCCCAAGCACTTGATAGTTATCAATGGTTTATCATGGTCTATCATGGTATATTGAATTTATCCAGGGCTATCAATCATCCCGTTTATTATGGCCCTTATTCATGGGTTTATCATGGTTTATCATTGTTTTTCAATGTTTGTCAGGGGTTTTCAACATGGCCGCAGAGCTGGTTTTGTGCTCTTTTTGAGCTTCAATTCCTGGAAACAATGAACATTTCCCTCAATGCATTTGGATATGTATATATATATTTATTGATGTATTTTTTGGATAGATCTTAGCAAGATAGCATATTTAGATGATTTTTTCCTCTGAAGTCATGATTGCCACATAGATCTACTGAAAGTTAAGTGGAAAAAGTGGCGGATCGCCATGGAGCCATGGAGCCATGGCGGCGGAGGAGGTTTTTTTCCCGGATCTGTTCGAAGAGTCTGCAGTCAGACTGGCACCGGCGCCCGAGACTCTGGCCAACGAACATGGATGGAAGGCCAAGCTATGGCTATGGGTATCCCCTTAAATTAAGGGAGCTGCCACGGAAGATAGTTCTGCAGATGTTTTTGGCTGATGAATGGACACGCTCTTTGTATGTTGACTTCTTTGGGGAAGTGTCAAAATCCTATGATTTATGCCATATCTGGATATATCTAGGCACCTCATCACTGGGTGAGGTGAACAAAAGGCTACCAGCATTTGACTCATAGCCATAGCCAAAACATGTTAAAACCCCCAATGGATTTCAGCTCAGCTTTGCCATCATCAAGAGTCTAGGATAGTGTTTTTTTACATGTTTCTCGTTTCAATCTACAGATCTAAATGTAGGTGACTATCTATATTAATCCACATTGGGAACATGGGAATTGTATTGGAACATGGGAATGTGTTTTTTATGTTCAGATTAACCATCCCATTGGTAACTAAGTTAGAACATAAATAAGTAAATGCATACATATATATATAATTTATATATATATATATATATTATAATATATATTATACATCACCAATCCAAGTTTTTTGTAGCCATGCAGAATGGCCTTGTGGCCGGCTGCTGAGCTGTTTTTTTTCCCCTCCGGAGGTCGTGGAAGAATCGTTGCCCGATGGCTGCGCCATGCGCTGGATGGTCTGTGAAGAGTCGTTTTCTTTGGACCAGACACGTGTGAAACTAGGCAGGGCACGGCACTGTGGGTCATGGCATGGCATTTTGAAAAACACGGATGTTAAGCATATTGGCTGGACGGTGGCTACAACCTCTGGCACTTTGTTTAATTTAAATCATACATCATTGATGTGTGAAACTTTGTTCAAAGGTATAGAAATCGGCAGAAAAAAGAAATATCGAGAGCTGAAAAAACGCGTCCAATTGCCGATGCTTGCGTCCACAGCGCCTTCATACTTGCCTGCTTCCTGCCAATTCTCACACCCAAAAGGGCATCTGTTCCACTATTTGCCATCCGATTCAAGGGTGAATTGTATTAATATATTAGTAACCCCTATAGGGTTTTGGAAAAATAAGGCATCCAACTTAGTCACCACAATATCAACCTCGGCACCCCCAAAGCCATCCTGAGTTTCACAAGGTAGTGCACCCTACGTAGCTAAGTTCGTTCGCAATTGGGCCAACGAGGATTTATGGTATATCTGCAAGTTAGATGGGCTATGATGGCTTTATACATATGCATAAACCAGCAATTATATCTGGGGTGCCACCTTGTCCCAATTATATCCCGTTTTTGGTGCTTCATATCCCATAATTGCAGCCGAAAATTCACTAATATCCATTGAGATATTATATTCATTTATATTCATTTATATGCATAGTTCTTACCTATTCCACACCCACCATTTTTGGGCATTTCCCAAACTCCTCGACTCCCCAGGTCCCCCGGACGCTTCGGGGCACCGTGCCGTGCACTTCACCCAGCTCCGTGCCACGTCGCATCAGCTGATGGCGTTGCTGGCGGCCCTGGCTCCGTCGATGTCGGCTGTGGTGGTGCTGGGCGGTGGTGGCATGGCGCTGCCCATGGCGATGCTGGCGGCGGGCTATGCGGGACGGGTGCATGTGGTGGAACTGCACCCAAAGGCGCCGCGATGGCGAGTTGGGGCCCAGGGATTTGGGTATGAATCAATACCTATTAATACCATTTTTAGGGGGATGAACATCCATTTACCAGCTATTTTGATGTTCACCAGGGGTACAAGGTTTTGACACACTGCCATTTCGGTGCTGGAAGTGATGTTTTTTTTTTGGGGGGGGGGGAAATGATCTACAAATGGTGGGTTTTGCAAACCAGCTTATGGAACATGGACCATTTGTAGATGATTGATGATTTACCGATCGAAAGATCGAAAGTCGAAAATAAATGGGGAGACGTTTGGAGCCACTTAGAGTTTCTCAACCACACCATAGAGGATGCTGGGAATATCAAGGGATATAATGGCTGAAGCCAATGAGTGGAGGGTGGTCGGACATATTTATTGTTTTCAACTCTGGAAATGGGATGAGGACCAATGATTTGTTGAAAACCAGCCAGATGATCTGTGGATATTTCTGGTGCAGCAGTTTCTGGTGACACTTTCGCATCTTCCAGCCCGTCTGTGCTGCTGAGAAACTCTGTTCGATCCTTGTTTGAGCTCCCGGCCCAGGTCATTGAGTTTGCTCAACGATTTTTTGGTGCGGAGCATCCACGGTTGATTGTGCACCAGGCAGATGCTCTTGAAATGGTGGCAAGTGGTGAACTTGGGAAATTGGACTGCAAGTTGTCAACTTTCTTGGTGGACGTGGATTTCATGCGCTTTCCGGAGGCCTGGAAAGACTAGAAAGTTTCGAAAAATACCACACTCATACCTAACCTCGTCTCATGAAGTGTGTTTTGATGTTGCGACCACTTTTTAAATTATAGTATCATGATCTTCAGTGAACTCTTTGGAGCTGGGAATGGCAAGAACTCTGGGAACATTTGCTCCTGCTTCTTGGCTTGAACTAAAAGTTGAGCACAGAGCTCTCTTCAAGAAAGTGTTGCAAGGATGCAAATGTTCAATAAGTTGTAAGGATTTCTCATTTGCTTCTTGGCTAAGTTTAGACGAACCCCCAAACTCACTCAAAAGAAAGGCTTTGGTTTCCACATTATACATTACAGTATATATATAATCATACATTTACATATATATACTGGTTGTTATATGTAGATATATATATATTCTCTCTCTCATAATGCATATGTATATATATATATATTTATATATGGTCATTCATGAAACCAGTTGGATCATTTAACCAATTGGATCTCTACATTTATCTGGTTGGTGGTTTCAAACCTTTTTTAGTTTCCATTTCATATATGGGATGTCCATCCTTCCCAACTGACTTTCATATTTTTTCAAGAGGGGTAGGTCAACCACCAACCAGTTTTCGACATCCTAATCTTACTGGTGCTTAGTAGGGAATGGATGGGTTGCTGGTGGGATGATTATTAGTGATTATGGATCATTCCCGAAAATTCCCTGCGTTTAGCACCAGTAAGTAATTTTTCTTCGGTCCCACAAGGTGGTGCCCCAGTTCGTTAGCTAAGTTGGTGCAAATAACTCCCATTTCACTATGGTTTATGGCAGATATAACTATAGTATTCATGGGGTTTATAAACCAACGTTCACATCACTGGGGG
>Ga0126342_10012666_pt1 | contig 15014 bp, 19 predicted proteins | sample Cyp1metagenome_FD_92528 | JGI IMG/M metagenome (GOLD analysis project Ga0126342, IMG submission 92528) | Coral microbial communities from Lord Howe Island, Old Settlement Bay, Australia - Cyphastrea 1 metagenome | ecosystem: Host-associated > Invertebrates > Cnidaria > Coral ...
GAAAGACAGGGTGTGAAACGGACTCTGAACATCCTAGCTCAACTTCGACAATGCCAAGCGCATCTTGTACTTGGCAACACAGGTAGCAATCTCATCATGGGTCGGCCTAAGCTGGGACTAGCTTGCAAAATCATGCCACAATCACAACACATTAAAACAAAAAAATGTGTGATCTAAAGTTCCCCAAAAAAAGTTGGACCTGGCTCAGTTGAGGCACGGTTTTTGGTGCTCATGGTTGGGACGCGCTAACTTGTGCACATAGAACATGTGCTCCAAAACTGTCTCCAAGGCTGCTTCCTCTGTGATGTTCTGGCGCTTGCCTTTGTATGTGCACGCTTTGGATTCCTGAACCCCTGCGATGCCACCTTAGGTGAAAAGGTGACTGACAGGTCTGTAAGGTGGATCCGTTGGTTTCAGTGGGAGGCCTTTATATTAAATATCTACTACATGTTTACCTCTATAATTATAGAAGATACCTTTTTCACATATGCACCATTTATGTATATATGTAGACAAGGGAGTGAAACTTTCAGAGAAGCTAAGAGCTAACATCGGAAAACAATAGGACAAACCTCGTGCCACGACCCTCGAGAAAAGAAAACTGCGATTTGACTCCTACCTAGACGCACTGATAGACTCCTTGGTAGCGGTTCTGGTGGTGCTTCAGATACACGTATGGTAGCGTATGCTTACCCGGCAACAACTCTCGCAATTCTTGAGGCGTGTGGGAGCTCCATGAGCGTGAGGTCCCTTCATGTGCAACAAACGGTTCTGCTTTCTTTACAATTTTGTCCTCTCCCTTCTCTTGTGTCTCTGGCGGCTGCACTTTTTTCTTCTGTTCAGCACCCTTGGGCTCAACATTCTCCGCTGGCTCTTTTGTTGAAGCAGCATTGGAAGCAGTTGTTTTTTTCAACCCTTTCTGTATGTCCCTCTCTCTCTTCATTTCATTGGCCATTTCTATAACACGCTCATACTCTGCTGCATTCTCCCTGTCCAGATGTCGAACAAAATCAAGTATGTCATCAGGGCATTCTTGAATGTCCGGTTTCTTTTTCGCTGATGCCATTCTGTCTATCAATTCATCCCGGAATTCCTGGCTGCATTCAGGGAAGAAGTGGTTGATCAGCGCAGTCACCTTGTCTCTTTTCAAAAGGGATCCGCCACTTCCACTTCCTTTTCCTTTTTCTGGTAGCTCCACACGGTTGGCAGAAATGACTTGATCAAGTTGTTTCACTGTCAGGTCAAGGCCATTTCGCAAAGCGGCCTTGACAAGGTTCTCTGGCTCCTGATCCAAGATGTGAAAAATTAGACCCCCTCCAGTCTGCATAGCTTCGCGTGTTGGCAGCACGCAGGGAGGCCAGACTTCAGTGGGAACCTGCTGCCATGGTGAATGCTCTGGGTTGGTGCTGTAGTTAAAGTAGAAAAGCGGTTGTTCCACAGAAACAGCATCCAAAGTCAGGTAGTGCTCCTTGGCTTTTGTGCTAAGACATGAACGCAACATGTAGGCATACAACACACATTCCCACTACCAAACCAGGTGTTAATCCCATTTCCTGACCCAGTACCAGCTTAAAAAACACATGAACCAAACTTGCAAACCCCAACTATTGGCAACTAAGCTTCGATGTCCTCTTCCTTTATCGAATACCGTTGCATTGGGATAGCGAGGCCAGTGCACAAATGAAATCCCATTGCCATCACGTAAGTTGAGTTCTCCTTGTTGAAGTAAACCTCACCAGCGACCAGGAAGATTCCTACAGGGGACAGAAAGTATCGTTTGGGCTGCGATCCTCAAGCATCTATTTATATATATATATATAAGTACATGTTTACTTCCAGGTATCAGAGCCAGTCTAAAAGCCTGAAGTTGTCTGGTCTTCCGAGCGTACCAGAAGTTTAAAAGGCCGAGTGCTTTTTTATATTCCCAGTCATGGTGGTTTAAGCTTAGACAGTCCTTGCCATGCCAAATTTTGTCTCTCAAAGAACGGGGCATCTTCAAGAAGATATAGAGCAACAGCCGCCTCCTCTTGACGCACTGTGGTTCGAGCAGGCTTCCACTTTGACTGCATCTCTGTTGGTCTCGGGAAAGCTTTCGGCAGAGGAGTCCTCATGATAAGGATGCCAAACTCCAAATCACAAACACCCTTGTACCCAAACTAAACTCTTGATTGAAATTTTGAAAGGTTTCAATTTAGAGTGACAGCGCATGGAATATATTCAGGATGGGCCTGCTGGTTTTGACATGTTAGGGCCCTTCAAAAAAGAGTGGATTCACAACAGGTGACACAGAAACAGGTAGGAACCAATAATGGAGCCATGAATCTGTTTCATGTGCAGCATCTTGTCCACAGCAGCTCGGTCTGCACCCCATGTGCGAGTTGCGTTCATGTAGTCAGGAAGCTTTGTCATGATCTGTCCCATACCACCTGTCTTCGTGTACGGTGAACTGGAAGCTGTAAACCATAGGTGGTAGTGGTCAATCTTTGGGGCTTTGAGCAAACGACACACGTCTTGCATGTGAGCAAAGCATTTCTCTAGACAATCCGCGGTGGTGGATGATCCTTCCACCATCGCAGTGGCTATGTCAAGCAGCTCCCTGTTCTGCAAAGTCCAACCACCTGAAAGACCTTGACATAGAATCTCCCTGGCAAACTGCTGTTTTGTGAAGAGAGCTGAGGCAAGCAGTGAATCCAGCTTCGCATGCGTTTTGGGTTTCGATGCGACCAGTGTTTCGGCTGCAATGAGGGCTTGGGTAAACTCGTCCAGATACATCAAACTTGCCCTCTTCGATGGATCATCATGGCTCATGAGAGCTGCAAGTGCATGGGGTAGTGTCAGTGGAAACATAAGCTGACTCCACATCTCTTCTTTGGCCAGGTTCACCACGAGTTTCTTGAACAGTTTTGCTAGGCCCTTCTCTTCCAAAAACCACTGTGCCTGGTAAGTCTTTGGAAATGGTTCTTCTATGTCCATGGTGAAATCCAATTCCCTCAAGCATGATGCATCATGGAGGCAGCCCAAGAGAGGAACAATCTCTTCACGATACCATCTGTAGGTGGAGCGATTGGCTGAAAAGCGTTTCATTCCCTCTGGTCCAGCTTTCATTTCTGTCAAGCCATGGGCATATTCATATTGAGCAAAGCGGCCCACCTTACTCACCATCCTGAGCCGAAGCTGGAGAGTGCGATCTTGCAAGCACTTGTCCACTAGGACCGTTGTGTTGGATTCAGCCCTCAACTTGTAGAATTCCTTCTTGTTCTTTGGCTCAGGCGTTGGTTCAGCTCCCTCGCCGGCATCAACGTCATCATCGTCTTCCTTCGGATCCTTAGAGCCAAGACTTAAGAGGGGCAGTGAATTGGGTGATCCCATCAAACAATAGCAAAAACATGGGAGTGGCAATGTCCAATTCTAGGCAGTGAGTCGGCAGAAAACAGTGCTCCCATTTAGGAGTGGTTGCCGCCAGCAGTGATGGGGCCCAGTATTTCCAAAGCTGACATGGTGTGCTGTTCCAATGATTATTTCAAGGCTAGGGATGGAACTTGAACTTAGATGTTGTTCATCATTCCTGTACTTCAGCACCGACAGCACAACATTGGTAACATTGACATCACACCACAAAGACTTTTTTGGGGGGGGAAGTCAAGATCTAGTTTCTCTTCCAGTAAATGCCAGAACCGAGCGCACCATATCAGACATGATGGTCCAGTTCTCCACAAGAGCTTCAAAGGAATCCAGCATTTTGAACCACACCTTTGTACGTACCTAAGTCAAAGGGATCGACTGATGAATTCCCCATCGCCCAGTGTTTGGATTCAATATTTGCTGTGCGTTATCTGACTTCTTTACCTTTTTTAAGGCAACAATGAAGCTTGCTAGGCAAGACTATCTGGGACATGGGTCAGCCTTTACTAAAGTCAAATCATGTGTCAAAAGTAAGAAGAACGGTATGGTCAGAAGTGGTGCTTAGTTACCTGCAGGTTCTCCATGAAGTACGTCAGCCAACAATAAGCATTGGTGTGCCATCTAATCATAACCCTTGTTTCTGTCTAATTGCAATCTCCAGCTGAAAGCCCCCCCAAAAAATTAAGGTCAGGGAAAACAGCTCACTTGATTGATAGCAAAAGTTTGAACCCCAATAAAGTGCGCAAGCTTGGGTGAAGCTTCGTTTTCAATAAATGACTGCTAATAGCAAATACATATGTGTAATTTTAAATATATACATATGAAAGTTAAACATGAATTTCTATACATGACTTCTCGTTTTAGTAGAGGAAAGGGCATTGAAATTACAGGTGAAATAGGACAGGGAAATTGTCCTGCACATACCAAAAAAGTCAACCCCACAAACATGAAAAGAAACAGAGGTGACCATCCATAGGCATCCCGGTTTCAAGGGCTAAGCCGTTGCAACCAAAGTGCGAAAGCCGAACGTGTTTTGGTGAATGTGTTGTAAATCTCCAGCACAGCTTCGGGGGGGATGGAATCCTCTAAAAGCCTATCTTGGGCAATCAAAGCTCCCTGTTCCTCCAGCCAGCTTTCCGTGGCATTGTCCCGAAGAAACATAGATAAGCATTCTTCCCCTGTGAAAGCTAGTTGGCCTGACTTGTAGGGACCTTTTGACCAATTGGCCATGGTGGTCCCTTTTAGGCAACTGACCTCCAAACCAGAATTCGCCAATGCCAAGCGAAAATTGTTCCATCGCCTGTGTGCTGAATCGGGTTCCTGGTACCCACGCAAGCCAACTTGCCTCAGATCCCACAGGAACCACAGGGCCTTCTGCTGGGATTTCTCCTCGTCAGAAACCTGGGCAGCAGAGACTTGTTTGCAAAGGCTCCTGGCGCTGGGGGTTAGCAATAAATATATACACACACACATATATATATGTATATATATGCATATGTATATATATATGTATATACATACACGCACACGCATACTGCTTTTTCTGTGCTACCTAGGAAACCCTTCAACCACCTACTTCAACAATGTGTTTGGAGACCTTGCCCCTGTCATCAAACTTCTATTTCTGAATCCCTGCGTGAGTGTCGCAATGCCCTTTTCTATCCCTGCTTGCTAAACAAGTAGCTGCCTTCAGGAAAGGCCTAAAAGCAATTGACTGCAGTGGTTTTTCCAATGGTTGCAGCGGTTCTAGCCTTTCAGCTTTCTCGGGTAGGAAGAATGTCAGGTCCTTCCCGGTGATTGCCAGGCATTGGTGATTGAGCGCTCGGATCATCACCTTGCAATGGCCAAGAACATTTTCCCATCTCCAAGTCTAGGACGCTTGGACGATGCCAAGGTGTTTACAGTAAGTATTCATGATAGATGGAATGCAACAAGCAACCTTGTTCCAACTTCTTGGCACGTGCCTTCACAGAACTTGCTTAACTACCATCTCTCTTGAAGGGTATGCCGCTCTGGGTCTCGAACAAAAAAGTGCCAAGCCGACTTCTTCTTAAACTTCCCCCTGGCAACGCAAAGTCATTTGAGTGAAGAAGGGGGTTTTCATGTGAAAAAGTGTTTTAGCACAGTTCCAAAACACATTCTGAAAGATAATTCTCTAAAGACTGTGCCCCTTTAAAAATCACAGTTGGAAGCAGCGGGGTGAAGCCTTGCAACTTCTGCCATGGAGTAGCAGTGTTCAGGGTCCAAGTTCTTGAGAACCTGAGGCCGGAATGGGTGTGCTGGGCATCCTTATACATATCCTGTGTCCCTTGGCTGCGAGATGCTGCCCTGTGCATGGTGGGCATCAGCATGGCTGCTATGTGAGTGGGGGCTGGTTGACAGCATTGGCATGTTCGCATTGCAAACTACAATGACAAAGCCTTTGACTTTTTTTTACCTCGGCGGAGCCTGAGTTGCAGTCCCTGTACATTGATCAACAGCCAAGTGTGAGGTTCGCCCTCGCAGAATACCAGGTAAGGAGCAACTTACTTACTTAGCATTTTCTTTAATCACAGCTTTAGCTTCAATACATTAAGTGGCGAAACCCCAATCACTGTAGACTGCTGATGATAAAGAGGCAAGGCAATGTTGCTCGGATAGCTGGCCCAGTTTCAGTCGCAAGGCCTGATGTTTCCGGACCTGAACTGAACCTTAGCATTTGGCCGGCAAAATTAAATGGGCAATTGTGTAAAGTTTTCGTTCCATGTCTACTTACTCTGTTCAGATTTGTCAAAGGCCTGGACCAATCCAGCCAACCACATTCCTAAGGGATAAGGTAAGGTAGTGCACCAGTTAAGGAAAAATCCAAAAAACACCAGGGGTAGGGAGCTCCCTAGCACTGCTGGGGAGGCTTAGGGAGGCTTAGGGAGCGCTAGGGAGCTCCCTAGCACTCCCTAGCGCTCCCTAGCATTTCCCTTGCTGGGGACCCCTGGGGAAGGATGCAGCCTGAAAACATCACTTTTTGTCAGGTTCGTCTTCCTTCTTCTCGCCCTTGTCGCCCTGCTCGTCCTTCTTGTCGTCAGGTGGTGCAGTGCCACCTCCGTTCCTTGGCTTTCAGTAGCTGTGAACTGAACGGGGGACAGTGTTTGAGAAACTTGGAAGAATTCCTCATCTCTTGACAGTTTTCAATCTTGAGTACATTCTCTTATTATAATAGCAAGGTTCTCTGACTTCAAACGTTTGGCAGGCCGTTCAATTTTTTGTCCCTCACTTGATCCTGATGAGGGATCAAAAAGGTAGTATTCACCATCTTGCTCATACACGTAAGGAGCTTCAGGATCTTGAAGAGGAAGTGGTTCTGCCCCACCTTGATTTGCATGGACTCTTATTGGGATAAGGATAGGAATTTAACATGGAGAAATTTTCGTTGTCACAACAAACCCTTGAATGCCTTCTCCAGGAAGTCCGCCAGTTTGAGGGGTTTCAGTGCCCAATGGTTGGTTGTAAAGCTCATCGGTTGCTGAGAAGGTAGGCTCACTTAACCCCACTGGGCTGACCATTCCAGATGACAATTGCCACATGCCTGGAAAACTCCCTGGGTAGGCACTGGGGGGTTCGGGTAAAGCCCTTCGAGCAGTGCCATTTGTCAGGTACCAAGTGTTTTCATCACTGCTGAATTCCAACCGGATGTTGGCAATTTCTGGTCTTGAAGGCGCAGAAGTTGAAGGTAAGTTGGCACCTAAGCCCTCTGCAATGGGCCCGTGTGGGGAAGGTACCACTTGATTTCCCATGAGTTCTCCAAATCCAAGTGGGGAGGAATGAGCCCTCTGCCCCGCTTCAAGTGCCGCGATAACTTGTTGCACTTGTGGCCAAGCACCTCAAAAAATGATTGTAAGACATGCTGTGAATAGAAAATTCAAAACATTCAGTCTGGTGAACAGGACTGAGGTTGGTTTGTCATGAATGCAGTCTTGGTACGTTCCCATACCTGTTCCATTTGGAGATGTTCTGATGACAGTGGTCGTCCCCGTCTTTCATATTCATTAGCCAGAATCACCAAAAGCTCATCTTTGTCATGCCTCAGTGTTCAAGAGACCTAGAATGATGTAATACAAATGTTCAAGACTGCAACATGTTTCCAAAAGTATCACCTAACTCAGGGAAGTACGAGGGAAGACTGGCATCTGGGAGCATGCCAAACATCAGTAAACAATAGCACATCAGAACTTCACGAGGGGCTCGGCTTAGGTAAGCCCGGTTCGCCCAAATCCGGTCAGTGCTTTCCAGCCAATCAAGAACATGTTGAACCTCAGGAAAACCAAACGGATAAAATATGCAAAAAATGCATGCATACCATTTTTGATATTTTTTGATAATCTGCTGGCATTCGATGTGAGCAGCAAATATGCATAGAGCCTATCCCATTTGAACAGATGTGTGAGCCTATATATATATAAGTGGGTGTGCTGAATATATGTCATATATGTAAAGTATATGACAAGGGTGCACTGTAGGGCATATTTTTTAGAGCTGGGCAGCAGAAGCGGAGAAGATGTTGATGATTCGACTGGAGTATTTCTGCACCATATGCCGGCGCCCTGCACTTGAGGACTTCCTTGAGCCACCGGACGACGCCTTTGGTATCGGCATGGGAGGCCCCATCATCGCACCACATGGGCGCATGGGCCCGAGCCTCAGCAGAGAGGGGTGTCGAATGAATGTGAAAAACATGGAAAACATATGAAAGCATGCAGCAACCCAGCAGTAAGTACTAAGTAGCTACAGGACAGCAGGACACAAAAGAAAGACATCTACACCAACATGGACAAGCGACGCTGCACTTGGCACCAAACCACAGGCGCCACCACCCAATGAAGCACTGGTTGGGCCAGCAGGAAGTGGGGGAGCACGGGCTGTATGAGCCGAGGGAAGAGGAACAAGTGGCGCAGGTGGGCGGGGAGGCAAAGCTGGGAAAGGTGCAACAGGGGGGGCGGCCACCAGCAGGTGGGCGAGGAGGTGGGCGACCACGGCCACCACCAGGAGCGCTGGGACCCGCTTGCAACACGCCAACATTCAAGCAATAGCACATAGACATCATGTACACCCACTTCACCATGGCTAGTAAAAGAGAGTGGCCTTGACGCTTCAGGAAGTTTGATCTGGTCTCGCACAAGCTTAAACCAAAACAATGGACAGAGCATCATACAGAATTCAGCAAGAACATTGCGCTAAGAACATCTCGCAAGAAGTGCTTGTTTACAAGTTTCAGTTGCTGCCATTCCCTTTAAACATCGAATATTTTCTTCAGCTGCCATGCACGGTCACTGTCAGCGCTCTGCTAGTAGACTATTGGTAAAACAACTTTACATTGAAATTTTCTGGAGTTGTAACTATGTCAGGCATTCTTCTTCCCAAAGCTCACCAACCCCACGAGGGTCACCAGAGCAACAGAGCTGAGGTGCATACTGTTGCCGATCAAGCTAGCTGCTCTGTGAGAATCCCGGCATGGAAGGAGTGGGACCCCCCATAGCTTGACTGTACACTGGGTCTACAGGTAGGCCCAAACAAGCTAGTTTCTCGCGAATGGTGACCCACCTTTTCTTGGAAGGGATCCAGTAGAGGCCATTTGAATTGCGAAAGCATGGTACTCGCATTGAATCAGCCGACCATGTGACAGCAAATGTTGGGTTGTCACCCAAGTAAAAGCAAACATCATCGGTAGGGTCTTGCCCATACTTGGTCCTGTAGTAATCTGACAACAAAACCACTGCCTGCTTCTCACGGCTGGTGAGAAGGTAGGTGAGGTCCTTTTGGTCCTTAGGTGGGTGCAGGTATGAATGAACCTGATTGCGTCTATATTTGTATGTGTGTATCTTTGTTCATGTGTGTGTGTATCTATGTGTGTGATTGGTAAGGCTTTGGGATTCAAAGCTTGCATGAAACTCTTTTAGGCAAAGCCAAGCTTCCATTTGAAAGGGAACCTTTCGTTTGGCTGCAAGTTCCATGCTTTCAATTGCTATCTCGTCTTCAGTTGCCAACCAGTAGTCTTGGGGTGTCGTGGAAATTCGTTTTTTCAACTCAGCACATAGCTGTGCATAGAGGACGCATGGATCATGGAGAACTGTTCCGGTTTCCAAATGACTCAGAAAAATGTAAGGCCTTGATACACCTCCGTGTCCTGAATCAGCTGGGTCCACCTCCAGCCAAAACATGCAGTAGGCAAACTTGAAAAGCTCGTAGATCACGTCCAGCGGAACCCCCTGGCAGAACTACAGCAAACACATCTTACTGCTTGGATTGGTGCTGCAGGGACACTTTCAAATCAAAAAGTATCATTCCATATGAACACCATGGTTGATTCAGTGACATCAATGTGTATACCTGAGTCATGCACCTTGACATTCTCCAGAAGTATCAAAGGAGTTTTCATCTGAATGTGGTGCTTGGCCCAAGGAAGATAACAGGTGAAACGGGGATCCTCTTGCATTTTCCTGTTACCTGCACGGCTATTAGGTTGGCATGGCATTCCTGCTGTCTCCACATCTGAACCTTTGTCCAACTTGCAAAATGCCCGATGGGTACGACACCATTGTGTTGTTCTCAGTGTTGTGTCCCTCAAGGTAAAAAACTTCTGGGCAAAACAATCTTCTTCACGAATGAGGCCCTCGGGAACCATGTGGTTGATGTCCTGCAGTGGAGCCGGGTTCAACAAAGCTAGATGCAGCTAGTGACTCAAATGGAACCAGGTGTCTTGAAACTCAGCATTGATCAGTATAACATGGAAGTCCTCAAAAACACATGGTAGCGGTGAATCTCTTCCCAAAACATCACTGCACCAGCGATGGTTATCCCAGATCACCTGGTGAATGTTCTGATTGATTTCCTTGGGAGTTTCGAAAGGCGTCATTAGAATGAACTCAAAACCAGTGGTTCAAAATTGCAGCACGTGTGAACCTGATCCATGCTGTGTCAATGAAAGAAACTAAGTTTGGCTCGTGACATGACTTACACTCTACATTCATACCGATGTCCGAAGTTGAATTCACTGTCTTCTGGATTATGGCCAGGCCCATTTCGGCTGTGTACGATCCGGTGCATGACGATGTGCTGACTCTCGCCGTGCTCAGAAGGGAAACCTAAGTGGGTGGGCTCATGGAGCAGCTTTGGTATATGTTGGCTTAAAAGAAAATCAGTCAGACATAGTGACATTTAATTGGTTTACACACAAATGTCTCAAATGTTTCAGTTGCATGATTTTAAAAAATAAGCTTCAAACCTCTAGTAATCTCTGCGGAATCCAATCTTGGATCAGGCTCCAAGCACACTGCAGTGCCCTGCCAGCCTTCGCTAGCATGGATGGATCCTCCTTCAAGTCCTGCGCAGTAAGCAAGCTTTGCTAGACCATGATTTATGGTGGAAGTGACGCAGGATTGGTCGGGTTATATCATATAGGTAAATATTTGAAAAAAATATCATACCTGTCCTGAAACGGTTCCAGGGAAATGCTGGTGGCTTGCGAGGATGGGATGTTGGAATCAGCTTCCGACACCATGGTCAAACTCATACCATCTATTGTTGCACTGCACATTTTGTGCAAGACTAGTTCACTGTGCGATGAACCGCCAAAGTGTGTAAAAAACACATCGAGCCAGTATCTGCAGATAAAGTCAATGAAGGGAATCCAAAACACCTGGCCCCACATTTCTCCAATATCAAGTTTTCTAATCACATGCCCTTTATTTAATTGAGGCAGTGCCTGACTGAGTGAGCTGAGTTCTTGACCAAGGGAGGCCCATAGTGCCCAAGGTGCAATGTGGGGCTCCACCACCAAAACAACTCCTCAGAAGCCGGTGGCAAAGGTTGAACTGCACTAGTCCCAAAAAGGATCCGGGAAAAAACAAACTATTCATGAATACAACAAAATATATTTGAACATGAACATGTCTATCGCTATTTTGGTGTAATATGTTCATTTGTCACCAGCTCAATGCAGCCAAACTTCCACCGGTCGATAGGCAACTGAAGAACCATCCAAAAAGACCTGGGGTTTCACAGGATGATGGGTAGAGTTTCTTATTGTTTGCTCTGCTTGCAAGTGTCCATAAACTAGCTTGAAACTGGGATTCTGACATGCCAGTGTCTTGTGTTCTTGGCCAACTCACGGAAAAGCATGTGCAAGATCACCATTTCCTTGCCTGCGACCTTGCATGGTGCAATGGCCTTCCTGGCACGGAGGTCAGCAATGGTGAGGATTGCTTGCATCAGACTCATCACCTGGGAAAAAGTGGGCTAGCCATGGGTCCAGGATAGGGCTTGGTTCTTGGTGATTCATCATTTGAAAAAGTGGTACTGTACAAAAATATTTCAAATTCGAGTCACTTCTCCAGTGCGCACTTTGTGTTGTGTTGCAAAGTAGTTTTGCATAGTTTCTTCGTTGGATGTCCTTTTGAAGGCAAAGTACTTGATAGTGCTAGTGTTTCTCACGAGAGCTGAGGTAAGCAGGTGAAGATTCCTTGCAATACTGTCAGCTAAGAATGCTATCGCTGAGTAAGCTAGCAAACTGAGCAGTGGTTGATGCCTCTGCACAGCAGGATCCAAGCACATCATGAGCACACCTGCTAGGTCCGGTTCATCAAGTGTGAAGTCATCAAACCAAGGTTTCCTCTGAGGATCGATGTGGAACAACAGTGGCTGAATCCAGGAAACACACGCATGCTGTGTCCATAGTAGTGATGGGTCAACTCTGCGACCAGTGAGAGGGACGGTCACTGGGGTATTGTCACCAATCCTTTGCCACATGATTGACTCAGTGCCCAAATCACACACACTGTTGATGATGGCCACTAGGAATTTGGCTGGACGCTCCATCCATTCAACCCTGCTTCTTTGGGAGGCAGCTACTAGTAGGGACATGAAAATCGAAAGCGGCATCACACTCTTGTCCAACAAGGACTCCCTTTGGGATGAACCATCCTTGAAAGATTTGTAGGTCTCAGGTACTGCAAACCCCTTCCACATCAGGCGATGAATTTGTTTCACCTGTTCTAGCCAGTAAGAGGTAAAACGTTTGGTGTTCTCTTTGGAGTTTTTCGACTCATAGACCAAACCCATCACATCCGGAATAGGCAAATGTGGCTGCCCAGACCCCACATACACCGGAAGACAGGTGCCATTGAGCACCCACTCCCTGACATCACGCACAAAGTAATGCGACATAGCTTTGAGCCAGCAACATGCATTCATTCACTTGCCCAAGCTTTTCCACTCAACTGAGTTTGATGCTGGTTTCCAGTTTCATGTCCCGTTTATTGTCTAGTGAGTCTAGTGTTGGTTATTGCCAAGAACATGTAAAAACCAGGAGCGCTAGGGAGCTCTCCAGACCCTTTAGTATTCCTTAGGGGCCCTTACTGTTAGCACTGCTAGGGAGCTCTATAGAAGGATTAGGGAGGGATCTAACAGCGCTAGGGATACATATTCATCCCCCCCCCTTCCATCCCCCCCCCTTAAGCATCCTATAATATATACATGTTGTTCACATGTTATACATATATATATATATACATGTTGCATACATGTTATATACATGTTAAATATATATATATGTTGTATACATGTTGCATACATGTTATATACATGTTTGATCATGTTGTATCGGTATGTTCCCCTTGCCGAGTGTCTCTGGCTCCCCGCGGGCGTGGCCGCAGACGTCCCCATGAGGTGCCAGACTTTGAGGCGAGCAAATACATGGTTTCAAACGGTAAGGATCCCAGATCACGCCATGATCACGCTATGATCCCGCCATCCCGCCATAGGCTGCATTGGCCGCCCAAACGCTCACAGTTGGTTCTCAAAAAAATTGCACTCCCTTTAGGGAAAACAAGGCTCGTAGACTGCGATGAGCGTGTCCTTAGATGTCCTTAGATTCTGCAATGACCTCATGTTGATGTTGGAGTTTCAGGGAACCAAATGTAGTTCCTTCTCTGGATCCATCCTGACGTGGGCATCTAGGTGACTTTTGGCAATTTGTAGCAGCTGGCGGCTACCGCACTCAAAACTACTGGTGAAGTGCTCAAGACATCACTTTGGGCAATTTGAAGAGAGATTCTGAGGAAAAGTTGTTGACGGTTTATATGAGTTCCTTTGTATACAATAAGTTGACATAGCATGCTAAAATCAGATGACGTATTGATACCATTTGATCTTATATGATATGATATGATGTGATACAATGGAAAGACGCTCCACAATGCAATGCAGTAACAGAATAGATTGTCGGATGATACATTTTGAAATCGTAATGTGACGCAGGATGCTATGATATCTGATGATACAAGATGATACAATATGCAGCAATATATACCCTACGATATGAGGGTGCAAGATGCCATGATTTTGTATGATCTTGGTGGATTTGGTGTGATATGGCAGAATACTACATGATACGGTAAGGATGACTATAGATTTGACAGTGAAATGTGGTTTTTGACATTGTTGGAGAGTGTGGTATTTTTGTTTTCATCGAGAACAAAGAGAACCTCGCAAATCACAAAATAATAAGAACTAAGAACCTGAGGTCTGAGGACGGATGGAACTGGAGGAAGTTCCGCAACATGAAATGGCCATTCTTCTGGGTGCAGGACGGGTGAAGGCCCAAGTGCAAAAACTTGGCCTCAAGGGGAATTCTGTTGAGAAATTGGAGAGCATCATAGAATTTCCAACGATGTGTAAAAGTGTTCTAAAAAAAGGCCCGTTGTGACGCACAGAGTAAACTAGAATTTTGTTTGCTCACGTCAGGGATAATATTTATTGATGCATCGATTTCAAGACACTGGAGGAAGCAATCTCTGGATTCTCTGGCAAAAAAAAGAGCAGAGAAATGCAGAGAAGCCTCGGAAAAAACATGAAACCTCAGCAAGCAGGAAACGTTGAAGTGCCACATCCACTGACGTCTTGAATCCTTGAACACTGAGGCCTCAAGGCTCAATGCAGTTCAAGCTCCGGACCATCTTCGAGGAGTGGACTTCCTGTCAGGTAAATAATCAAGCAGACGGCATGAGGAAGTGAGCACCCGCACCTCAGACATTGAAAGGTATGCATTAATCAAAAGTAAGCCTCGACAATTCAGCAAGAGCAAGCATGTTGAAAATGCAGAACTGCTGGATCAAGACATAATAACATGTGTAATTTTATAAACTTTAAAAAGAATTATATATATATAGTTATAAATATTTATGTATACAATACATATTTGTGATTATATTTGCCTAAAAGTATTGATATAGTTATATATATATATATATTTATTTAATTAAGTATATATATATATATATATGTGAAACATCTCAATAGATGTAAAACTTGTACCGGCTGAATTTTCTTCTGTTGAACGTAGTTGGTGTCATTCAGGGGGACCATCCATGTAGTGTGAGCGATGGTCCAACGAAGCGGCACAGTACATGCGGATATCACGGCTGATCACCGTGACGTACCTGCTATGTTTTTGCTGATGCGGCAAGGGGCCAAGCCAAGAATCCCAAAGTCAAATTTTGCAAAGTTTACGTTCTAGTCTTCATGGATTGCGCAACTCAAGACTGTGGTTCCACTTCATTGGCTGTGGCGATGGTAGCTCCGAC
>Ga0126342_10012667_pt1 | contig 15014 bp, 9 predicted proteins | sample Cyp1metagenome_FD_92528 | JGI IMG/M metagenome (GOLD analysis project Ga0126342, IMG submission 92528) | Coral microbial communities from Lord Howe Island, Old Settlement Bay, Australia - Cyphastrea 1 metagenome | ecosystem: Host-associated > Invertebrates > Cnidaria > Coral ...
ACATCACATAACAATACACCACATAACAATACATCACACAACAATACATCACACAACAATACATCACACAACAATACATCACCCAACAATACACCACATAGCAATACATCACACAACAATACATCACATAACAATACATCACACAACAATACATCACATAACAATACAATGGACAACAATACATGACACGACAATGCATCAATTGTGTTGGGGAGGAAGCCGGATCACGAAACCTGGTGTTTTTTAGGGTGAAGTGGCTGCCGCAAGCGATGAATGGCAGCTCCTGTGTGCGGGTGTGGGTGCGCGCATTCTGACGTTTTTTGGTTGCTCCTCTGTGTTCTTCGACGGGTGGTTGTTCATGTGCGTAGTTCTATGCGCTTGTTGAATCCCCTGTTGCAGATCGCAGTGTGAAGGGGGGAATGAATGTTTCCGTATATATATATACATCGTTTATCTCAGCGTTTGCAGATTATGCGTTGGGAACAAGATCACTCGCAGCTTCTACATGACCAATTCAGAGTTGTTGTGCTTACCTTCGCGATGTATTCATTGGATCCAAAATCGGCCAAAGTCAATGTCTGCCATTGTCCGGCCGGTCAGCTCTGATAGGGCCCAATGAAATCCGGAAATCAAAGCAATATCCTATGAACTGCGGCTGGCGGCTTGGCTTGAGGCAATGATTCCAGTCCAAAGTGCGGACGGCTGAGAGATTTCAAAATATTCATGAAATCATGATCTGTAACTTCGTCCGGCAGAAACCCCGGAAGAACCGAGTTCTCTTCTCCTAATTCCTAGGCCTCTAGGACTGTCTCCAATCAAAGTCAAGGGCAGCAGAGTCCTTTCAAACCAGATGGCGAATCGCCTTGCCTGCTTTGAAGCGGCCGCCGGTATGGCTGCAGAGCATTCATCCAGAGGTTTTCCGCAGAAGATGGGAGAATGAATAAACTGCAACTGTGTTCTCTGAAAAACTGGCCATCGTCTCAATTTCCTGCGCAGGGGTGATAGTGGGTCACCTCTAGCATCTCAATGTCTTCATCTTGTATGCACATTTCTTTGAAATGACTAGTTTAGGACCAGGGTGCACGGTGCCAACGGAAAAGCACCAGCTGCTGTTGCGGGTCATTTGGAATTATTCCACCAGGCTTCATGCATGTGCACCACACTGCACAACAGTTCACCTCCTATTTGCACCCACATCAATTTGCTCGGAAGGGTCAATCCATCCATCGAATGTTTCTTGCTCTCCTACCTTGCAGCATTTTGGAGTCGTGTTGACCAACTTTTTCGCATTCCGGATTTTAATAACCGTTGCTTTCTGAAGCCTGATTTTGGGTAATGCGAGAAGCGGCAAACATCCAACATCGAGACTATCTGCTGTTCCTTCACCAGGCCACCCAAGAAATGGAGGTTTCCTAAAATGGTGGTATTCCCAAATCATCCATCTTCATAGGACCTTCCTCCATTATAAACCATCCATTTTGGGGTACCTCAATTTTAGGAAGCTTGGAATCCCAAGTAGAGCATTGTATCGTGGTGAATGTGTTTGAGCCTTGAGTGTTTCAATATGAGCTTTCAGGAACAACTGCTGTAGCTTCATGCGCTGTCTCATCGGCTGCATGCGTCTCCTTGGCTGCATGAATCTACAGCATCCGCCTCGTTTCATCGACACCTTGCCCCCCAGCAGCAGACCACCTTCCCCCCGAAAAGTAGCCACTTGCAGCCACCTGCTCACTGCAGCCAATTGCAGCCAGCAGCAGCCACTTGCAGCCAGCAGCAGCCACTTGCAGCCAGCAGCAGCCACTTGCAGCCACTTGCAGGGAAAATAGTCAAACTGAACCCATCTGTCTAAAGTGTTGCGCCTGCCACGAAAAAGTGATGCCAGGTCATACGAAGTGCTGCACCTGTCACGCAAAATCATCTTAGTAAATCTGAAGATCAAAGTTCTCCGATGTTGATGTGTTTTGTACATTTTGACTTCGAAATGTGCTTCGCGCCACAACGGCGTGCAATTTTTCATCTCCCGGTGCTTTGTGCAAGCTTTGTAGTACCAACTAGTACTGGGACGTGCTTCGTGCAAGATTTGTAGTACAAAGTAGCTTGCGCAAGCTTTACGAAGTAGTACTGGAAAATGCTTTGTGCAAGTTTTGTAGCACAAAAGTAGTACCTGGGACGTGCCTTGTGCAAGCTTTGTAGTACAAGGTAGTACTGGGACGTGCGTTGCGTTGTGCAAGCTGTGTAGTAAAAAGTTGTACTGGGACGTGCTTTGTGCAAGCTTTGTGGTACAAGGTAGTACTGGGAAGTACTCTCTGCAAGGTTTGTAGTACAAAGTACTAGTGGAAAGTGCCAGCTTTGTGGTACAAAGTAGTGCTGGGAAGTGCTTTGTGCAAGCTTTGTAGCACAAAGTAGTTTGGAAAAACTCTTCTGTGTAAATGCATCTGTGTCTCAAGCTTCTGTGTGCAAAAGCTTTCTGCGCGCAATGTTTTTTTTGTGCAAGAGACTTCTCTCTAACAGTGAGAGCTTTCTGGCGTGCAGAAGAGCTGAGATGAGTTGAGAAGAACTTCGAGGAGATGAGACAGGTTGATCAGTGCTCGGGTGAGATGAAAACAGCTAAGAAGAACTTACTTAGATGACATGTGAAAAGAGGTGGGATGAGATGAGAAGAGCCGAGATGAGGTGAGAAGAGTGAGATGAGGTGAGAAGAGCTCAGGTGAGATGAGATGAGATGAAGTGTGAAGTGCGAAGTGTGAAGTGCGGGGTGTAAAGGGCGCAGTGTGAAGTGTGAAGAACAGGTTTGCTTGGCGTTGCATTGCCACGTGGCCGCGCGCCGGTCATGTTCTTGGACAACAACAGCGCAACAGGTTCGCACAAAGCACGCACGCACGTGCCTGGCTGGCGCACGGCGCATGCAAGTTCTATAGATGAGAAAGGTCTTATAGTATAACCCTAAGGCAACTTCCGCCCCTCCTCGTGCGGGTACTACTGGTATTAGTATAGATTCCCACCTATTGGAATTATATTGATGTATAGAATAAATCGGTATGAATATACACCTATTGGAAAATATCTACTGTATTAATATAATTCCAATAGGTGGAAATATAGATATTTTACAAATCTTGAACTTTCCATCGGTTTTCCCAGTGCTACCAATTGTGCCCGGCCTCCCTCCGCGAGGTTGTGGCAGCGCGGTGTCCTGCCTGGACTATGCGCAGTCCTTGAAGGTTCAAACCAGAAATGTTTGGCGAACGGTTTTCCATTAAATTAAAGGTAATATCTTTGTGTAATGTGGTAAACCCAATAACTGTGCCCAATATTCCTCGATATAGGTGGTATAATGATATACAAGTGGTATATAATGTGGGTAAAACTATTGACTAGTATTGATTAATAATTGGAAATAATGTGGGTAAAACAAATGTCAAAAACCACCCATGACTGGGACTGGTAACCATACCACTGGTTCTTACTGGGGGATGGTTTATGGCAGTGTGTTACCCACATTAGAAGAAATTTGAATGGTTATTTCATTGGAATATGGGATATAGATGGATATACTTTCTGGTTATTTTGACAGTTTGGTATGGAGAATGGGTGAGAATGGGTTCATTTATAGATAGTAAATATGATGGCTTACCTTTTATTTCAATGATGGTTTTCAATCACTATGTCAAGAGGTAGGATCGGATATGATAGGGATAGGATGGGATATCGAAAACCGACAAATGCACGGCTAGTAGGTGGTTAAACCTTGGGTAAACATGGATGGTTTCAGCTGCAAAGATGAAGACTTAGGATGATTTGGCGAACAGATATGATCTGAATAGATAGGTACAGAATCACTGTTCCCTGTCCCCGTTCATATTAAAAACACCTTGGAAACAATGGTGGATGTAGGGGATGAAACATGATGACACCACACTCGGGACCATTCAGGGGGTGCTTTATGTTATGCAACGGGATAGGATCATTTTAGTGTTTTTTTTGTTGCTGGTTTGTATGGTAGAACGTGGCCAGCGCAAAGTCCCGCAAAACCCAAAACGATGATTGCGGATGAAATTTTGCATTGCTACTGGATTTGTTTAATGAGTTAATCCTCAAACATGCTAGGTTGTGTCGGTTTTTGATTGGGTGACTATGATTTACCACGTGATCCACGGGTGGGGGTTTCCCGATGTTGGTTCATAAACCCTATCAACTGTAGATATATCTACCATAAACCATAGCTATCGGAGTTATTTGCGCCAACTTCGCTATCTGAAACGGGGGGCGACCTGATTCAGGTGGATCAGGTATCTAATGGCATCGTAGGACAGCAGGTTGAACAGCCGCAGGCCGTCTTCAGCGGTGAAGAAAACGGCACGGTGATCGCGTGGGACATGACCAGAGGGCTACAGCTGGCGGTGGTTTGGTGTGGTGCTTCTGCCCCTTGGAAAATAATTAGCCTGGTTGGAATCAGTTGATCTCTAATGATCGTAGGTCCAGAAATGTACCTTAGAGGAATGGATGAGATTCACCAGTATCAGTTTGGCAGATCTTGTCAGCTTGCAGATCAATCATCCAATGCTTGGCCTATTGGTTCATATTTCCTGAGGTGAATTGCTTGGCCTATTGGTTCATCGCCCCCTACATCCGCGACATCCCGCATCTGAACGACGGGCAGGCGATGTCCAAACTGATTCCAGCCACAGAGCGGGGGACCATGGGCCGGACCTTCCTCACGGGCGATGCGGCCTTCAAGGCGTGTGTGGTGAAGTACTTGGAGGATCAGCTCAGGTTTTTTGTAGGTTAGATCATCTGGATCTGGTGGGGTTATAACCGTTATTTCACCCGGTTCACCCATAACTGGCACTTAATGGGACTATCCATGCTTATCCACTGGACTTACAAACCAGGGTTACTAACCACTTACTATACCTGGGATGATCCTCCAGTTGTTGGTGAAATTTGGGGTGATGGTGAAGCCTCAAAACATCGATGTGGTGTTCCTACCTTTTGTTTTGAGTCGGGGTAGGGGTTAGTTCGCTTTGGATCAGAATTATTCAGCTTTGGATCAGAAGCTGAATGAAATTAAAACATCACCTGCTTTGGCCGAACAGTGTTTTCTTGTGTTTTTTGTTGCCTGCACAAGGTGACCGTTTGGGACATCGAGACGACACAAGCCAAGAAGACTTTCCACTGCCATAGCCACGTTTTGGTCTTGGCGGTGTCGCCTTTTCTGGGCCTCATCGCGGCTGGTGAGGCGAAGCCTTAAGCGGAGGGGCTTAAGGGAAGTGCTGAAAGATGAGGCAAGGTGAATTCATAAACCAGTCAGGATGCTTTCAGGATGGTTTATACAATGTTTATACCACAAATCTCCGTTACTTAGATTACCATAGATTCACTTAGATACTTTGGGACCCCCATTGTTGGAGGCCAAATAAAACGGTCCACGGACGGTGAAATTGCCAATGCTAGGCCAATGGTCGAGTGACACTTTGGGATGCCGAAGTTGAGCGTCTTGGTGTCGACTCCTTGGGGTTTGGGAATGGGAATAAGGTGGGAAGTACCGGACCGACCCTCCGAAACTGTACCCGTAAAAATAGTTTGAAAGAAAAAAGGTGCTCTACCCCATAGTTTCTGTACTTCTATCATGTTTCGGGTGGTAATTATTTGGAGGGTCTGGGTAGGCATGTCAATGTCTCAGACCTTCCCAGACCAGTGATATAGCGTTGATTGTACCCAGTTGGTTGGGTCTGATCAACAGTATCTAACTTCTCTGAGACTAGGCCGACATTCAGATGCCCGGACTCTGGTCCTGAAGTTGTTCTGAAAAGAGAAGTCTGATCCGCTTGTTAGCACGTGGATGTATAGTGGCCGCAATGTCACTACTATCGTGGTTATATCCCAATAGTCACCATGGTTAAACCCATGATTCATACCCAACTGCACCCCAAGTGTTGGAAAAGTCCAACTCGGCATCCATGTTATATTGATGTTAAGCTCGTTTAGCCATGTTACAAATACCAATCTATGTATTCATGTTGTATCCATTGATCCACTGTACATTCACGTATACATTTTATATCCAGATTATCTCCATATATCCATGTTATGTTGTGTCCATGTTATATGAATTTATTCATGTTACATTCATTTATCTACTCTATTTGTCCATGTTATCCATGTTATTATCAGTTTTTATCTGTTTATCCACTCAATATCCATGTACATTTGCTTAGAAGAAGAGGTTTCCGTTCCATATTCCACCCAGCCTTTGGCCACCATGGCTGCCGTGGCCAGGACGGTGCTGCACCGCTTTGAGGGCGGCGCCTTGCGTTCGCTGCACTTCACGGCGGCGGGGGAGATCCACTGTCTGCTGTGTGCGGCGCCTTGGTATCACTGGAAAATCTTGGGACAATCTTGAGCCAAAACCATGACTTTCCGCAGTCAGATTGCGGTTTTCTTGTATATTTGTATATAGATTTTCCGTGTTTTTAAAGATAAGTTCCCTTATCCAAGGATTCTAGAAACCATTGAATACATAGATTATTTACATATTTTACTCTGTTGTTCTATTCTTCTATGTTTTGGATAGGGGATATTATAGTGGGAAAATCTATTATAGTATAGTAACCCCAAAGAAGATAGAAAAGTCTTTTGAAGGGGGTATTATACAGGTTCTTATGCACGCACACATATATATAATTACGGTAACAACATTTAAATATGTGGAGGGCGGGCCGGGCCGCAAGGCCACGGAGGTAGTATGAAATACCAGTTTGTATGTTTAAATGTAGTTGTAGTATGTTTATAATAAATGAATTGGATTCCGTATGTTTAAATGGCTGGGCGGGCCAAGGAAAACCTTCCCGGAGGTAGTCTAAAATACCTGTTCGTATATTTAAAAATCCGTATATTTATATAAATGTAGTTACCGTATATATATATATATATATATATAAATATAGTGGAATACCCCCTAGGGTCCTAGAGGAATACATGGAATACCCTCTGGTAATGAAACATAGCTTGCTGGAAAATCCACCATGGATAGTTCGTTGATTCTCCCATTGCAATTTTGATTACCGGAGGGTACAGGACATGAACAGAGCAGTAAGAAATTGGATGTGAAAACACTTTGTTAGGTGAGATGGTGGTTTACCCTCTGGTAAACCTTTACATAACTATGGACAATCACATTTTTTAAATATGTTTAATGGGTAAATCAACTAGTTCTATGGCCATGTTCAATAGCTTTTTGGATGTTTACCAGAGGCTATTTGTTGCCATTGCCACAGAAAATGTCAGGAATCCATGCGACTGATATCTTGGGACATCGACACCGGCCAGTTCCAGCGGCTCGGGAAGATCTCCACTGGATGGTTTTCCCACTCAAACCTCCATTTCTTGGATGAGTGGGAAATCCACATGATGCTTAAATCCCCTGTATTTGATGGTTAAATTCATTTAATCACCACAAAACATCATAGAAACACTACCATCTGGTTATTTAACATAGCTATGGAAAATTCACTATAAATGGAAGTTTGTAGCTGAGAAAATCATCTGTTTCTATGGGTGGCTTCCATAGCTATGTTAAACAGCCAGAGTGTAGTTGAGGGATTTTGATGGATTTCCCATTGCCACGGAGCACCGGAGCAGTTTTCCATACACAACTATAGATATAATTGCGTTTTAGTGTGTTTTTTTTCAGGATGGTTTCGCCATGTCTTACCATATTATATATTGTGGCAATCTAGCAGTTTGCCATGGAAGCCACGGCCCGTGAGAATAGATGATTTGCCTATGGAAGATGGTGCTTTTCCACAGCAAACTGGTTCGCGGAGGGAATTGATTTCCTCTGAGGGGTTGGCCAATGGATGAGATGATTTCCAGGAGCATCCCAATTGCTCCAGGTTGTCATGTTTTGATATGTTTGGATAAAAAATGACTGATCTTTCGATGACTGAGCACACAGTCATGGGTACCCACCCCTGTCCACTGGTTAATCATCATTGTCCCCCTCAAAATGGCGCTCGGCGGTAAACCCCCCATCAGACAGACCCACGAAAGTCCGACCATTGCAGGTCGCGAAATTTGAAACGCACTTCGTCATGCAGCTGTGTCAGCAGCCTATGTGTTTTATCCAGTGAGGGCAAGGCAGCCGAATGATATGACAGGGGTGTTTCAACCAAGTAAAACCAATGCCATAAACCATCCCCAATAGAGGTGAATTATTGGGTATACCCTCGGTATACCGCTGATGAATGGGATGGATTGTCGTTGGGTTCGTTGGATCAACAATGCCTGCCACTGCCAGCACTGCGTGCCAACTTCAACAGCATCGACTTCAGACTTCCAAAGCAGATACCAAAACATGTCACAAGAATATGAGGAACATGTTCACAGAGAGAGAGAGAAAAGATGGATATATATATATGTATACATATATTATATAACTATATAGATAATTATATATAATACCTAGACCCTCCAAGTACCTACATCAGCAGAAATGGTGCTTGAAATTTGACCCAATAATTTCAGCACCTGTACCATTGTTTGGACCTATTATATGGAGGGCCTAGCTACGGATTTCAATAACAAACATGGTTTTCCCACTTTTTCCCAATAGTTTTCCCATATATTTTCTCATATTTTCCCATTGTTTCTCCATCATTTCCCCATAAGTTTCCCACGATTTTCCCATGAAAAATCCATGGATTTCCCCCAATTTTGCCCCCGCCAGGCGGACGAATCCGGCCACGACCAGCTCCTCGTGGGCGACAGCGCGGGCCTCGTCCGTGCGCTGCCGCTGCAGTCCGTGGCGGCCCTGCGCGGCCACGACGCGACGCGCTGCGGGGATGGCGTGCGGCTGAGAGCGGCGATGCGAAGTAAGTGACCAGTGCTGACCAGTGCTGGTTGAAGGGGATATGAGGATGGGTTAAAACCTATTAGAAAGATCACCCCACTCAGGAACTGGTGAAAATTACCATGATCATAGCCCATTTATAGATGGGAGATATAACTTTACCCACTGAATAACCATAATATACAATAATTTGTAATGTCAACCGCGGATGAGACTAAACCATGGTTTATGACAATTAGGGGGGTACTCCTCCAATAGTCATAATCTAATACTTAAATGGTACCCTCCCAATTAAACAGCCGTTTGGGGTTTATTAATCCAGGGTTGACATTATTTTCATATTTAGGGGAACAACCATCCATTAACCAGCTATTGTAGGGTACTTGGGTGGTTTTGACCCATAACCATATGAACAATAATTAGTTTCTTAATGGTTAAGTAAATGGCTAATTATCAATTATCCATTAACCATTGAGTAACTACAACCATTGGTTACTATAAGTTATTTATTGAATAATACTTCCATTGAGCCATAAATGGCTAATTATTTACAATACTTATTGGTCGATGGATGGATTAGGCATGTGGATGTCAGTGGTGGATGAAACGGTTTTTTACTTTGGCTAACTATGGTTAATCATAACTACTATGGATAACAATTTCATAATGAAACTGTTTCTGGTAAACCAATCAGTAAGTAAAGTAGACATGTGGCTAACATGATCACGACTATAGCCATGGACAATCAATAATTAGTTTCTATGGTTGATGAATGGATGCTTTCTATTTTTTAAAGGATAATTATTGGGTAATTAATGGATGTGAATGGAATATGAACAGTAATTAGTTGCTATGGTTAATTCTGATAATTGCGGTTGAACATTAACCATTCATATCTCAGAAGAGTTAGCAATATCCCAATTAATGGTTAATGAGCGGTTAATTAGTCACTGGATATAGTTAAGGATGAAGAATTAGTTGTTACAGTTAATATGATTATGGTCATATTGCATCAGGGGTCCACACTACCTGGTTTAGGTGCACAAAGTGGCACAAGAGTCTCACCTCACCTTGCGAAGCAAGGCTTTGTCTATAGCCCATGCCACCGCCTGGTGACCAAAATGTGAACGCATCCCTTGGTGCCTGCGGGTGCCTGATTGATCCTGGTTGACTCTGATCATGAAACCATGGGTGACCATGATCCATTGGATGTATGGTGACTGCAACACCATGTAATTTACAAAATAAGTGTGAGTTGAAAACCCACTTTTATTCACCATTCTGACCATCTGCCATAGATGATTCAGCTGATTCAGATTGTTGAACCCTAATATCAACATGGAATTCCCATGTTGAAGCACAATAATTGGAACATCTATTGGCCCACAATAGGTGTTTTATTTTTGTCCATTGGGAATTCCCATGTTCTCCCGCCCTCCCGCCAAAGCCAGGACCCTGAGAAACGGGTGCGGCTTTTCTCGGAGCATTGGTCCGAAGCTCCAGAGCTCACGGGGCCGACGCCATGGGACCAAATCATAAGACTTTATGGTTGGATAAACCACCATTTATAGTGGAAAAAACACTATTTATAGTGAATTTACCCATGAAAAATGGTGATAATTTCCATGGTATAGTGATTCAATGGGATATCAATGGGATTACCCTCTGGTTATGTCAAAATAGCTATTGAAGCCATGGTGATTTGATGGTTCATCTAATGGGATATAATGGGATATACCCTCTGGTAATTTGTGACATAGCTATTGAAACCATGGCCCAGTCGAAATAGTGGATTTACCATTATTTTAATGGTGATTTTCCATAGTTATGTAAAGGTTTACCAGAGGGTAACTATGGAGGATATGAGAACGACATATATATCATAAACCATGGGTTAATGGGATGGTGATGAGAAAAATGGGATGCTACTGAGGATGATTGATCTTTCATACAGTTTTGATGACAATTTGGTGATGATTATTTCCAGCTGTTAATTTGCGTCTTAACTTGTATGTGGTTTTCGATGGTTTTTGGCACATGTGGGGCACAATCGTTGTAGATTTGTGTGGCCCCGGTCATGGACACATGACATCTGCTGAATCTCCAAGGTCCCGCGTCTCCAGTCGAGCAATCAGCCATCCAGAGAGAATGGAGGCCAGAAACGGCTGGCTGGTGACCATGTGTGACGGGCAATATTTTAGGAGCTATGAAGAACATTGAAGATCAAGGGTCATGAAAAACAATGGTATATGAATGGAATGTATATATATATATATATGGGATATGACTCCGGGAGATTGATAAGATGTTGATGCAACCCCAAACCATTGGATTTTCACATGGTATTGATCTTGGGATATCGTGGGGTACAGGGATGTAACATGATTTAACCATTGTAATGAGATAACATGGAAATACGACAAGCAACAATATTATGTGATAGTTGGGTGTGTCCAAGAATTGCGTATATCTACGCTATGGTCAGGTTAGTGAATAATTGTAACTCAGCTAGGAACATCTATCGTTTTTTAGGCCAGTCAGATTGAGTCAACCGATGGCTGACCGGTGCTGTGTTGATGTTTTTTGGGGATTTGGTGATGAAATTGGGCTGCAGCAGGTTGTCAGACTTCCCGGCTCTCATGGCTGCGGAAACATCAGCAGGCTGCGAGACAGGGGCGGTGGTTTTGGCCAGACATTGACTGTAGGAGACTTCAATCCTGTTTCTAGCATAGAGATGGGAGTTGGGTTTCATTCCTTGGAGAAATCGGGGTATTTTCAACGAATCTCTTAGTTTGTAGTGTCAGTTTGAGAGGGCATAGCTTCTCGTCTCAGAAGTGGATCCTGGTTGCGCCTGAGGTTTAGGAAGCATGTAGTACACCAACAAAGCTGGCTCGATACACACCCTGCTTTGCCAAAACCAACCATATTTATGAATTATAGTGGCAAAACTGTGAAGTCACTGGAATGATGGTTTGGATTGAATAGCTGTATTTTATAGGTTGCGATTTACTGTATCCCAAACCATGGGTGATTTGAGCCCCCAGCTACCCCATGCACTTCCTGAGGCCATTGCCGTTGCTTCCTGCTGGTCTCATGCAAATGCGACAGTTTTGGGCCCGAGCTTCACATGGATATCCATGGGGCGGCGGCATGCGTGAATAGTCTAGTTGTTGCTTGCTTTTGTAGAATCTCTATTTGATGGGCATCTCCTGGCCCTTTCTCAAGGCTGTTGCCGAAGTTGTTCAGCGGTCATTGCGACATGGGTGAGGTGGAGGATGGCGGACTCAGTGCTTCGGGGCTGTTCTCCAGATTTGTGTTTTGAAAGAGGTTCGTCACGGTTGGTTTTTGGATGGACAAATAATCCTGGCCAAGCTTCCTCACCCGGGAAATTTTGCAGGACTGGGCGCACAAGGCCAACTTCATTTTGGTGGATTTGAGCACTGGCCAGGTGGGAAGATGATGAAGAAAGGCTTTGACATGCTTGGAACAGTCCCAAACATGTGGGATTTATCCGCATGTTCCCATATTTTCCCTTTCATAAATGATTTTCTTGATGAGCAAAATGGATGGTTTTTGCCTCTTTTTTTTCCGCTAAACCCATATTGTGTCAGTACTGGTTGGTGGTTTGGAACATTTGGATTATTTTCCCATTCAGTTGGGAATGTCATCATCCCAACTGACGAACTCCATCATTTTTCAGAGGGGCAGGTATACCACCAACCAGTTTACCATTAATCATTAATTATATATTAACCATTATTAACCATTATTAACCACTATTAACCACTATTAACCACTATTCAGAGGGGTAGGGCTCAACCACCAACCAGAACATGACATGTGCAGTCGTCCCACCATTTCCCAGTCCATTCTTTTTTCGCTTCCAGGCGCTACTGGTGGGCACAGGGGTGCAGCTTGTCCTGCCAGCAGCTTGCTATGATGGAGCCCCGATGCTTATCCCACTCCGAAGTGATATATATATATGTAATGATATATATATATAATTATACATATATACACACACATAATATGGGTAATTATAAATATACATATATGCCATTATGTAAATATTAATGTACAATATGATGCTACATATGATGCGCTCTCTCTTTATATATAATTATACAATATTATCCACACCTTCTACATGAAATTTGGAAAGTTCCAGATTCCATTGCTTCACTGGGATCAACGCAGGGAATTTTGATCGGCACGGATCACCAAGGATTCGTCCCGGCTCAGCATGGAGGATGGATCAGAGGTGGACATCTGTCTCGGGTGAACATCATGACTGGGGGGCTAAATAAAAGCTAAGTTGGTTTACAATTCCAAAACCAAGGGAGAAAGATGCCTCTATACTTGGAGGTAACAAACACCTTATAACATCTTATAACTAACTTAAAACATCTAGGGGGCCCCGGTCCGTAGAAATTGTTCGAGGAACCCAGACCAAACGGACCGCCGTGGACCGCTGAAACTGGGCTCAGCTTAGCAGCGAAGATGCTGCCATCGAAACCGCAGCCTCAAGGAGCGCCGATCGCTACGATCCATGGGGACTTCAGATGTGAAGCAACGGGTGAAGCAACTGAAGTAAGGAAATATATATATATATATAACTTATATAACCAAAAAGTATGATTCAATGAATTTAGGGATAAAACCAACAAACATGGTGATTTAGTGGGGATAGAACCAACAGGTGTGGTGATTTAACGGGTTATAAATGGTAATTCATGGGTCATTGATGGAATATAACAGTGATTTAATCATGGAAGATTAGATTTTCATGGGCTATTGATTTTGGAGTATCTACCAATATTTTGGGATATATAGAGATTTAAGTCTTTTGATGGGATATAATGATAATGATATATATGAGATAAATAACCAGCAAATGTTGTATTTGTTGCCATTATGATGGGAATGATGGTGATATAAACAACCAACAGATTCAACAGATGTATGATGTTTGGGTGTGCCTGAAAATCGGGGATTTGCCCCACACATGGCAATTTCGGAAGAGGAACATGGTGATCAAGCATGTGATTCTGGGGCGCCCTTTATTCCGACAAACCCACACGAAACAATTCCTTTATACATGAAGACTTAAATAGGAAAATTTCGGAAAATCATCTATAAATGGTGGATATTCCAGCTAGCCATGTTTGTTTTCCAGGGTATTTGTTCACCCATTACTTCAATATCCTCAAACCTTAGGTGAATCTACGAGAACCCTGGCTTCAACAACACGAAGATTAACGGATTTTCCTGGATTCAAGCGGTTTTCTATCTACAACAGCAACATATCCCCAAGATATCTGTGAAATCCCCATCTAAATGGCTATACACTCACATTTTATAATGGTTAAATCACCAATTCATACCCCAGCAATACGAATATCAATCCTTTTTGGTGAATATCACCTTAATATCTCATAAAATATCACCATTAATTCTCATTACCCTCTGGTAATTTAACATAGCTAGTGAAAATGACCCATTTATAGTTGATTTCCCTATAAAAGATGGTGATTTTCCAGTTTGCTATGTTAGTTTATCAGAGGGTAACCCACATTTCATCCCATCTAAGTGGGGATATTCGGATATTCCAGGAAAATCGAAGTGGTTCTATGGATCCATTTTATCCATACATCATCATATATCCCATATATAACCCATTAAAAACCGGCCACATTTTTCCAGGAGATGCTCGGGAGAAACCCGGGCCGGTTCAGCGGCACAGCTGTACAGCTGGGGGGCCTAGAAACCCTCTGGTTATGTCAAAATAGCTATTGAAAATGATCATAGAAATAGTTGATTTACTATGATAAATGGTGATTTTCCAGTTTGCTATGTTAGTTTACCAGAGGGTATATATATATATATTCATTTAATGTGGTTAAAACAATAAGAAAGCACTAGAATTTGGGAATGGTAAACATACCACCTATAAAAATGGTGATGACTGGGGGGATGGTTTATGACATTGTTTTACTCGCATGATGGGAAATTTACTTCGTGGTTCATCCCAGTTAGTAAGATTACGGGCAAACACCTCGATTTGCCCGCGCTTGTCGGCGGCCATCTTCGTATGTGCTGAAAACGTGGTAAAAATTGGAGTTTTTTGCATCATGGCTAACTTCATGTTGTATATCGGCACGCA
>Ga0126342_10012668_pt1 | contig 15014 bp, 15 predicted proteins | sample Cyp1metagenome_FD_92528 | JGI IMG/M metagenome (GOLD analysis project Ga0126342, IMG submission 92528) | Coral microbial communities from Lord Howe Island, Old Settlement Bay, Australia - Cyphastrea 1 metagenome | ecosystem: Host-associated > Invertebrates > Cnidaria > Coral ...
TACGTTTTGAATGGTTGAATCACTGCCACCTCAGCCCCTGGAGGTGGCAAAGTTCGGTCGGTAACGGCAAAGTTTACACTAACCCTTAGGTCTATTCTTTGCCCATACCTTGACTCCCAGGGTTTATATATATGTATATTATATTGCATATAATCATATAATCATATAATATATTCATACTATATAAATGTATATATTCTTCGTCTTCGTATAGCATTACGTATTGTAGATGCCATGGTCAAGTTGGGATTGTATCAATGGAACCAGCTGCAACAGCAGCCATGGTCAGCATCCACAAAATCGCCACGTGTACCCGAGTTAGATGTGGAAAACCCCCAGGTTTTCTTAGGAAAATTGATCTACAAATGCTGAGTTTTCCAGATCCATGGTCGTTTACAGGAGGCAAAGTGCAGCTGACAGGTTGCTGACCAGGGTTCATAGGTACAACAAGGGGGGGTGGTCGCAGAACCAGAGACCTGAACAATTACCCGTTGAACCACGCTCAGAACAAAATGTCAAAAACATCTTACCTAACCATCAACAAATTGCACAAGTTGACCATTTAAATAGCCCAACTCCGTTCGTGTGATGAAAAGTTCAATTCCAATGTGTCATGGGATCCAAATATCAAAGTCTTCATGGTTAAATCTTCAAGTTTCGATGCCGAAAAAAACCTCCATGTTTCACCAGGTTGCTGCTGCGGCCTTCACGGCTGCAGCTAGGACCTGGCATTTTTTTATGGTGTTCACCATGAGAAAGCTGGGATTTAACCCATCAACACCGGAGAGTAAGCATGAAGATTTGACAATCTTGGATATTTTATGATATTTTATGCTTGTGATGCTTATGATATGTTCAACATATTTTAACCACCAGATATCTCCGCAAAGATACCAACATCCTCCGCTTCACTGAAAAACGCTCTGAACAGGGCTGGCTACGCTGCTCCTGATCATCCTGTGGGAAGACCCCAGTGAAAAAGTCGAGGTGATGAGCTACTGGTACCAGCTAGAGTTTTAAATCCTGGCCTTATCACCCAACTGAAATCACCAAGCCCCAGATTGGACAATGACAAATTCCATCAAAACATCCGAATACCCTCTGGTAATTTAACATAGCTATTGAAAATGGCTATTTATAGTGGATGTTCCCTTTAAAAATGGTGATTTTCCATAGTTATGTAAACGTTTACCAGAGGATAAACCAGTTTTTAAACCAGTTTTGATTGATTGATAGAACTTACGAAAAATCACCTGTCGGCCTCATCCGGTGCGATGACACCACGTTCCAACTGGCGTGCGAGGGATCATATCGGAGATAGCCATGGGGAAACAGCACCAAAGATCCAGTTGAACAATGCCATCGATTATAACATAGATGTAATATCATTCTACAGATAATGCCATCAAGATTGGATTATAATATATATTATAATCAATTTCTTGGGAAATTGGTGAAGCGTTTGAAAAAAAAACATGACCAAAGATGGACGCAACCTGATACGGCCTGAAAAAACGATTTGCAGTGCCGACTTGCAGTACTTGAGGAAAATAACGTGAGAGTGGGGAACCCTCAAGTTTTACTTGCCACTTACTATGGTTAAAGTCCTGCTACAGTTTAGTTCACATCATAGTTGGTATAACTGGATGTTCATCCCCCCCGCATGGGAGAATCATAGGTTCTGACCCCATTGTTTGTACATGGCCACGTCATTGTCGGGTACTCGCCCCACGTCATTGCTGGTGAATCTCCAATTTTGCCGCTAACAGCCTCACCATTCATTCCGAACAAAGGTGGACCGATACCCCAAGTGCCAGAGGATATATTCCCACTCTGATTGGTTTATCATGGTTTATTCCCTCATGTTTACTAGTCTATACCCCCAATAGAGCTGGATTCCCCCCACTGTTTGTTGGGGCAAACAGAATGCCAAACGGGACCACATTGACATCATTGTTGGGAATTAGTCCCTGATTTCATCAACTATAAACTCTTGCCCCACCTTAGTTATAGTTACTATTGGTTGTTGTTGATTAAAGTCTATAATTATTTTTTGACTATGACTATTTATTATTGCTGTCATTGTCGTGGGTGGATACGCCCATCGCAGTCATCACTGGCCCACCTGATGTTCTTGGCAGAAGTCCTGGCTGTCACAGTACCGTGGGATTCACACAATGCCATACAGTTGCCATAGGGAAGCGGGAAAAATTACACCCAGGGGCCCAGGAGGTCAATGATTGGGCTACTCAACAAATAGATTACGGGAAGTGGAAAAGAAGAGGACATTCGAAGAGATGGACGAACGAGGCACGCCGCCAGCTCCTCCACAAGCCGCGCCACATGTCGTGCATCGCCTGGGAAAATCACCACCAGTCATCACCAAGGCGACCATGGGACTGCACTGGAAGTGGCTACCATGGCAAATTTACCATGGTCCATGGTTGGTTCAGAACTGTTGAGATGGATATGGGGAATTTATGGGATTTATATACTATGGTCCATGGTTACAAGATGTTACAAGTGGTTCAGAACCGTTGATGATGGCTAATTGGGTTGTTTCCTGCAAAGGGGAATCCCGAAGTCACCGTGGGTTTCAGTGCTAAAATGGTCATCCATGACTTGGATGATTGGGGTAGCCCTTTCTTAGGAAACCCTCATTATGACCAGCAGAAATTCGGAGTTGATGATCAATGGGATGTTTTAAGGGAAAATCTTACAGAATGTTGTGGAAGAAACCTGTTTCTTTATCGTCAAATAAAGGGGAAAACCCTCATGGTTCCTCTACATTTTCCACCTTTCGGGAAACACCAGTGTTGCAATATGACATGGTATATAAATGGTATATAAATGGTAATCAAATGGTATAAATGGTATATAAATGGTATATAAATGGTATATAAATGGTAATCAAATGGTATATACATGGTATATAAATGGTATATAAATTGTATATAAATGATATATAAATGGTATATAAATCCCATAAATATGTAAATCCCATATACCATGACATGTAACAATGGTTTTTCCATGGTATAAAAATCCCATCAATCCTGGTAACATATACCATATATATATACCATATACCAAACTGGACATCTGACATGACATGACCTTTGCAACCAAACTGGAGAGACAAACCAGTAAACAGCGAGTCTTTTTCTGCTTCTTTGCTCCCATCCGCATGTCTGATCACTGTACGATCATTGGGAACGACCCTAAGGATCCTAAGGCCGCACACCTTATTTCTTGCCGACCCCTTGTGTGTTAGCATGTGTTCTTTCTTGTTCTTTCCTTTGAATGTGTAGGTTGGACTTTGATGGGTGTTGGTCATCCCTATCTCCCTCTTCATGTTGCCAATGGGATGAGGAAATCAAAAAAATCCCAATGTCCAACCAAAAAAACAAAACATCACAATATGTGTTTGCTTAACAAAATAACCCAAGTGTCCCACCAAAAACACACATTATGTCACTGTCAGACGTGGTTGGCAAAGCCAATTCGCAGCTCCTTGCCTCGCTCTCCATTGAATATGGAAAGCTCCAAATAGTTCCCTCCATTCACCACCAGAGAGTTATGAAAAGAACACCAGTTTTGATTGAAAATCCCATCACAAAAAAAACCTTGCAATATTAGTGACAAATTCCCATGTTTTTCCAATGAACATGCCATATTTTTCCACCTAAAAAACAGCGACTCCACAGCCCAAATCCGCCCCTCGCGCACCTTCTTTGGCCTGTTGGGCATGGCGAAGCACCGCATGGGCACGACCAAAGGTCCAGAGATCTCCTGTGGTGATTTCACGGTGGAGAATGGCTGATGTTTACCTGCAAGAATCAAACTTAAAACCATCAAAACTGAGGATTTTACCACGAAAACTTGGGGTTGATGGTGATTTTGTTTTGACGATTTCAGCATCACATCTTGGGGATTTAGGCATAAATTTTGGGGCATGATCTATGACACGTGCAGATTCAAGCATCAAAACAATAGTCTCACATGGCTTGACCATGCAGAAATGTGGATTGTTTAAGCCATTTGCTCATATTCATTGTACCCCAATTTGGGACACCCAAAAAAATGACTAGATCCAATACTAAACCAGGGTTTCCAGCGGGATCTTGAAGATGCGGAGATGCGGGGTAGAGACGAAGATAGATATGGAAATCAACACGTCTTTCCCCAGGAAACGATTTTCACAAAACCGTTGAAAATCTCATTTTTAAGGGGTGCCCAAATTTGATCGTATTTTCACAGGATTTGAATATGTGATTTTTTACCATATGGAAATTGATGTGTTGGCCATGTTGGACCATGTTAAGGGGGGAGAATCCCGATTCAAAATGTGGTTGAAAAGATTTCAGGTGGAAACTACTGACACTACCAACCACTATGTATTATATATAATAATATATATATATGTGGGTTCAGCCGCTCAGCCACAAGGTACCTTTGTGTTTCACGTTGGTTTGCAAAAATTTCTAGCGTTGGATCCCATCCTATTCTGGGGATGAATCATGCTGATGCTTGACTAACCAGCAATGGAACCACCAACCAGTAATCATCACTAGTTGCCTAATGTGTCTTATGTCATGTTATATCAACATTCAGTATCTCGTTAACTATCCGATACTTAAACATTATCTCCCGTTATACAGTATCCCCATTATATATCTATGATCCTATGATTCAATATCCCATTGAATGCAGGTTTGCTAGTTTTACTCTACCCCCATTATGTTTCTGGTTGGTGGTTTCAACCCCTCTGAAAAATATTAGTCAGTTGGGGTTATTATTCCCAATATATGGAAAATAAAAAATGCTCCAAACCACCAATCAGATTATGTTTAAAATCATCCATTCCCACGGCCTTTTCTTTCCACCGCGCGTGGCGGTTTCACCGCGCGTGGAGTTGGGGACTTCGACCGTCGCCCCCACGTGGCATGGCTTTCCGCAAGGGCGAAACGGCAATGGCGGGATGCCCAAGTCGCGAAAGGCTGTATCACAAACTATACATATATATAGTTATACAGTTATACAATATATATATATATACACATAATAATATGTAATATAATATATATAATATAATATATATAATATATACTGTGAACAGACTTGTGTAATTTTTGTGTATACTGTAAACAGACTTGTATGTATATTTATGTCATCCAATCTATCCCTCTGACGAACAAACGCATGTTGTTGTCCCAAGCATTGTTGGTTAGGTCAAGTCGAAACATCTTCTGGCCATATACACGTAGCTCTGAATGATTTCAGCCATGAATTTCCATGGAAATCCCACTAATCCGATTGAAAGACTCTTAGAAAGTCTCTGAAAACCCTCCCAAAGCCACTTTCAATCTCCAGTGTATTCCAATATGTTGCAACATATTAGTTCATTGCTAAATTCAGCATCAAGCTTTTGGATGGCTTCCAAAAATCTTGCCTTTCCGCCACTCAGAGCGCCGGGCACATTATCATTGCCAGCTGTGTTGCCTGGCCGACAAGGCTGGGTCAAGGCTGATTTCTTGCACGTCCACAGTTCGGATCAGCACTTGGCCAGTTCAAGGAAAAGGTAATAACATGTAATGATATGTAATGCCCCATCTGGGAATTTAACAGTTTGCATCAGTTTACTATGGCTTGGCTGCCCATTTAGTTCCATGTTGTACCTTGTTTTTAATGGTGATGTTCCAGTTCGCGAACTGCTGAATTACCAAAGAGTATATGTTGAATACAATGTGATATAGTTCCCCTCTGGTTATTTTAAACATAGCCATGGAAGCCATGGCCCATAGAAAACGATGTTTTTTGATGATTTACCTGGCACTTGCTTCATGGGATGAGCGACCGAATCCCAATGCCTTGGTGAGAGAATTTTTTTATGCGACTGAAACACGTGCAAAAACCCGGGAAGTTGACCGGAAATTTCCCAGGTACAAAAAATCTAGATTCAATGCTAAATCAGGGAGGTAGATCACTGGAATTCGAGGGACTACCGTATACCAACGGCCCACCGGGCTCGACATCGGCCCCAATGGAGCTGGAAGGTCAACTATGCCAGTTCATAGCCAGAAAGCGTGAAATCCTACCGCGAAATGTTGTGAACTTGTGAACATACCACGTAGAGCCAACCTGTAGAACCAAACTCGAAAAAAAAGAAGTGAACATAAATAGCATGCTGTTCACATTTTGTATCGTTGTTTTTTCTCAACTCAAATCCTGATGTTTCCGCACACATCCCACATCCATCACATCCCTACCTTCACAGGGGCGTCACTTCCCCGTCCAACGACCACTGCACCGCCATGGCCGGGTCCAGATACGGCGGCGAAAAAAGCGCCGTCTCGCCCTCCTCGTCGCCTTCGCGCCGGGAGGGCCGCGAGATGCCACGGTCGCTACAGACGGCGCAGACGGCGCAGCTGACCTGGCGTTTTCCAAATGCTGTGGGGTTCCATATCCATATTATACGCACATATATATATATATATATATACATATATATACATATACAATAATATAGATATTGTTGATTTATTTGTAGAAGGGCAGCGCTATATAAAAAGAACATGGTGCAAACAAAACGGGTCAAATGGGCAGTATTTATAATATATATATACATAACATTATAAGGAGGGAGAGAAGCATCAATAAACAGTATAGTGAAACATAGTGAAACCAAAATTGACAATGAACATCAATTTACCATGCCTGACGTTTGTTTTTTTGTAGTTTGGAGATTTACAAATCACAGGCGATCAATGGTATCTAAAAACCATTGTTTAATGAAATAAACCGAAAAAATAACTGTTACATCTTCGGCAAATCCCATGATTGTATGTATAAATCATCTAAACGGGCGATCGAAAGGCACCCAGCTGCTTTCATCACAAATGGCACAATTTCGGACCTAACTGCCTTGTGAGTAAAAATCCGATTTTTAGTGAATGAAAGTCCCAAGTTTAGTTGGCCATATAAACAACCGGCTGGCCTGCACATCAAGTGGGGGTGTATCATTCTCCGTATTTTCCCTTATCCCCATAATTTTTTGATCGCCATGGCTCAAAACGACAGGACACAAACGCATGGTCTACTCAAACCCTTCTCCGTATGTTTGTACACTTCCATTTTGCAGGTCATTGATAGCAAACCCCACGATTTGTTGAACAATTTTGGTGATGATGGTGATCATCTGCCATGAAGTCGTTGTCATCATGGGACATCCAAACCTACCCACCTACATTGTACCCCACCCAAAAATACGGGCCATAAAATTGCAATACTAGCTCATAGTGGTTCAAAACCGTTTGGGGTATACATATAATAAATTCATAAGGCCTTTCATGAAGTTGCATCAGCGTTCCCTATGAACATGGCCGAAATATTGCAAGCAAAGTCCCCCATTCAACAAGTTTTCTCTATAAATATTCCCAATTTTATCCTATCTCCATATAATATCCTTTTGATATTACGTTTTGCTGTTGATACCCCCATTTATTTTGTTTAAGTAATATCCCTATGGCTAATATCCCCATTGTTGTTGCCAACAATTTCCCTGATATATTTTTGGGCCACCGGAGCCTTGCTCATGTTTTGCGCCGCACGCTCAATGCCCACCTCATTGCAAAGCGTGGGTGATAAACCGATGAAGGATGGATTTGCCTGGGGGTCACGTGGGTTGGTCATAATCTGTGGCGCCAATTTTGGTCGGGTTGAGCAATGGTGGGTTTCAATGATTTGTTTTTCAATTTTTGTCGCGCCTCAATATGTCGGAAAAGTGTCAAACATCCATGGTATATAGTATATGAACCCCCCCAAAAAAAAAACAACCTGGCCAACGATTTATGGGTGCAAAATGGTGCAAACAAACGACTTGAATTCCAAATTCATGTCTATTCCGTTGAAAACATTGTGACACATCACATGTTTACCAAAACATTGATTGCCGATTTGGGGCATGGGATTTTGTAAAGAAAAACAAAACTGTTTATTGACACCCAAAGAAGGTTGATTGTCCTCAAGGACCCACAGCCAAAAGCCAAACAATTACAATCAATCCGTGGACCCCTGGGCCTGGAGTCAGGACCCCGAGTTCCCCAAAAAACTGTGGACCTGAGTTCCCACACGAGTTGCCTGGGCACAAGCATTCCACGACAAAAGGCAGTGGTTTGCTGATCCCCGGAATAGATTCACTTCTTAGCGCTTTTGTTTGGATCCAGCTACAGCATCCCAAAACACCCCAATAACAATCTGTATAAATCCATGCTACAGTCCATCCGGAGAATTCCGCATGTTGAAACAACACAGGTTGTATAATTACAGATTGTGATCGGAAAATGTCCAATGCAAATTATTGGAGATGAGTTTCAACAACCCGCCACGAAATAGATTTCACAAGCAAAAAGCAACTCTGCAGCGGAGAGCTCCCTTTGTCTTCATGCCTACAGTCCTACAGAATCCCGGAGGGCTACAGTGCACCTTGACTGTGCACGCTTTGTACGCCCAAAGCAATCAAGAACAAAGAATGTCCGCAAGTGTCTGTTTTGATGGGATCACCTGCCTGTTCTGGTGGTTCAGCCCTAAAAAATTCCTCGTCAATTGGGATGTACACAGCCAACCAGTCCCAATCAGTCTTAGCATATCTTAGCATTCTGGAACTGCCATTGCCCGCATCATGTCATGTTCATCCCTTCTCAATGGATTTGACTGAACAAAATGTTCTCCTATATAACGAAGGTTTTTTACGTTCTTATCCCAGATGTATACTTTTACCTTGTAGTCCTAAGGCTTGTTGTCAATTCTGGGACTCTTCTCTTCTCCATCCCAAAACTCTGAGCGCCGGACTGACAGCACTGCTCCTGGCACGGTGCAGGAGACGACATTATGATGACGATACAAATAATATTCATATCAGTCGCTATATGCATACGTTTATATGCGTACAATATCATATGATATGCATATGTGTCTATGATGTGTTTAGATTCACAAGTACATAAGTATACCTCACTGTTATGTATATTATATATATGTCGATATCTGTGTGTGTGTAGTTCAAAATCATGCCATCTCATCACTTCTTACCAAGGATTCTGGCCGAGTCCGTTCCAGGATGTGTCTTGTTCTCCAAAAGAACGGGGGTTATCATCAAAAATTTAAAGGGAATATCATGGGAGAGTTACCAACAATCAATGGGAATATCACGGGAACATCATGGGATGAAGCATGCAAATGGCATGCCATCCTAAAATATCAGAGAAACTGGGGACCACCATTTTGCCGCGACATTGCCTCTTTCTTTGACATGCGTGTTTTGGTGAAAGACATTGCCTCACTATCCAGGTATCTCATACGGCATATCCGAAAACTAAAATCGATCTTAATGTACGTATATTTGAGGGATTCCCGTATTCTTCGTTGGGCCAATCTTTGTTGGCAACAAAAGCACCAACAAATGGTGGGTTTGTCTGACACTTGGGTACCCCAAATTAGATACCTGATTATCACTTTGTCATCATTTTCCCGATCAAAATTACCTTTTTTTTCAAAGTTATACTGCATTTTCAGACGTATCCATGTTCACCATTTACAACATTCTCTTGCTGGCTACTGGACATGGTTCAAATGTTCGCTTTTGTCATTCGATAAAAAAACCTCTCAACCCATGGATGAAGGAACCCATGAAATCTCACGGCCTCCAGACCCCCTGGTAAAACATAGCGGATCTGTTCTTGTGGGTCATGAGGTCAGCCAAAGATTTTTCAGAGTAAGCCATGAACCATCTATCATCATCTATCAATCTATCAACATTTTAGGGTTTTTGAGGGGTGAAAATACTGTACCATGGAAAATGACAGGTCTCCAGCTATCACCTGGTCAACCAGCCGCTACAACAGGTCCAAACCCAGCACAGTCCTCCTCCGTCGGACGTGACGCTGGTCTCCTCGCGGAACTGCGATTTTTTTTAAGCAGCCCAGAGGCCTGGTAGGGAATCAAAGATAGTGGGAAAAAGCCTACAAATGGTAGGTTTAATTAGGAAAAATCATCGGAAACTATGGGAAAATTTAGTGTCAATGAGCTTTCAATTGGAAAATAATCGATAAAGTGGTGAATGTTCCAATGACCTTGAGTTTTAAGTTAGTCCCCAAAATGGTTTTACGGTATAATATGTTATAATATGTTATAATTTGCATGTTCTCCGTGTTCTCCCTGGTCTCTTTTTCTAACTATATCTACAATTTATCCATATTTGAGATATCACCATAATTTATCGAACTATTCTCTATATTTATTCTAACTATATCTAACTATATGTGCCATGGTCAAGTTACCGGGTGGCGGTCAACCGGGTATGGCTGCCATGGTCATCTCACCATCTCACCAATCCTCTCATCCATGGGATTTCCAGTTTAATCCTGGTGGTTGACCAACCTACCATTGGTTGGCTGGTAATATACTATTAATATATGGTTAATATATGGTTAGTATTCAATGGAATGATAGAGGGATTTGTTTCACACTGCTCATGTCTATTGATGAGGCTTTTGGTTACCCTCTGGTAAACGTTTACATAGCTATGGGAAATCACCATTTTTAATGGGAAAATTCACTATTTCTATGGTCATTTTCAATAGCTATGTTAAATTACCAGAGGGTAATGATGGTTCATAATAATCTGGTTGGTGGTTGACCTACCCCTCTGAAAAATATATGAAAGTCAAATGGGATGATTATCCCCAATATATGGAAAAATAAAAAATGTTCCAAACCACCAACCAGCTATTAATGCTAACTAGTTGACTAATTCTAATTCATCCTCTTTCCATGTGTGCCATGGTCAACAGACGGCTCCATATTCCGTCTCATCCCCAAATTCGTTCCATCCCAGTATGAAATATCCCTTTTTTCTCCCAGTTTTTATCAATGATCAACCATTGATCACCCACGCATTACTCTACGTCAGACCCAGTAGATTTGGATATATTAAGCATTATTAATAGTTTTATCAACCATCATTCATCATCCAATCCTTGATTTGCCACACTAATAACCCATTGAAAAACCCTTACCAACAATATCCACTAATCATTGAAAAAGGTCATCAACAACCCACTATTTTCAATCCATACCATCAATATACATCATTAACCATCAATAACCCATGATTTTTCAACATGGGGGTTTCCATAAATGGGGGATCCCCAAAATGGTTGGTATATAATAAAATCCTATTGGCATATATAATTAATAGGATGTTCTATTTTTTTTTGTTATGTTGAATGGCTTCCAATAAGAGCACTTGTTCTTGCAGATACCCCCAGGAAAGCTACATGGATACCAAGTCTTCAGCGCACCTGGACTCCAGACTCCGCATTAGCGCCAAGTAGTCACTGGTCACGGCCCCACGCTCCTGGCAATTCCCGAAAAATCATTGGCTGGGAAAAATCTTCCACGAACTCAAGACATCTATGGTGTTTCCCAGTGGATGACCAATAGCAACCCTACCCTGAAAAATGGAGTGAAATGCCGTATGGTTTATATTCAGTCTTACCTTACCACAATTAGGGAGAAGCCATGTGAACCCTAAATTTGGGGATCTAGTATCAGTCGAATGGGATTACTAATCCAGAAAAGTCGATATCACAAGTTTTAAACCACGTTTCTTCGTTCTTTCATCGCCCAAGGGGTTCCAAAGATATCAGGCCATCTCAGGCCATCAAAAAGGCATTGATGCCAGATGGGGGATCGGATCTAGAACAATTTTTTTATTGCGCAACAGAAACTCTGTTTACCCTCTGGTGATTTAACATAGCTACAGTATTGAAAATGGCCATTTATAGTGAGTTTTCCCATTAAAAATGGTGGTTTTCCATAGCTATGTTAGTTTACCAGAGGGTAATCAAAACCCTCATCAATAGACATGAGCTGAGCAGTGTGAAATAAATCCCTCTATCATTCCATTGAATCCACTTGTTGGTTTGGTTGGTTTTTTTTGGGATTCCCCGTTCTGGGATTATGAGAATAATCCCCAACAAAAATTGGCTCCCCGAACTCATCATCAACCAACCATCAACCATCATTGATCACATGTTAATTCACATTTGAATCCCCATATTTTCATGGTGAAAATCCCATTTAACCAACCAGGGGTTAAATGAACAGCCCCATCGCATGGCGGCCTCGTTCATGGCCGTGATGCCTCGCCAATCCGCCTCACGAGCCGCCTGCGAATCATCGCTGTGGGAAATAAGTATCTATGTGACTTTATATATACGTACCTACATACATATATATATATATAGTAACTTAGTATTATGGATACATTCTGGATACATTCATGTAACATGTATATATACATATATATATAATAATATATAATTAATATATATTCATTCATATGTTTAATCACTCTTTTACACATACTGCTTTGTAATATTATATACATGGTATCTTTATTTGTATAAGATAGCCTCTTTAATGGAGATGAATCGGGGTATAGAGGTTCATGGGGATTACGCAACACACATGGCATGCTTTACCCTGATACCTTGGTGAAACATCGCAATCCAGTCCCCCGCTATCAATGTGTGATATGAACCCATGGTCAATCTATATCTGGTTGGTGGTTTCTACCCCTCTGAAAAATATGAAAGTCAGTTGGGGTTATTATTATTCCCAATATATGGAAAAATGAAAAATGTTCCAAACCACCGTAACCAGATATAATATATACCATATATCCCATTATATATCCCACTATATCCCAATATGGCAAGCCAACATGGATAGCCAACATTGATAGCATCCCCATCCAGCCGTCGCTGTTGCCTCGTTCTGCGCGAAGTGGTAGAGGTTCAGAATCTCCTCGTCCGTCAACTTCAGGACCTGCTTAGCTGGGAAGGTCCACCATTGAGGTCTGACATCTACCCTCTGGTTATGTCAAAATAGCTATTGAAAATGGCCATTTATAGTGGATTTTCCCATTAAAAATTGTGATTTTCCATAGCTATGTTGGTTTACCAGAGGGTACAGGGAAACCTTGTAGGGAAACCAATGGTCATCTTCGAGCGGTCTGGAAGACGTTTTGTTCCCACGGTTTTGTTGGTCAGTTTTATGCTTCGGAAATCTCACCCGAGCTTGCTTGGTCAACTGGAAGTTGAAAGCAACTAACAGCTGTTATATCCAGATGTTCATGGATATATCTGCTGTTTGTTGGTTTTTTAGCAGATTCAAAGCTGTTGTAGAGCCATCTTTGTAGATCACTCAGTATTTTTATCCTGGTCTTTCAGTCATTGCCAGGAAGGGGTTGGAAGTCATACGCAGAAGCTTTTCACAACAATCCATGCCGAAAAGGATGAGGGCAACTAATCCCACTCCCCGAATATATAGAACAACCATTGACAACCCCAAGTATCCGAAATACATGTAGAAATAATATGCAAATCGCCCTGTTAAACCATAGATTTCTTCTACTTTTCCATCTTTTGTCCGGGATGTTTGTCTCGCCTTCTTGACCACATGCTGCTGTTCACTGGAAGCCCGCTCCGGGGGGCGGGCCTGCAAGGTGAAAAATGAAGCCCCCATTGGGTAGTTTAGATCAACCCTTAATATATATATATGTATATAATATTATAAATTTGGATAAATTATGGTGTGGATCATTGTGGGTACCACATTCGAAATTATCTCTGTGCTGTTTGCATGTATGTACATTCGCTAGGCACATCATGACAGAACCTCTCTCCAGAGTGGCCCCCGATTGATAGATCCACTGTAAATCCAACACTTAGCCTAATTGCACAAATAATTCTGACCATTTTGCTGTTGCTTAGTGTTAATATTTCCATTGGTGCTTCTTATATTGATTCTAGAAAATCCATGAAAATCCGTGAAAGTCACTGTTTTGATTGTTAAAAGTTAAAATCCATGAAAGTCCACAATTGTTTCCTGGTTGTTTCATTCTGGGACCCATCCCAACACCGGAACCCGCATCACACCTCGCCCGCAGCAGCATCAGCGGACTCGGTGGAAGGTCGAAATGGGTAGAATCTGACCCTTGCCGCTATGCCACCCCAAATGGTGGTTTTAACATGTCTAAACATGAAAAATATGGGAAAATATGGGAAACATATCTATATTCCATTACTAATGTTGTATTAGGCTTGCCAATAGGGGGTGAGCACCTTTCAGGCCCTCATCTGTCAAAGTGGTGCTTCCATGTTGGGTGAACGTCAAGAGACTCCAAAAAATGGTTGCTTCAGTGTTGTGGTGGTGAGAATCTAAAAATCTAATTCTTACTGGTTACAATCCAAGTTTTCGGATATATTTTAGGGATACCCTCTGGTAACGTAAGAGTTCGTTATGGAAAATCATGTTTAAAAACGTAAATAATCTATTTTCATGGGCCATCTGTACCATGGCAAACTGCAACCCAAATTTACCGGAGAGAATTTCACTCGTGCATCCTTCAGTCATTGTTGTTGATTTTCCTTTAATCATGATTCACCATAGGATGTTCCATAGATTTTTCCTAGATCTCCACCAAAAAATGGTGAGTTTTCCATGGGTTTCACCAAAAAAAGGTGGGTTTCCATGGGTTTTCCATGGGTTTTCCCACATCTTTGGTGCTTCACACCCCGTTCCCTGAGATCCCCTGCCCCACCGCGGATCTCGGCGTCCCGCATGGGCCTGGGCGAGCTGGGGAATACCGGTAAACTAACAGTTTGCTATTGAAAATGATCATGTATAATCGATTTACCCATAAAACTGGTGATTTTCCATAATAAATAATATAATATATATATAATATATATAATATATAATATATAATATATAATATATTTATATATATATATATGTGTGTATATATATATATATCATAACATATATACATATATACTTACCCCACGAAACGCAAGGCAAATAAAGGTTTGAACTTTTTGCCCACATCTGCAATAACTTAATGAATGTACCATGGGTTCATGGGGCAACAAAGGTTTTGTAGAGTA
>Ga0126342_10012669_pt1 | contig 15014 bp, 15 predicted proteins | sample Cyp1metagenome_FD_92528 | JGI IMG/M metagenome (GOLD analysis project Ga0126342, IMG submission 92528) | Coral microbial communities from Lord Howe Island, Old Settlement Bay, Australia - Cyphastrea 1 metagenome | ecosystem: Host-associated > Invertebrates > Cnidaria > Coral ...
CTCTGGCATTTTTTTGTATCCAGAAGCATCCTACTTCAGCGGCAAAGTGGACTGGTGCCACTGAACCACTGCATCTTTGCTATAGGTGTAGGTGGTCAAAGGTGTCCTCACACGTCGACACATCTGGAGCTGACATCTTGGGTTGGAATTCGCTGTCTCGTTGCGCTGTTGTAGTGCGCTTGAGACAGAATGTCTTGAGCAGCCTTGTCCAACGAAACAAAATACCTTGGCACTGCTCAAACCTTCACAAGCACATTTTGCTCCACTGGAGGTCAAGAGTGTCAAGACAAAGTGTGTTTGTGGTCATGCCTTCCTTCTTGCTATAGGTTGCTTAGGTACTTTGTGTCTGACGCCTCCAGTTGTCATGTTTTTGTGAGGTCACATGGAATGTTATCATGATTTGTAATTAATTCATATGTAGAAAGGAGCAAACACAGGGGGAAGAACATTGCCTTTAAAATGTTCAAAACATTCCATGTGACCCGGTGTCATGTCGAATTTCCTCAGTGGTTTCTTTTCTCCTCCTTAAATCACTGAGATCATTCTCCTAGCCGAAGCTCATTTCGCCAAGTTTTTCTGCACGTTTTTCATGAAAACCCCAAAATACAAAATGTGCGTAAATCAATACCAATCCACTAATAAATAACTTTACGCTTGATCCATGTTTGGTAAGTCTGGAGATGGATCTACTATTGCTTTACAGAAAATGACATGTCTCCTTTTTGTATCGATTATTTTCCCAGGGATTTTTCTGGCATTTTGTCCGAGCTAATGAGGTGACTGATACCATTCCCTTGGACGACAAGTTGGATAAATGTCCCAAACTTTCTGTGCGCAACCGAGGGGTCGGTTTTGTCGCGCCGGTGTTGCTGGGTTTTGCTGGATCTGGATCCTGCAGTTTTGCAGGTGTTGCATTATTAATATTTATTAATAACTGGCTTATTTCATGATATAGAACCAACATTTTCAGCAACTTGAATCAACATGAACCAGCCTCAGTTAGACGAGTTATTTTATCCCATGGTCACTGTTTTTTTTTCGGGCCATAGCTGTGCTTGGATGGGCAATGGTTAGCACCAACTGGTCCACCTCTGAGGTACGACTGGGTGTCTTGTTTCGCTTGTTATGGTGCCACAAACAGAACCAAGTCCCTGGTGATGAGAAAACGGCACCCAGTCACTGGTCACGAAAGGTAGCTCCAGTGGTGCTACCTTGAGTTTTGCTTTACGAAGTAAGGGGAGGTTGGCCAGCCTAGTTACCTGATTAGGAGGTTGCTGTTCATTTTAGATAACCCCGTCACAAACCCTAAAATCAGACCCAACACACTGTAATTTACACGGGTTTTGTGACTTTCGCATGGAAAAAAATCACTTCTTGCAACATGCCGAAAACTGCGCAAATATCAGTGGTTTTGCTCGGTGCTGTCCAAAAAACACTGTAAATACCGTGGTTGTTGCTACCAGAAGCAAAAACCATCTGAAATACGGTGTTTTTTTGGGGCTTTCGAGGCGCAAAAAACATTGGTATTTAGGGTGTTTTTTGCTCCGAGAGTCCACCACTTATTTGACGATTTTCGGCCACTACGAGGCTGAGAAAAAAGCTGCAGGGGTAACAGCAACAACAACAACAACAAGAAGAGTACCGTGGTTTTTGGCCTGTGAGGCGCCAAAAACATCGAAATTTGCGGTGTGTTTTGTCCCCAAGGCTTTTTAAGAATTGGCTTAACACAGCCAACATGACCCCTTGTGGGGCCCTGCGCACAATTCCGACATCATCCACAACGTAACGACAGCAAGCATTTGAGTTTGGACTCTTTTGTTTCATTGTTTTTTGCGATTTTGCTGTGGTGACGCATTTTGCACCGGTACGCTTCTACAAACAGACGACGTTACGCACAGAAACCTTTACACGGAGCAGTTTTTATGCGCAGATACTCTTACACAGAGCGGTTTGTGCACAGATAAACTTTTACAATCAGACGCCTTTACACAGAGGTTTTTACGCAAAGAAGTTTTACACACGGAAGGTTTTGTACACCCATGCTTTGCACAAAGGTGCATGCACACGCATGAATAAAGGCACACAGGCGCTTTTACACACAGAACCTTTTACACAGAGAAACCATTGCACAGAACAGCTTTTACACAAAGAGACTTTTACACAGGAAAACTTTGACACAGAAAAAATGTCCACACAGACTGCACACACAAGTTTTTCCACACCGAAACTTTTGCGTGCAGAAACTTTACCCAGAGCAGCTTTTACACATGGAAACTTGTCCGCACAGAAGCCTTTACGCACAGAAGTCTTTATGCACAGCAGTTTTTACACAGACCTTTTTGCCCAGAGATGCATTTACACAGAAAAACTGTTGCATACAGCACGCTTTTACACACAGCCAGCTTTTACACAGGGAGGCTTTGCTTCCCCTTCTTGATCACCTGTTCCCCCTCTCAAGTTCATCATAGATTTCAAGAAAAAACACCTACAAGGTGGTGCCCCATAGTTAGCCAAGTTGGTGAACATAGCCCCAATAACTATGGTTTATGGCGGGTATCTATGTATACGTACTATAGTTTATAAACCAACTTGTAACTGCGGGCACCACCTTATATAAACACAATGCCACTTTATGGGTATCCCATTTTTGGATTCACCCCATGATGCTTGTCCCCGCTACTAGTGGAAAATCCATCATTTTGTTGACAAATCCCAGAGATTGTTGGTCAAAGATTAGCACCATTCATTGTAAACCTTGGTTTGCCAAACAACAGATGTTGATGCATACAAAATACGATAATAAGTAGTCGATTCCAATCCCTAGAAATGTTAAACAACGCTAAATAGTCCCAAATATGTGATTTCATCCCCTACATCCACCATGGTTTCCCGGGGTCCTTAATATGGGATGGGATTGCTAAGCAAGCTTCTCCCGTTAAATCCCACTAAGTCTCATTGAGATATTGAGCTTCTATTATATAAATCTTATTAAATCCCATGAAAGTCCCATGAAAATCCCATGAAACTCCAGTCAAGTCCCATTCAGTCCCACTAAATCCACCATTTTCCCCAGGTCGTCTCTGTTGCCTCGTTATTGGCCAACGTGGCTGATCTGCAGCTGATCCACGGTCATAGGAAAATCCAGGGGAAAACCGTTCGGAAAATCATAGGAGAACAATGAGAAAAATGGTGATGTCATGGGATTTTTCTTGATGTTTGGTATGATAGTTATACATGTTTTGAAATAACTCCTGTACCGAAAAATATCACTTAGATGAGGATTTTTGAACGATTTTTTTCACTGGCTACCGGGTAACTTAACAATGGTCGTTGGCGCGAAAATGGGGAAATCATGGGCAAACATTGGAATTTTTGGATGAATTAATTAGAATAGCTAAGTTGGTCTTTGACTAGTGACTATAGTATTTCACTATGGGTTTTGGTAGATATATCAACCTCGGTGATGATCCCGACAGATGTTCAGGTGGCTGGTTGAACCAATGGAAATAGCAATGGGATGAATGCCTATGGTCAAATGGCTATGCTGACCTATGGAACTATTAATATACCATTAAAGTTAAAGCACACACACATATATATATATATATATATACACCCTAGGTTAAACTAACATAGACGCGGACAACAACCCATTTATAGTTGATTTACCTACAGAAAATGCTGTTTGTCAACATCTATGTTAGTTCAAATAAAGGTATTTAATGGAGGTATACTATCCAGTTATGTTTCCTGAAGCTGAGGCTATCCTGAGGATCCATTCGAGTCAGCACGGTGGCCCCAGTTCTGCGGCGATGAGCCTCAGGGATCTTACCGGGTTTAACAATGGAAAACGGGATGTTAACAATGTTAGCCATAGAAAATGATGGTTTACCTTCTGGTAAACTAACATAACCATGGAACATCACAATTTTTAAGGGGAAAATCCGTTATTTCTATGGTTATTTTCAATAGCTATGTTAGTTTACCAGAGGGTAGCCAGGGTAGCCATAGAAAATGATGTTTTTTTATGGGAGAATATGGGAGAATTATTGGAAACATCTTCTACCAATCTGGATGAATTTTTCATGACTTCGCTATGGCGTCACTGGTTAAACCTGATAATTCAGCCAGATAAATTCATCATTCCTATCACGGCGATGGGAATTTGGGGAATGTAAGTAAATCAACAAACATGTACAGCAAATGTCAGTGCCAAGTCTTCAAATGTACATGTTTGTGGACCATATATTTGTATATTATTGGTTTATGGCCACAAATGTATATGTACAGATGTACAAAGTAAATATCCCAATAAATATCTTCAAATAAATATTGGGATAAATGTGGCTATCATCTGTAACCATGCGGGGTGAGACTCTTGAAGCTACCTTTTTTGTAGGACCCAGATTGAACAGATCCAGTGAATCCAGTATCCACCGCGAATCAAACATAGGCTAGCTTTGAAATCCCCAATAAATGGGCATTGAAATGAGAACATCATCTACGAATGCGGGGATGTTTCAGCTAGCCATGTTTGATTACCAGAGGGGTATAAATCCACCAGAAATCCTCGATGGTTTGTCTTTTTCCGGCGGGAAAGGACTCGGTGGGTAGTAGTTCACATCCCAACCAAAATTTGTTTGCCTGCAGTAGCGTGAAATTTTATACAGGCAAACAGGTATGCTTACCCGCATATACAGCGAACGGAAGATGCATGTCGAACATCACACATTCAGACACAATGCATAAGATACAGATACTGTACATACCAGCAATTTTCCCCCCCTCCCTCTATGTTATGATTACCTCATACTGGTAATGTTATAGCCTTCGCTTTGTCTCCGGGTTATTCCTTGATAATGTTTCCTCAATATTTATTAGGTCTACTACTGTGCAACGCTTGAAACATCTTAAAGCCAACATGGAAGCCCAAAAACATGGGTTTGGAACGTGAATTGATTACTGACAAATGACCATTTTCGGGAAAAGATCTTTGGTTTACTAATTATATAAAATGAATTTCCTACTCATAATGACGATTCATGTGTTCAGTACCGGGGGCAACCTTGGTTCCGTATTTGCTATGAATGCGGATAAATGAGTCACCAGCAAAAACAAACAATCTTGGGCATAATAGTCAGTCTTCAGGATTTTTGTTTATGTTTCTATATTTTGCTCAGACATACTTTGTTTTTGTTGCACAGTATCCCAGGTCACTTTCAGAACTCTTTGATCGGCATGTGGAGTGAGTGCCACTGATGATCGCCGAACCGATCGACTGTGTTTCGTTTGATAGTCTGTGCGCATCAAGAAATAGATCGAACACAAAAACATCAGCAACTGAGGAAATCAAAACAGTCATGGCCCTTTACCAGTTATAAGTACTTATAACTCCATTTATAGAATGTATAATCCCATTGAAATAACCAGTTATAGTTGGTTTCAACAGTTTCAACATGTGTTTAACCATCCACATGAACAAACTGGGGATTCAACTGACAATAGACAAAACCCCATGAAAATTTAGAGGGTTGAAGCACCAAGAAGCTGTGGCACTAAGAACTCTATACTGTGGATGGTTGACTGAACACCAGTTGGATTGGATGGTTTATCCATGTTTATCCCATTGTCATGCCAATATTTAGAGTGTTTCATGGCCAAATATTGAACATGGCCAAATCACTCATGATTTATAGTTGAACCGAGTTGTACCCATTTTTGACATGCTGATCCCATAGGATCCTAACGGTGCTGCTATATATGGTGTGCCATGGATCCCATCAATATACCCCCTTTATGTTAGCATATATACCAGCACCATGGATCCTATGGGCCATTGTCATGCCAAGATTTAAGTGTTTCATAACGGAATCCCAAGGTCGTTACCCTGGTGATTCGGATTTCACGGCCAGCCATCCACAGTAGCTATGGAAATTTACCATTGATATATACCCTCTGGCAGTTTAACATAGCTGTTGAAAATGGCCATTTAGTTCGTTGATTTACCTACTAGACATTGCGATTTTCCATATGTTAATTGACCAGAGGGTAATGGGATACACTGGGTGGTCACAATCTATGGTCCCCGGCTTCCAACTGTTACTAGAGTAGGGTATTGGAATATGTTGGAATTGCGCAATGGAGCCATGAATCATGTATTACGTACTGTATTACCTATTTCCGCTGATGTTTCATGACGGAACGTGTTATCAATGGGAATTTCAGGACCCTAAAATGGAGGTACTGTACCATATAAGGCCATATTTTGTGGGGATATTCCCTTACATAGGCCTAAAAAATAGGCCTTATATATGGAATCGGTACTTCCAATAAATCGGATCCTGAAATTCCCATTGATGTTAGTTTATCATGGAGATGAAAGCATCAGATACTTTGAGATGGAGTTTGAGCACTCTTTTGTGAAGCCATGAATTTCTCAGGTGAATCCCATACGTTTTCTCGTGACGTTCGTGACCGAGCCGCAGAGCCATGCGTTTTTTGTTGATCCAAATATAGGGGGTACTGTATCCAAAAATGGTTGGTTTATATTGGTTTATTTCATGGAAAATCGGAAAATCCCATCTAGAAATGGATAATTTAGGGGTGGCCCTATTTCAGGAAACCTCCATATAGATGATGAAGAGACAGACAAGATACTGATGCGCCGTTGCTGAGTGAAACTACACTAGCAGTTGACCTTTGGGTTGCTGGAAGATTCGTCGTGTCTTAATCACCTGGCACCAATGAATCTTTGAACCAGCAGACTTTGGGGCTGACCATCAACACAAGCGGAAGCCTGCAATGGGCAGGAGCTAGACAGAAGCATGGAATCCAAGTCCCTTGTAGTGACTTCTGAAGCCAAATGCACAAAAGTCTGCTGGAACACTCATGATAAACAGGTCTCTCTTGTAGTCTCTTGACGCCCAAATTCATGGGCAATAGCAGATGGTAAAAGCCGGAACAAAACTCCTGTGGACTAGCTTTTCAGCAACCACGCACATGCTAGATTCCCCATGGGTAATATGATAAAACACATAGAACATCTTCGAATTAATATGTTTTGACCATTTAGGAGTTGGTACAAATCTTCAAACGTTGGAGTTACAGTCTTAGCATTCTTCGCAACAGTTGTTTTGCTTTTTCATGGATTAGCCAGCACAGGTTTCACCCCAAAATCAACCTAACTGGCCATGGCTTCCATAGCTTTCTGTTAAGCTTTACCAGTACGAGTCTTTGACCGAACTGCCGGTACAGTGGCAACGCCCATAAGAATTTTAACTGGCGAAAAATAAAACTTCATCGAAGTGATATATGACCTTAGTCGCAGGACTTTTATCCCATTTATAACTGTAAGGGCCATATTTGTGGGGGAGTAACAAAATCCAATGTAGGAATGCAGACTAACCAACCATCGGTTTGAGAGATTTTCTTCCCGACTCCTCTCCCATGATGAACCCATTGAAAATTACCAGAGACCAGTACTATGTCCCTAGATATTCCCATGTGTGACCTCAAGGGCCACGACCCCCACGGCCCGCCCTTTGGCTCTCAGCGGAAAAACTTTGCCGCTGCTCCAACGGAACCGTTGGGGCCGGAGGGGCGGGAAGGACGGGATGGGAGTTTGCTGACCTCCGAAATTGCCCCATCAAACAGCGATTTGTTTTATGTGGAATAGCATCATCAATCATCAAAATTGGTATTAGCCTAGTTGTAGACAAACCAATGTATAAGAAATTTAAAAGTTACAAATATATATATATATATATATATATACTATATACATACACATACATACAGTATATACATACATACATACATATATACATACATACATACATACATACATCCTTGCATACATGCATACATGCATACATGCATACATGCATACATGCATACATGCATACATGCATACATGCATACATGCATACATGCATACATACATGCATACATACATACATACATACATACATACATACACACATACATACATACATACATACATACATACATACATATATACATACATACAATATATATATACATATTTTATTATAATCTACATACACACACAAACACACACAAACGTCGCAGTGCGGCCGTGCGGCAGTATCGCCCAAGCTGCCAGGCCCCGTTTATAAACCAACAAGGTAACCTCTTAGTGTCCGCGGGTTGAAAGCTGTAACTGGGGAGATCTCATTTAAAAAAAACTGGGGCATTTGAAACGGACCTGCGCTCCGAAGTAGGGTAACCTAATATATATATATATATATAATATATATAATTTATATATATATATATGATTATATATGTGGAGAACCCAGGAAATTCAAGGAAGTAATGCAAGTGGTGGGTGTTCCACATCTATCTGTTAGTTTACCAATGGGTGCAAATGGCAATCCAATAACTTCTGTTTGCCGCAACCGCTTTGATACGAGGTGAGGTTTTCCAGATAGCAAAGTTGACGCACACACACAACTCGGCTGACTAGGGTTTTAAGGATATCTATAGTAATGTGGGTTCTAAACTCTATAGCTGGGGGTGGGTTACCACCCCGGTAAATGATAGACTTTCAGTATACCCTCTGATATTTTGACATGGCTCTGGAAAATGGATTAAAATTGTTGAAATGTTCCATTTCATGGCAAACTGTAACAAACTACCCGGATTTTTCATGGCAAACTGTACCAAATTACCAGGGTGATTTGTTTAAATATGAACTGGGGATGGGATTATACCGATCTAGTTTTGCGATTTGATCTGGTCTTTTTCCAGCAACTCCCAGAAGTTTAGGACTTTTGTTCATTTTCATGGATATTTGGAGGGTTTTATTTCAAGTTTCCTCCACAAGATCCGGAGCATTCCGGAGCCTCCGGAGCTGAGGTCAACCCTAACCGAACCGGAGCATCTTCCATTCAGAAAATGAACTTTCCTGTCTCTCCGGCTGGTTGCCGTGTCAGTGACACCGGGAAATCTTGTTGTTCACCTGGTGGCTTTGCCCATGTTTAAGCCCAGAACAGTTGGTAGATGTTGGTAGAAGCCTCACATTCCAGAGGCGTCACTTCGATTTTCCCGTAAATACCGTCATGTTCGGTGATTTTGTGGTGTCACCCGCATTTCCAAGCAAAGAATGATGCCTGATCTTGTTGGAAATTGCCATCTTGTAGGTCCCAGGTTACTTCGATTTCCCCAATCAGGTGGTGACATAAACAATGCATCTGCATATCGGAGACGTTTTCAGGTCCCAATACTGAAATGGTCAAAAGTTGGATGATTTGAGGGTAGCACCATGACTTAGGAAACCTCTAACTCTGCACAAAAAAACACCGGGAGTTCCCCAGCTATCTCCGCCATAAAATTCCTGGTGAACTCCCGACAGTGTCGGGGATTCTGTGGGAACTAAAAATCCCAAAAGGAAGTTCCCTTGTTGGAGAAGATCCCACTTTTTCGGAGTGCCCACTTCCCAGATTCTCCGTCCCAATGTTGCTGAAAGTCCTGTTCATGGATTCGTATGGATTCGTTTGGTGGCTTCAAGTCTCATTTTAGTTGGTTTCTACCGTTCTAACTGTGGGGTACCACCTTGTACTACATGCCATCATCGCCACTCTTGGCGTGACAGGTGACTCTGTTGGCGCTGCATCTGTTTGCTGCGGAAGCGCTTCCAGCCACTTCCCTGCTGCAGGCGCGGTCGACCAGCCATGGTTGGGATAATAATGATAACAATATGATTAGTAATAGTATGATACTGGTTGGTGGTTTGGAACATTTTTTCCATAATATATGGGATGTCATCCTTCCCGTCTGACTTTTTCAAGATGGTTAAAACCACCAACCAGGATATGTATCTAGAAATTGCTTAATATGATAATGATAATATATATATATATATATATATATATGTGATTGTCATGAGTCAAGAATATGTTCCCACAGATATGGGCCCAAATACCAGTTATAAGTACTAACAAGTCACCCCATTTATAGAATGTTTCTCATCCCATAGAAATAACCAGTTATAACTAATAAATGGCCAATACTGTATACAAGATGGCAACCCAGGTCGGAAATCCCTAAGTTGATGAAGTTAAGTGGGTTAACTGTCCTCTGGTTATTTAACAGTTTGCTATGGAAAATTGCCCATTTACAGATGATTTTCCCAGCTAGAAACCTCCATTTACAATGGATTGTCCCATTTAACATAGCTATGGATATATTAAATAATTCCATAGTAAATTACAATAAAATTACAATAGCTCCATATTTCCCATTAAAACCATAGTTATTTTCCCATTAAAATTCCCATTAAATAACCCAGATGGTAGGTATTACAATGGATATATGGTACTAGTTGGATGGACATAGGTGGGGGGCACTGCCTTGCAAACGTTGGGATGTAACCTGCCAAAATGTGGCTTTAAGCAGCAAGAATATTGTGACATACCCTTTGGTAAACTAACATCGCCATAGAAATTGGGTGATTTATAGTTGAGATACCTGTTGAAAATGGTGATTTACCATAGCTATGTTAGTTTACTGGAGGGTATTATATCCATGAATCGGCTGGCGAATGGTAAATTACTGGGCTATAGCTTTGCCATTTTGGTACGAACATGGTAACCAAAACCAGCTGTTTAAGCTGTTTACGTCTAGGTGATGAAACCATATCAACCAAAACAAACGGGAGCTTCAAACTTACGGTGATTGGATGGATCCATTTGGATGGCTTCAAAAGCTCAATTCATCCCATTCTGAATCATTTGAGCCCCCTTTCTACTCCCGTTCGAAGTTACAAGTTCGAAGCTATGTTAAGTATTTATGTTCACCCATCAAGCTATCGCTATATCATATACTGCATCCATCATTAATGATAATACAAAAAGTTAACACGATAAACCTGGCCAACTGGAATATTAAGTACGACATGCCCAACAGTTGTTATTGATGACAACTTACTATAGGTCAATAGTCGTTGATATAAAGTGTCATGTACTAAATATGACCACTAATAGTTGCTATAATTAGTTGTTTTAAAAATACTTTGAAGATTCTATACATGTTACCATGTACATATATATATATATTATACATTACAATGAGTAATTATATATATATATATATGTACTTACCATATGTAGATTGCTGCTGTGGTACATCAGTAAAAGCAAATACTAATATGTAATGCATATTATATATATAGAGAGATATAGATATGTATACACTACCCTCTGGTTACTTAACATAGCTATCAACATCACGCATTCACAGATGATTTATGATGATTTACAGTACCTGTTAAACATGCAATTTTCTAGTTCTCTGCGTTAGATTACCAGAGCGCAACCACCAGTTTATATTTATTCATATATGTTTTTCCTAGCTATAACCTCCATGTATAGGGAATTGTCCCATAGTTTTAGGATGTTAGGATTTTCCCATGTGTTCCCATATGGTCCAGGATGTTTGTTTGTTTTTTTTTTTTTCCCGCGTGTTTCCCTTTTTTCCATGATTTTCCCATATGGTCCAATGGTTTTCCCATGTTTTCCCATGTTTTTTCCCCATGTTTTTACCATGAAACCGTTTGGAATGAAGGTCACCGTGCAGCTGCAACGCGGCAGTGTGGGGGAGATGCTTGGCTGCGACCCAGGGAGTCATCATAATATGATGAGTTGCACCAAATCCCCCAAAACTATGGTACTTATGGTAGTTATAAACCAAATTAACCCTAGTTATGATTAGTAATAGTATGAAATTTATCTAGAAAGTACTTAATATGATAATTATATATACACATATATATATATATTACCCAATCATAATATGATGTTTAACTCGAAATTCCTATTATGAATATATCAATGACAATACATATTATTATATGATTGGGTCAATAATAGTTAATGTACCCTCTGGTAAATTAACAGTTCGACCCTGAAAACACTTTTTTTTTTGTGGAAACGAGTCTTTCAACCCCTGTTTGCCAGGGTCTATGTTAATTTGCCGGAGGGTAACTAGAAATTCCTGTTATGATATTTAACTATAGGATTCAAAATAATGTTATGATATGTTAATATTTAATATAACAAAAAGGATATTTAACTAGGATTTCCAAGGGAGGTTAATAATTATTTCATAACAATAATGATATTATATTTCATTATTATATGTTCCCAGTGGGATGTTAATAATAACAATAATAACAATAATAACAATCATCACAATAATAACAATAATAACAATAATAACAATAAGAGCAATAATAACAATAATAACAATAATAACAGTATGATTAGTAATAGTATGATATTTATCTAGAAATCACTTAAGATGATGATTCTATATTATATATATACCCTGGATGGTTGCGAAATCCTGCACCAACTGATAAGTGGTTTTATCCCACGAGTTATAGGGTTCCAACCATCCTTTTGGTGGTGCAGGATTTCGCAACCATCCACAGTAGATTAACAATATGATATTTTTCTAGGATTTCCTATTATGAATACCACAATTCAACAATATCAGTACTAATATAGCAATAACAACACTGTGAATTACTAGTAAGAATTAGTAATAACATGATATTTAACTAGTACACCCTTAATTCAACAGCCTAGTGGTTATTGATCCAAAGTTGACATTATATAACCTAGATCCTCCATGGTGCTGGTAGATTTACCTACACAACTGGGTGATTGCTGCCATAAATGTTGATGCAGCTGATGCATGTTCCATACATGGAGCATATGGGATATAAATCTGAGGCAGACACAGAAGGATATGCTAATTGAACATGAATGGAATGTATGTCAAAAAACAATCAAATATCAATATTGATGACTCAACCTGGTTAGATGTAATGGGATTTAAGCTGGACAACTTATAAAAACCTCACTGCGACCTCACTGGAATAATGGCTAGGATTGGGATAGCTGTCCCAAAGTAGCCGAAGTATTCAGTTTTGTGAATTATCATAATTTGACCAGAATATGATATGATATGTATTGATATGTATATAATACTATATATATAGGGGCAAGGCTTGGGAACATGTTACTACCTTTTGGAGTTGCCATCTTGATTACTCCCCTGTGGTTGCCGACATCAACTATCGAGAAGCGTTCACTATATGAGAACGGAAGCGGCTACTCCAAAGTTTGGAGTCGAAGCAAGACCTTGGGTCACACCAGCCTTGAAACATGCTTTCAAGGAGAAGCACTTCAAGGCACTGGCAAGGTCTTCAATGAAACAAAAGGGAATAAAAGGGACATAGTTTGAATCTGCAATCCATTGCTCAGATATTCGCCGTGAATTGAGTCCTTTGATATGAGTACTGCGTTAAACGCAACATTAGAAGAACACCCAAAGTAGATCAAACTTGTAAAAATTGGGTATGGTCTAGTGCTGGATTTAGCGCATGATGTGTCAAACCACAGGACTGCACCTAGACTTACACGTATCTTAACGGCGGAAATATTACATACTTGTTCAGTTCATGTTGTTGTCCATTGATGTCCATTCCACAAGACAACATACATGCAGTTTCAATTGGTTCTTTTCTAGTACGTACAATAAAAGCATATCCAATAGATAACATTTCTGGCTCTTAAATTATATATAGGTCAAGATATATTTCTATCTTATTCGGAGGCGTTCCCCAAACAGACCATCTACGTATTTACATGCTGGATCATGCTGGAATGTCCATATCAATGTCAAAATCAACAATACGGTATCTGCATATATTTTCCACGGCATGTCCAACCCGTGGATATAGTATTTGATATACTGTTTGATTTTAACTTTATGTCATGTTGATCATATTGGAAATGCGACTTGAATACGATTTGGATATATACAAGTTGGGGTGCCCAGTCATGCTCGTTGGTTTACAAACCCTATGAACATCTATAAACTATGATATAACTACCATACGTCTTACCCAGATGCTCCATGTATGGAATATGTATTGCAGGCCCGGGGGGGCTCACCATCCGCGGCCAACAAGGTTGGCCCCCGGAACACTTGAGGCGCTCGAGGCCAGAAATGTTTGGGTCAAGCACCAGATTGTCGGAGAGAAAACCTCAGTGAACAGTTTGCAAACTGGAAAACCACCATCTTCATCCATATTCCATATGTAAATCATCTATTTCTATCATATGTATCATATGTTCATAAATATTTCATCTATTTTCTATCATATCCATATTCCATATCCATATTCCATATCAATATATCATTATAAAACCCATCATCTTCTATTTCTATGGCTCATTTGTCCATGGTTTAAAAAAGGGCCCTTTCCTCTCCGCTGGGCAGTCCTGGCAGTCCCGGTGAGGCTGGGGCCTTGAACTCCACCATCGCAGGCGGGGCAACCGCGGAGAATCCGGCCCGCAGTAGCTGGGCAAATTTGGGAAACTTTCATTATATCTGGGTAAATTATAACGACCTCACTGCGACCTCACTGGAATAATGGTTAGTAAGGGAAATCATCCCCAAATGGCCTTAATTCAGGTTAGTGAAATATTGTAATTTACCCAGATATTTCCCAGAGGTGGGATCTATAATGGAAAATCTGTTTGGAAAAAAATATTTGGAAACTGCTCAGTAGGTGGGATATATAATGGATATATAGTGGGATATATAATGGAAAACATGGACGATTTTATGATGTTGTTCGCTCCAATTGAGCAGTGTTCAAAACCCCTGTTGGTTGATGATTATAAGGGATTATACTACCCAATATATGGGGATTATATCTGTATTCACTGTGAATAGTGGACACATGGATTACTTCAGGAGGAACAAAGTTTATGCTTCTTGACAGCTTGACAAAGTATCCATCTCGGTCAACCGCGGATCACATTTCCAAGTCCATTTCGTGTGGCAGGTGTGGTACGGTCAATTATCACCCGCTTTTAAATCTATAAGATTAAAAGCTTTTGGAGGGTGGAAATTCGACCGGGGTACGACAAAGCTCCATGCTAGGATTCTAAGGGGAAAGGGTGTGCAGAAGAAGA